>Ga0255052_10000740_pt1 | contig 25605 bp, 26 predicted proteins | sample JV7_2_21_MG_FD_188632 | JGI IMG/M metagenome (GOLD analysis project Ga0255052, IMG submission 188632) | Seawater microbial communities from Jervis Inlet, British Columbia, Canada - JV7_2_21 | ecosystem: Environmental > Aquatic > Marine > Inlet | place: Canada: British Columbia | collected...
GCGGCAACAGATCGTTGGTGTCGACTCGACCTTCGAAACCCCCTTCGGCGAGCGGTTGATGACTTACTGTGACTACACCGCATCCGGGCGCTGCCTGAAGTTCGTCGAATCCTATTTGCAAAGTTTACAGAGAATCTATGCCAATACGCACACAGAAGACGACATCAGCGGGCGTAGCATGAGTCAGCTCCTGCATGAGGCTGAGGAAAGCATCAAGAAGTCCGTAAACGCGGGTCCGAACGGTCGCATTATTGCCTGTGGTACAGGCGCTACCGGAGCCATTGACAAGTTACAGCAACTCATAGGCGTCACTCTGCCACCAGCTACACGCAAGAATATCTGCGAGATGCTCGCGGGTCCCGAAGCGACTGCGTCCCGCGAGAGCATTGAAGAGATCTTTAATAAGCGGCAACCGGTCGTCTTTATTGGCCCATACGAACATCACTCGAATGAAATTTCCTGGCGGGAGTCGCTGGCGACAACAATCGAAGTGCAAATGGATCCGAGCGGTAATATCGATTTGAATCATCTTGAGGAGCTTCTACTGGATCCCGCCTATCAGCACCGCCTTCGCATCGGATCTTTCTCGGCGGCGTCGAATGTAACGGGCATGCGTTCCGATGTACGTAATATTGCAAGTCTGTTGCATGCGCACGATGCAATCGCGTGCTTTGATTACGCTGCCTGTGCCCCGTATGTTGAAATCGATATGAACCCTGATCCGATTGGCGACGAGGATCCGTCAATCGATGCCATTTTCGTATCGCCTCATAAGTTTCTTGGTGGTCCAGGTTCGAGCGGCGTTCTGATTTTCAATCAGCGAATCTATCACCGTGAACTCCCGCCCAGTGTCAGTGCCGGCGGAACAGTCGACTATGTCGGTATCGATAGCCAGGACTTTATCAGCAACATCGAAGAACGAGAAAAAGCGGGTACGCCAGGTGTGTTGCAGACGCTTAAGGCCGGCCTTGTATTTCAGATCAAAGACCGGATTGGCGTGAAGCGCATTGGTGAACGAGAGCGCGAACTGACGGAGCGTGCGTTCAGCAAATGGGCAGATAATGACAACATCGAAATACTCGGAAACCCGGATCCCGCACAGCGTGTCGGCATCATCTCATTTAATGTCAAAAGCCCGAACGGCGGTTACCTGCACCACAAATTCGTGACCGCATTGTTGAATGATCTGTTTGGCATTCAGTCCCGGGCAGGGTGTTCCTGTGCAGGACCGTATGGTCACAGGCTCTTGGACATCGACCATGATACTTCAGAACGCTATCGTGACGTCGTGCAGCACGGCTACTGCGGCATGAAACCGGGCTGGTGCCGCGTGGGTCTGCATTGGGTTATGGACGATGCGGAAGCAAATTACATAATTGACGCCGTATTATTCATTGCCCGTCATGGTCACTTGTTTTTAGCTTTGTACGATTTTGATTTGTGCAGTGGAACATGGACACACAAGCACGGTTCAATTACGTTGCAAACATTCTCTCTGGATGCTGCGCTTGACAGCGACGATACCGAACCTGCAGTGCTCACAGGCCCCTTGCTGAAGCAACTCTACGATCACTACATGACCGAGGCGAACCGATGGGTTGAGGAACTCAAGAATGATGCTTCCCAAACCCTTGAGACACTTGAAGGCGAGCTTGGTGAGTTGCAGTTTTTCTCGCTGCCGGCTAACGCCTGTGGTGCGCAAAAACCCCATTGATCTTGCTTAGCAGCCAATTGGCACACATGATTCAATCCTGTAGGGCGCAAAAAACCTTAGGGAACTGGCCGACGTGGTGCACTCGGCTTGGACTTACTGTGGACTTACATGGGGGCGAGAGCTGAAATTCTGATCCTGAAACTCGTGCTAAGTAATTGATATTATTGGTCGGGGTGAGAAGATGGACTCGCGGCTTCGTCACTCGGTCCTTCGGACGCAGTTGACCACGCGCATCCTGCGCGTGGCCCTTCGGGCGAACTCGCATTGCTCGTTCGTCCCAATCGGCTTCCTGCCGATTCGTCGTGCGTCTGTCGGCTCTCAGGCTCGCCTCGGTGCGAACTTCCGGCCCCTGCCTCCCGAATACAGTGGCACACCCGTTTGTAATCAATAGTTTACAGAATATCACGAATTAAAACATTCACATAAGATGTTTTTTGATCACGTTTGATCACGTTGGATAACGTTCGCACTGTGACAAAAGTGTGACACTCAGATCGTGGCAAAACAGTCAAAAACGGCTAGCAAAAGCAGGCACTACTAGCTTGACTTATTATCGTGTTCCGATAATATAATAACGTGATTGAGACCTTCGGTAATGCTTTGGCGGAGGACCTGCTCGATGACAAGCGAACGAAGGCCACAAGAGCATTTCCGCCCGAGCTTCGCCGGGCAGGCAGGCGAAAACTGCTCTATTTACATGATGCGAGTGAGCTGAGGGACCTGAGAGCACCACCCGGCAATCGCCTGGAGCGTCTTAAAGGAAATTGGAAGGGTTTCCACTCAATCCGGATCAATGATCAATGGAGAGTAGTATTTCGTTGGGAGGGCGGAAATGCCCTTGATGTACAAGTTGTAGATTATCACTGATATAGGCTGCAGCAATGGCTAGACAACCGAAAAATCCGTTTCACCCGGGCGAGATTTTGCTCGAGGAATTTCTTGAGCCAAAGGGTGCCACGCAGGCGGCATTTGCAGAGAAGATTGGTTGGACGAAGAGTCGATTGAACGAACTCATCAAGGGGAAGCGAGGTATCTCTGCGGCAGCGGCGCTTGACCTCGCTGAGGCACTAGGTACATCGCCGAAGCTGTGGATGAATCTCCAGGCCACTTATGATCTGGATAAAGCGGCGAAGGGGAGGAGGGTTGCCTGAGCAGACCCGTAAGATTAGAAAATAATTGGTCCTGGTGAGAAGATGGACTTGCGGCTTCGCCACTCGGTCCTTCGGACGCAGTTGACCACGCGCATCCTGCGCGTGGCCCTTCGGGCGAACTCGCATTGCTCGTTCGTCCGAATCGGCTTCCTGCCGATTCGTCGTGCGCCTGGTGTCGCGCTTCGCGCTCCTCGGTGCGAACTTCCGGCCCCTGCCTCCCGAATCCAGATCTCGGATGTTAACTGATTGTTTTCATTGACTAATCAGGGGGCGTCCACGGACAGTATCGCAGTACCTGGCAAGACAATCCGGCCAAGTTATTATGTCAACTTGTGACGTTGCGCTTTCAGGCGTAAATTGGTTAGTAAGAACAACTAACGACAAAGCCAAACCCGCCGAAAGACGGGGACGGAAAGGCACGGGTTCTCGCTTCCTCCGAGAAGCCACGGATGACTCCCCGAAGAACCCCAGGATCGCCGGGCTACAAATCAATCAGCAAGTAGAACTTCCGTCTTAAGGGGAAAGTAATGAATCCAAATAATATCCGCTCTTTGTTGTTTCCGTGCTTTTGTGCCCTGGTCTTACTCGACTGGAGCCAGCCAAGTTCGGCGGGCGTCGTGATAATCAGCGGCGACGATGCCGATGAGGATGGTCACTGTTATTCAGATGTCGCTGGCATCCCTGATGATGGCAGCCTGTACCCTAACGCCCTAGATCTGGCTATTAGCTCATCCACTTCCCCCGGAATTGGAATCGTTGCCATCGGAGGGGCAAACTGCGGTACTGCCGGTAAAGCCCTGAGAGCGTGGAATGACGTCGCCAATGGCGGCCCCGGGGCGTCGATCACCGTTCTCGATTCTGTGACGGAGATTTCGACCGTGACGCTTTCGGGAAAAGCAGACGTTCAAATTGTGGATTTCGAAAAATCGATGCGGAACGACCGGTATGCACGCAATAGTGTTGAAAAACTCCAAATCACACAGGCACCGATTTTCTGCTGGTTGCCATTCACATGGAAAACCGAACCCCGAATTTGCACGTGACTGCGCCAAATAACTTACAGCGAATTTTTGGATGAAATTAGTATCCCCTCGTATCAAAAATCTTTTAATCCGCCTAAGGAGCTAAGGTTTTTTCACCGCTATCGAAAACAGAGTTTTTCAACACTATTCTGCTGAAAGCAGACGTTCCCCTGATGTGATGGTGACAGGCTGCTGGCGACCCGAAGCGAACACTAAATGTGCAGAGAAAAACTGCTATTGGCAGGCGGACGGCAGGTAAGCGTTCGCAATGACGCCACCACTTGTGCAAGTCCAGTTCACACCGCCGCCGCTATTGATCGCCGTCAAAATGACTGTCTGGCCGTTGATCTGCACATGTGCATCATTGCCATATTGAATCGAAACGACGGCGCCGTTAACCGAAACTGAATTAACGTACCTGCCGATATAGCTGCCGGGAGCTGATAGACCGGCATCGGCGTTGTCGGTCGGGAATGCGCCATTGGAGCTCATGAACTCGGTAACAGCGGTTTTGAAGGGAGCGGACAGATTGAGGCCTTCTACAACCTGGGCACGAATCGTGTAGCGCTGGTAAGCGGGAATCGCGATTGCAGCCAAAGTACCAATAATGGCTACGACGATCATGAGTTCGATCAGTGTGAAACCCTGCTGATCGTTCTTCATGTCCGGCTTCTCGAAAAACGCTGGTTGCATAAAACGAACTAACCCAAAAGTTAGTGTAAGAAATTTGATCACATGATCTCGTAGCCGGTGCGGCTTAGAACACTTCATATCTAATACCTCCCACCCGATTGAATTATTATTTGGATAGAGGTGGCAGCCCGGCTGTCTTAGGGTACTTCGAGGCAGACATGTCTCGGAGGAATTGAAGACCCGTGACTTTCCGTCTCCGTCTTTCGGCGGGTTTGGCTTTGTCGGTTTTTCGTGTACTTCCTTTATACGCCTCGCCTTCGGAAAGAAACCTGATTGTTGACATAATTGGGCATTTTCAATTGACCGGGATTGGCCGTGAGCTGCCCTTCATATCAGCAGTTTTCCAGCAGTTTGAACGACCGCTTTCGGGAAAAGCAGACATTCAGGTTTTGTCAGTGAGTCCTCAGAGGGTCTGAAAACACCTCTTTTAGCGCAGATTTCAGTCCATTTGCTGCCTAAGGTGCTACGGAAAGCACGAAAAGCTACACTCGATGGAATTGTGTGATTTGTCATACCCATAGTGACAAATCTGCCTTAGGGCTGCCTTACGGACGATTTTGTTCTATTTTGGAAGGCCTGGAATCGAACCTAAGGTATTGTTTTTATTGGTCGGGGTGAGAGGATTTGAACTTCCGGCCCCTGCCTCCCGAAGGCAGATCTTGGATGTTAACTGATTGTTTTTATTGATCGATCAGGAGGCGTCCACGGACAACATTGCAGTACTGTGCATAACGATGCAGGACTAATTCCCGCAAAAGTCCCACAGCCGACGGCTGGGTCACCGGAAAGGACTACGGAATCCGGTTGTCATCAACCTGCATGCCCGCAGGCATTCACCTGCTGATCCCAGGTGCGCGGGGTTGGGTAGAGCAGTGGACTGAAAATTCGCGTGTCGGTGATTCGATTGACTGAACGGCAGCTGCGCTGCCTCGCCTGCGGCGTCTGTCGACCGACTGCGCCGGTCTCGGAACACGCCGTGCGGCGCTCGCCCTTCGGGCCCAGCCAGACTGCTGACACAGCCCCGGCGCTTGGCCGGGCTTTTTACAAAAGGGCATATCAAAAGATCCCGGCGCGCATCAGCATGTGCTGGAGATGGTGACCCTGGAGTCGTTTGTTCCAGAGGATCACATGTTGCGTCAGATTGACGCGTTCATAGAGTTCGATTTCATTCGCGATAGCGTCAGGCATTTGTACTGTGCCGATAATGGCCGTCCGGCGGTCGATCCGGTGGTGTTGTTCAAGCTGCTGTTTTGGAGTTAACCCGCTTCCGTGGACGGTTAGTTGCTTGAGATGGGCTTCCCGCGGTTCTGTGGACATGGGCAAGTCCAGGTCGCCTCAGAACAACGACTTGTCCTTGTTTTCCTCGTACCACTGGCGCTGTTCAAGGATATCCGCTTGCAGCTCATTCATCATGGCGATGAACTCCGGATCCTGGTGCAGACTTTCAAGTTTCCAGTCATCGCGAAGCATCCACCAGTACTCCCTCCAGCCTGTATCGATCGCTTCCCGCAGACCGGCAATGGCCCGATCGCGATCGCCGCGCATCGCGTGGATAGTAATGTCCAGGGTGCCATAACCGTATCCACGGGTCCGATGCACGGTCGCGATTTTCTCCTCTATGGCCAACAGCAGAATATCCCGCCGCTCGATTTCGCCGTTGGCGTGGAGGACCGCCGCGAAGGTCAATGCCGAGTCCAATTCAGATGCTGCAAGCTCTATTTCGTCTTCGAGTAACTCCGGCAGCACGTCGGCCATCAGTTGACGCGCGCGTTCCGGGTCACCCTGCCTGGCGACCAAGTCGGCGAGGAACGCCACTGAAATAGGCCATCCGGGCGAGCGTTCCACTACGGACTCCTGGGTCGCGATGGCCGAATCATATTCCCCTCGGTACAACTGCAGCCAATACCGAACAAAGAACGTGTCAAGCATTTCTGGATGGAATTCGCTGAGTTGATTGGCACAACTCTCCGCGGACAAGACATCGTCAAGTTGGAGGAAACCAATACATCTCCACCGCATTTCATAGGGCCCCTGAGGGTTCCGCTTCCAGGCTTCGTCAAACCACTGTTGTGCTTCGCCCATATGTCCCAGCCAGGTCTGGTAGTTGGCCATTAGCGTGTAGTTTTTCGGAAGCTCTGGATATCTATCGATGTTTCGGCGGACCACCGTCAGCGCTTCTTCCACCCGACCCGAGGCCCACAGCGCCAGGCTAAGTGTAGATTGGACAAAGGGCGCTATGGGGTCGAGCTTTGCCGCCACCTGGCTCTGTGCCAGCGCTTCCTCGAGTCGACCCTGTCGGCGTAGCACAGTGCTGTACCATTGATAGGCCGTGGCGTAGTTTGGGTTGAGCTCAATGGCCTTCAGCAAGTCGCTCTCTGCCAACTCGGAATGCCCGCGATCGAGATGGAGAAAGGCCCTCGCCGCATAGGCTTCGCTGGAGAACGGATCCAGCGCCAGCGCCTTTTCGAGCAATGGTTGTCGGCGTTCGATGGAATCCTCGAATAGTCGACCGGCGCTGCGCACTTGAAAATTGTAGGTATTTGCCAGGCCGACGTAGGCCAGCGCATAGCCAGGGTCGATCTCGATCGCGCGCTGAAAGTGCCGCTCCGCTGCGGCCAGGCTTTCTGCGGTATTCCTTAACATCTCCTGCCACCCGAGAATCTGTTGCTCATAGGCCTCAAGCGAGGGGCGGTAGCGTTGCGCCAGGCGGTCTTCCTCGGTATCCAGCAAGGTAACCTTGAGCGCCTCGACGACCTCCCGGGCGATTTCATCCTGGACCGCGAAAAGGTCGTCCAGGTCGCGATCAAAATTCTCGGTCCACACCGGAGAATTGCCCGAGACGTCAATCAGCTGTGCCGTCACCCGGACTCGATTTCCGGCCTTTTGAACACTGCCCTCCAGAACGTGACCCACCTGGAGTTCGCTGGCAATATCGATGATCCTGACTGCCTTGTCTTTGAAGTAAAAAGACGAGGATTTGGCAATCACCTTGAGGCCTGATACCTGCGCCAACTCGCGGATCAGTGTCTCCGACATGGCATCAGAGAAGTACTCCTGGTCCCTGTTCTCGCTCAGGTCGTCGAAGGCAAGGACGGCGATCGAGGCCGTCCCCGGTTGCGACGCTGATCCAAGCTCACTTACCAACGAGTCTTCCCGGGTGGTGATCCACAGCATCGCGATCGACACCGCGATCACCGACAACAGGATCGCCAAGCGGCTCGGTCTGCGACTCGAAACGGGCGTGGCCGCTTCCCCCGGTGTTTCATCGCGAATCGATCTCACCGGCGCCTTCAGCCGGTACCCGCGCCCTCTGACCACGGACATGTAACGCGGAGATTCGCTGGAGTCACCCAAGGCGTCGCGCACGAGTTTAACGCGCTGGGTCAATGTCTCCGGGCTGACCGGCCGGCCATCCCACACGAGTTTTTCCAGGTCGTTATGGTTGAGGACATTGGGCGCCGCACGAACCAGGGCGAGCAGAAGATCAAACGACAGGCCGGGAAGATCCAGCAACTCGCCCCCGCGCCGCACTTCGCGGACTCCCGCATCGATCTCGAGGTCGTCCACCAGATAGTGGCTTGCGATTTGAGTTGAGTCGTTCATTTGGTCGCTCATGGCGACGCACCTGGCAGTTCACAGTCCCTGGAGAGATTATAGGCGAGTCGACTGGCGCATTCCGTTCCTCAGAACAATCGCTGGCTGTAGTTACTTCTCAGTCAACGGCCCCTGGGCCCAATGCGCCTGCCGTCATCCAGCATTTGGCAAAAATATAGGCACATCCGGCCACATTGGGGCTTTCTTTGGGCAACTTTTGGCTGGCCTTCATGTGACGGGAACAGCACCAGTACACACTGAAATTGCAGCTTCAGGCTGCAAAACGAAACCACCAACATCTGGAGAAATGAAATGAACATTACCAAAAACTCTCTTACAATCACGGCATTCGCCCTTCTGTTGACAGTAGGTCAAGCTGCCCTCGCCGAATCGGCTGCCAAGTCGGGCATGAGCCCTTCGGCGGTGGTTCTCGTCAGTCCAGCGATCGGGCTAAAGGGCACACCCAGCTCATTTGAGTCCACCAGGATCACCGTGTCTTATGCGGATGTGAATTTCGAGAGCGACGAAGATGTGCAGGTCCTGTATCGACTCCTGCAGCGCGCATCGAAAGAAGCCTGCAGCGGCGGGAAGCTGAAGTATCGTCGATCAGTCATTATGAAATCTTCGAGCCTGCGGTGCTACCGGAAATCACTGTCCAACGTCGTGAGCAAAATCGATAACGAGAATCTTACTCGCTTCCACGCGGGATAGATCCTGCCATCATCAACGCAGCGCTGTTGTCGACCACGACTTTCGGCAACAGCGCTGCCGTACTCAGACAGGGGCTTCTCATTAATTTTCATTGACCTTGGCGAACGACTACGGAGAATTGCGGGGCGGGCTGCCCCTGAAAGACAGTAGCTTGTCATTGTAAGGAAAATCCACACCATTTCAGGCGTTTAGGGCCAAATTCAGCGCTTGCATTTGGGGGTTTTATGTATATACTTTTGTATAAACACATAGGACACTTACAATGCTGGCACTAAAGGTTCACAAAGTTGGAAACTCATTGAATTTGCGTCTGCCGAAAGATGCAGTTAATACGCTGCGTGTTAGTGAAGGCGATGTCGTTTACTTGACTGAAACGGCCGATGGCGGTTACCGAATTACGCCATTCGATCCGGAATTCGAGCGTCAGATGGAATTGGCAGAAGAGGGCATGAAAAAGTACCGGAACGCACTACGCAAACTGGCTAGGTAATGGATCCGGTTTGGCTGGGTAAGGCCGCCGTTTTGGCCATGCATGGGCGGCTGCTTGCCGAGCATGGGGGAGCCCCGGGAATTCGGGATTCATCATTGCTCGATTCTGCTCTCGCCCGACCGCAGAATCTTCTTGCTTACAATGATCCCGATGTTTGTGACCTTGCCGCTTCTTACACTTCGGGCATCATTCACAATCACCCCTTCGTCGACGGCAACAAACGAACGGGATTCATGGCTGGCTACGTGTTTCTCGCATGCAACGGCTTGCGATTAACGGCTTCCGAGTTGGACGTTGTTCACGTCGTAACGCTGCTCGCCGCAAGCGAAATTGAAGAATCTGAGTTCGCCGCTTGGCTAAGAGAGAATTGCGAATCAACTTAAGCCAATGTTGAACTGGTCGGGGTGAGAAGATTTGAACTTCCGGCCCCTGCCTCCCGAAGGCATTTGGGCGTTCGTAAGTAGTTGTTAATGTTAGGCATACTGGAGACGCCCGCGGACACAAATGCCTAACAAGTCATAACGGGTCCGGACTAATCCCGGCAAATTTCCGGCAGTTATGGCTGTCAGCGATCAGCAACTGAGCGCTTCACTGGCTGATACGCGATATGACGGCCATAGTACACCTTAGGCTCAGGCCTCGGCGGAAACGCTTTCCGTTTGCGTCACGGCAACCACCAGCAGCACGCCCGCGCCCATCACGATCATATAGAGTTGGGCAATACCTTCGAGGCCAAGTACGAATGCCAGAGCGATCAAAACCTATCCTGCCAGCGAGTCGAGCACTAAGTGCGTCTTGAACGGAATGATTTTCGCCACGCTGAATGTGTAGTTTGTCAACAGGCTGTAGATAATAAGGCCGATGCCACCAGCAATAGAGGCCCAATAGGCAATCACGGATTGCTCTTTGATGCCGAGAAAGAATGGCGCGACAATCAAGACCAACGCTGCCGCATAGTCGCCGAGACCATGCAATTTAGGTGTCAGGAATTTCATAGTATTTTCCGAATGTGTTATTAGTGTTTTTTAGTGAGTTAAGTACGCTTAATCTAGCCTTCAGCTCGACTCGAAATTCACACAAAGCTGCTCGACTTCGAGCTCAGCCAGAGGTTCATTCAACAAGTGGCACTCATACGGTGGCCGGCCTGGTAGACAACAGCGGTCGGTATACAGATGCCTGCAATGCCCGCAGATGCCAAATGCCGGTTTTTTCAGCTCGCGCGCCAACTGCCCGAACATCTGGTCGAGGGCTCTCGATACAGTTATCTGCGCCGTCGCGGATAAGCAGTCTGCGGCATGCGTGAGGCGGTGAAACGGGTCGTTCGTGAGAATTCCTACCGCTTTCGGAGTCATGTCGAGTCGGCTACTGCGCCCGTCCAATGGAGATGGCGTTCGTTCCAGATACCCCTCTTCCACGAGACCTTTTATGGTTTGCGACGCAGTACCACGCGTAGTCGCATGAAACTCCGCAAATGCGGAAACCGTTCGCGAGAAACGGTTAGCGCGGGAGAAGTACCGTAGCGCTGTCCATTGTGCTGGAGTAAATCCCCCGGCGGCTGATGCCTCCCCGTATGCGTAGCGACCGAGCTGCGTAACCAGTTCAGCCACGGAGATTTTGGAAGATCGAGGTTTCGAACGGACCATAAAGGAAATGGTAGCGTTTCGAAACTATATTGACAAATAGTCGTGTTGGCGAGATAGTTTGGTTTCGATACTAAATGCTGCTATCGAACGGCCCGAGACATCGTTGAGGTTGAAGACAATGTCAGCGGCCGAAGCTAAATCAAAAGAAATCTAATCGGGAGGCAGATATGAACTCGAAATCCAGAAGTAGAGCGTATGCGTTGCTCGCGGCAACGGTAGGCACAATTGCAGCCATGCCGGTCGGCGAGGTATTCGCTGACGCTCACGAGAAATATGAGGCTGCTTTCAACTCAGATGGAGAACTCATAAGACCAGCGGGTTGGCGTGAATGGGTTTTCGTCGGTAGCCCACTTACGCCCAATTCTTTGAATGGTGGTGCAGCACCGTTTCCCGAATTTCACTCAGTCTACATAGACCCGAAGAGTTGGGCTCACTACAAGAAGACCGGTACCTTTCGCGAGGGCACGATGTTTGCCAAAGAGCTGACACTGGTTGGCGATACTGCTGCGACGAGCGGCGTCGGTTTTTTCAATGGTGACTTGCAGGGATTCGAAATCGCCCACAAAGACTCCAAAAGGTACACGGAAGAAACAGGTGGATGGGCCTACTACTCGTTCGGACACCAACCTGAACCATACAACAGCTCAGCGGCAGCCATGCCGACTGCCGCCTGTGCGGCGTGTCACACGGCAGCCGCAGCCGAGGATATGGTTTTCACTCAGTACTACCCAATCCTTGGTGCTGCCAAAGGCGCTGGCGATGCCGGTGCGGGCGTTGGCGGCGAAGAATAGTAAGGATACGCACGGCAGCGTCCTTCTAATATTTGCAGCCAGGAGTGGCTCTTTTGCCAAGCAGGAAAGGGGAGCGAAATGTACATGAAGATACTTATCGCCGTTATGGCGTTCTCTTGTTGTGCCGTATCAATTGCGGACGAGTCGTTTACATCGACGTACGGCAGCCTGGTCGATGATGCTGGCAATATCTCTTTGCCTGACGACTTTCGAAGTGATTGGCTGTTCCTCGGAACCTGGTCAATTGCCGAAAAAGACGTTGAACGTAGCAGCGAGGCAAGCGGCCATGGGGCGGCGGGACTGCACAATGTGTACACGCAACGAGGGGTCGCAGAATACTTCCGGAAAAACGGCAAATTTCCCGATGGTGCAGTCCTCGTTAAGGAGTTATTGAAAGCAGTTACCGCTCCCATGACAACCGGCACTGTCAGCCGCGGAAATGAGGTGGAAGGGTGGTTTGTCATGATCAAGGATACAGAGGGGCGCTTCGATTCAAGCCCACTTTGGGGTGATGGCTGGGGATGGGCATTATTCAACGCTGATCAACCTGACACGCCCGTTACCAAGAACTACAAGATTGAGTGTATTGGCTGCCACATCCCGGCCCGCGACGACGATTGGATTTACGTATCGGGCTATCCAGTGCTCACCGACTAGCGCGCAGGCCGGCCTGAAAATCAATAGTCGAGGTCGAAGCTCAAATCGGTAAATACGATCGCCGTGTGTCGCAAAATCGGTGCATCATGCGTATGAGGCCCACAAGATTCTTCGTCTGGATCGTGCCCGCGATCGTGTTGCTGTCCGTGCTTGTCTGGGCCAGCTACCGCATGGCACCCGAATCGTCGCCCGTCGCTCGCGGAGCGGCGTACGCTCAAATCAGGGGATGTGTCGAATGCCATGGTGATCCTGTAAATCCACTGGCGGATGCCAACTCTGAAAGTTGCTCTAATGTCAACAAATTGTCCTGGCACCCGCAATACGATGCGGAATGCACCGATGTTATGGCTTACTTCGAAACAGTTCGCCTGCGCAGGAGTTTCGACGACCGCTCGAAGATTGGTATCAATAGTCCGTTGATCGCCGGTGAACAACTTGCGCGCACATATCACTGCTTTCAGTGTCATGGGCGCCTGGGGCAGGGTGGCTTCAAGAACGCAAAGTCGCTGAAAGGTTATGTGCCAGGGTACTTTGGCGCCGATTTCAAGATGCTGACCAGCAACGCGGATCCGGACTCGGTGCGTGAGTGGATCATGCATGGCATGGATTCGACAATATTAGAAGAGCCACTGTTAGGCCGCGTCGCAGCATTTTTCTTCGGCAGGCAGGCGGTAGGCATGCCGAGCTACAAATCTCTGCAACCTGAAGAAATAGAAATCCTGGTCAACTATGTGATCGCCGTCCACGAATTCGGACCGATGACGGCGAAGACCGTTCGCTCATACGGCGAACAGTCACGATCGACGGAAGACCTCGTCAGTTTTGACAATGGCGTCGGGCTAGAACCTATACAGCCAACGAACGGACATCAATAACGAACTAATGATTCGTACGGAATCGACACGCGACCAAAAGGGAGGCACCAATGCACAGAATTAGCCTAACAATCATGGTGACGCTTGCAGCAGTTTGTGGCGCTAAAGCTATCGGCGACAGTGCGGGCGTCGACTACCCGTCGGGCTACCGGTCCTGGCAGCACGTCAAATCGATGATTATCCAGCCGGGCCACCCACTGGAGGACCCGTTTGGGGGTATCCACCACATATACGCTAATTCAAAAGCGATGAGCGGACTGACCGACGGTCAATACGAGGATGGAGCCGTTTTCGTGTTCGATCTTCTCGACTACGACAACAGTAACAACACGATTGCTGAGACGGACCGCAAGCGCCTTGACGTAATGCAATACGACAGTGAACGGTTTTTGGAAACCGGCGGTTGGGGCTTTGAGTCCTTTGTCGGTGACAGCAGAACAGAGCGGGTGGAGCAGGACGTCGTTACGGCGTGTTTTAACTGCCATATACCGGCCAAAGAATCGAACTATGTATACAGCCAGTATCGACCATGAGTAAGGCAGATTTATCTAAGGATCAGTTGCAGGAACTGGCGGACCGGCTGTCGAGCAAGCGCCAAGAGCTAACCGATCTTGTCAAATCGTTGAGTGAAGTGACCGGTACCAAACACGACTGCGAAATACTGGATGTTGCTGATTCTGCGAGCTTGAACGAAATGCGGGTTCGTGCTGCCACTTTAATCAGCCAACACAGTGAAACGATGACAGAGATTGACGCCGCGCTCAATCGCCTGAAGGAAGGTCGATACGGAGTCAGTGAGACTTCCGGTGAGCCGATTGACTACAAGCGACTGCTGGTGATTCCCTGGGCCCGAACCGCGGCAAACGACTAGCAAGGGAAAATTGCTAGCTCTGCAGGCCACACATCTTTGCCCGACCGTTCCTATTTCAAAATATTTGGGTTCCAACTTGGCACGCGCTGCCGATCCCAGGCAGTGCTCATGTACTAAGCACCCCAGTACACATGCGTTGTAAGGATTGACGGTTGTAGGTGCCGGCAATTTGCCGGTTAGCGGAGTCCGGCAAAATTCCGGCAGAGGGAATTTCGCCACTGCATGTCAGCTGCCGGAAGAGCAGCAACTAATTGATATTATGAAGAATAACTGGTCGGGGTGAGAAGATTCGAACTTCCGGCCCCTGCCTCCCGAAGGCAGTGCTCTACCAGGCTGAGCTACACCCCGAACCGCGCGCAATCATACACTTAGAGACGATTGCGGGCCAGAAAAACAGTGATCTGTGGGCTTTTTGGGCGACGTACGGCGAGTAGCGCGATTCTATATGTTGTAAGCCGTCACCCGCCCAGACCGATCGATACCCGCGATAAACGGTGGCCTTGTCTTTCTTGCAAACCGTGTGATTCTCTTCATAGATTTCAGGATGAGTTCTGCTATTTCAAATCCAGTGGCATTCTTCGCGCGAATAACAATTACGCGCGCATTGTATTTCTTAATGGCCTCGATTTCTGCAGTTCGGTACCGAATATTCTTGTCTTTAGTTATTGCGATCCAGTTTCGTTGGCCGACCAATTTTATCCAGTGTTCGTCCGGTGCATTTATCGGCAGATGATCGTCATGGATTTCGACTTCGACGCCTGAGCAACGAAGACTGTCGGCGATAATATGTTTGCCCAGGTTTCGATCCAGATAGAAGACGATTTCTTCAAGCAGCCGCTTGGAGTTCGCAGCGGATTGCTTCCTCGATTTCCGCTTCTTTGCGTTCATAATCCCGAGTCAGCTCCTCAATCGACTCGCCGGCCTTGTATCGCTCGGCGATAATCTCTGTGGCGAGACCTGTTCCAGCAATGACAGGACGCCCGGCCGACAATAAGGGGTCAATGACGACCATCGCTGGTGCATCTTTGATGTTACTGCGCGTAAATGGGTAAAGCCTGATCGGGATGCCTCGCGCATCTCGTTCGATGCGATGCAAAGCGGCGCTCATGACTTCTCGCATTGCCATCTGGCCAGCCTGGCTAATACTGACGAGTTCGCCGTACCGCTGGATAAAAAGATCTAATCCATCAGTCTCCAGCTGCTTACTGATCAACGGATGTCGTTTATCCGCTATTTCGCGTGTGTTGCTCTTGAGGTATTCGATTGCTGCGCGAACCTTCGGCATTGGCACCGTGTGTTTACGCCGAATTGCTGCAAGTACATGGAGTTCGACCAGGTTAATGAACGAGAGCAGAGTGGGGTAGCTGTCCGGAACCTCGATTAAAGGCTTGTAGCTGTCCTGACCCTTCGCCCAGTACCGGACCGTGGCCTCCGGTACCATTAAATAATGTGCTGCTTCAGCGATCGAGTATGCTGGCATGTCACGTCGATCCAGTTTTTGCGAAGTTGGTTTGGACATGCAGGTTGTCTCCGTGGCGAATAGCGAATTTACCACAGTTTCTGAGTCAGAACGTGAAATTTGAGGTATGAGTGCTTGTACTTGGCGACCTTGTATTGACGCTATTGCGGGTATACGGAAAAGCCCCAACAAAGCTTGGGCTAGCTATTGGCGACAGAAGTGACGACAACTGTCGAGTGCGGTGCTCTGTGAGGGAATCGCGGGGGAAACTGCCTGTAAACGGGTTCTGCATGGATATCAACTACGATTTCCGCCGCTTTCAATAGCCGGCTGATACCAGAGCAGGCGATTATCCAATTCTGATATGCCTGTCCTTTGACTCGTGTCCCGTTACACGCAACACTTCGCTAATGATCAGGACATTGCACCGCAAGGGATTGGAGGCGCTTTTCGAGGGCGTCGACGCAGTCGACGTTGACTATATTGATTATCACTAAGATTGGTGGGAACGCTATGGCAATGAAAAACCCGGTTCATCCAGGTCGTGTTGTAAGAGAGGATTGTTTGCGCGAACTCGGTCTGTCGGTGACGGAAGCGGCAAAGCATCTGGGCGTTGGACGGGCGGCGCTGTCCGCGTTGGTCAATGAAAGAGCATCGGTGTCGATTGAGATGGCGTATCGTTTGTCCAAGGCCTTTGGGTCGACGCCGGATCACTGGATGAGAATGCAGCTTGCTTACGATTTGGCGCAATCGCGATCACTCAAGAAAAAGATAAACGTCGATCGCATCGCAGTCGCCTAGCGGAATCCTACGACCGAAACGATTTCTCGAATGGCAAACGTCTACTGTCGGCTCCGTCGAAATTACCACTGATATGAACCGGTTCACAAACACAAATTTCCTGACACTTCCCTAATGCCTGAAATCGACAATCATGATAAAGGCGGCCTGCTCTTGTTGTGGCAGAGTGCAACCAGGTCTTCGATCTTTGCCGTGCCGACACACATGACACTGTCGGCACCACCCCAGTAAATCTTGACGGTACCGTCGTCCTCGGCGATGGCGCCGCAGCTGAAAACAACGTTGTGAACGTAACCGGTCAATTCCCACGGATCTTCCGGCGACACGATCCAGTCGTCGGCAACGCCGAGCACCCTGGCGGGGTCCTCAAGGTCATGCAGCGCCACACCCAGGCGATACACGGCACCGTCCATGGTGGGGAATACGCCGTGGTAAATGTTGAGCCATCCCTGCGCAGTCTTAATTGGCGTCGCGCCCGGACCTATCTTCATTTCATCCCAGTGATACGGAACAGGCTGGATCAAGGGCACCGAATCTCCCCAGTGAATCAGGTCCGGAGACCAGGACAGCCAGATGCACCAGGGGTTGATTTCCGAGTGAGGCCGATCCAGTCGCGCGTAGCGGCCATTGAACGTGTCCGGAAAAATGACGACGTTGCGCATGTCCGCCTGACTGATTAGCGACACTCTCTCGACTGTCTTGAAATCGTGCGTCTTTGCCAGACCGATGCGCACGCCGAACCTGGAATAAGCGCTGTAGGTAATATAATGCTCGCCGGCGATAGTACAAATTCGCGGGTCCTCGACGCCGTACTCCTCATGTACTGCGAATTTGATGTCGGTGGATGGCACCATGAACGGCTCGGGATCTGCCTGGAATTTGTAACCGTCATCGCTTCTTGCGATACCGATAATCGATCGACCGTTACGTAAGTGTGAGCGGAACAGCAGGATATATTGGTCGTTATATTTACTTGCCGCCGCGTTGTGAACCGTCTCCACGGCGTAAGGAATGTCGTGCCTGGTGAGAATCGGATTGCCCTCATAGCGCGTCACTAATGGTTTATCGATCATCGCCTGCTCCCGCATTCAAAACCTTTTCGTAAGCGTCAACGTAGTCGCGCGCCATGCGTGTGTGAGAAAAGCGCCGCTCAACGTCCTCCCGACAAGCAGACCTGTCAATCGACTGTAGCGCAGCCACCGCGTCCACCGCCTGTTCAATATCCTCGACGATGAAGCCGGTTGTGCCGTGCCGGATAATCTCTGGAATCGACCCGCGAGGAAATGCGATGACAGGTGTGCCGCAAGCCATGGATTCAACCATGCTCAATCCAAAAGGTTCCTCGAAGCTGATCAAATGCAATAGTGCCAGCGCGTGGCCCAGCACGTCAGCCCTCTGGTCGGGCCCCACGGAACCCAGATATTCAACAGTTCTGCCGTCGATATGCGGCTCCACTTCGGCTGCGAAATAGTCCTGATCCTGGATGATGCCGGCAATCACCAGCTTGATCCCCGCGCGTTGCGCAACGTTGATCGCCTCGCGCACGCCCTTATGCGGATGGATCCGACCAAAGAACAACAGATACTTTCTCTCGGCTTCAACAAAGGGAAATTGCGCAATATCAATACCGTGATGGATGGTGGCTATGTAGTCCAGCTCCGGGGACTTATCCGCCTCGCTGATCGCTACGTAGTGGCTCTGAGCATTGTATTTTTTATAGACAGGTATGATCGCTGGCGATGAGAAACCGTGGATCGTCGTTACCACCGGTGTCTTAACCAGCGCGGAGTATGTGAGCGGCAGGAAGTCATAATGATTATGAATGAGATCGAAGTCGGCGGCACGCTCGAAGACCTCGGAAATGTGCAGGCATTCAGCGACCTTCGGATCAACTGAGTCATCCTCCGAATACGGTCGTGGACACACGGCGACCAGCTTGCCGCTGGTTTGCGAATCCCCGGTGGCGAAAAGAGTCAGGTCCAGGCCCAGGCGCACCAGTTCTTCCGTGAGCAGGCTTACCACGGACTCCCATGGCCCATAATGGCGAGGAGGGGTACGCCATGAAATGGGGCTGAGGACTGCGATTCGCATGGATATGCTCGAAATTAGCGATTTTCAGGACTGTGAATTGTAACGCAAGCTTCTGGTGGCCTTCACGGCTATAATCCGCACGATCTGAACCCGGACCACTAATCCAGGACCATTTTCGGTCATATTACGTCTGTGTAATCAATAATGAGAGTTCACGAAAAGCGCAAGCAACTGGTCAAACGGCGCTCGACTTTGTTGAACGCCGAGAGCGCACGGGTTATTACCCGGCCGCATATTCCAGGAGACAAGGTGCGCAGCAGGGGTCTGATCGTTCGGGTCTCAAAGCTGCGCGACGACGACGTACATAACTTGCTGGAGGCTGTATACGAAGACTTCTCAGGGCGGCACCGCAACTTTCGAGAGGCCTTGCAGAGGAATTTTGATCGTATTGCAGAACACGTCCCGAAACGTATCTCTTTGTCGTCCGAGCAGGAACTTCTGATCGGTGCCTACTTTACCGCAGAGTATTCCGTTGAAGCAGCTGCGCTCTTTAATCCTTCTGTCGTTATCCATCCTGACCAGAAAGGCGTGGACAAGGGCTCGCAGCGATTTGTCATGAGCTTCAGGGCGACAGGTGAAGGTCATGTGTCCTCGATTGAATTTCGTAGTGGAATCGTTGACGAAAATGACGACATCCTTTTCGATCCCATCAGCCAATACGTGGCCACGCCCGAGACGCACACAGATCCTGTCTATCATCGTCTTCATTTTCGACGAAAACTCGAAGAGATGGGAGTACGCGAGGTGATCACGAATCACCTGTTGGAAGAATTAGACGAGACGTTTACGTTTGATGAGCTGGGGATACAAATAAAAAAACTCCGCTCGACCAAGTTTCGCCTGAGGGACAAAGACAATGCGATTGATACGGTGTTGTGGCTGGCCCGATCGAATTACGAAGTAATATTCCGCCCTGAAGAACAGATCTCTGAGCGCGTGATCTTCCCGGTGTCGGAAAACGAGAGCGCGGGCATCGAGGATGCCCGGTTTGTACGTTTCAAGGATGATGATGGATCAGTCATCTACTATGCCACTTATACCGCATATAACGGTTTTACCATACTGCCGCAGATTCTCGAGACGACCGACTTCCTGACGTTCAAGATGCATACACTCAGCGGCAAGAATGCGCAGAATAAGGGCATGGCGTTATTTCCGCGAAAGATCAACGGCGAATACGTGATGTTGTCACGCCAGGATGGCGTCAATAATTACATCATGTTCTCGGACAGCGTTCGCTTCTGGAACGAGGCGGAACTCCTGCAGGAGCCTGTTCATCCACTGGAGTTTGTTCAGGTTGGCAACTGTGGCTCGCCCGTGGAGACGTCTGCGGGGTGGCTCACGCTTTTCCATGGCGTTGGACCGATGCGGAAATACAGCATCTGGGCCGAGTTGTTGGACATTGACGATCCGTCCAGGGTCATTGGCCGGCTAAATGAACCGATACTTACCCCCGATGAGCATGAGCGGGACGGCTACGTGCCCAATGTGGTCTATAGCTGCGGAAGTATGATTCATGGGGACGCGTTGATTGTCCCTTATGGCATTGCTGATCAAAGGTGCCGAGTTGCCACCGTTTCGATTCCCGAATTATTGACCCGCCTCAAGGCACATCCACAGACTTGAGCTGCATCTCGGGGATTTTCACCGGATCCTCTGCCAACGCCGGCTTCTTGACGTCCTGATGGTTCGCAGTCAGTCCGCGGAGATTGTAAATGGCGAGCAGGGAGGACAGGTAAGAAAGCATCGATTCAGCACCCTGATTCTCATTGACACCGTCCGGTGTGAGCCCGTCGCGGCATCCGCCACTGGCATGATCATAGAGTTTGGTTTGTTGATCATTCCTGCCCAGATACCAGTTGAAGCAGGTCGATGCCAGCTGAACCCATTCCTCATCCTGCGTGCATTCACGGGCTTCCATACAGGCGCCGATCATAGCGGCTGCTTCGAGGGGTTGTTGATCGTATTGTGCTTTGCTGCCGGATTTGGGAAACCAACCCCGATTACCAACCGGTTCAAACCATCCGCCGATTGGATCGAGCTGGATGTCTCTCAACCATTCGAGTACATCGATACCGGTCTTCACCATGTCATCATCGTTGGTAACGCGACCACAGGCCATCAACGCCTGGGCCAGGCGTGCATTGTCATAGGCCAGCATCGATTCGTGCCATTGCCAGTCTTTGCTGGCGTACTGCCTGAAGCGGGCCTGGAGTCTGTCGCCGAGTGATTTGAGTAGTTCACGAACCTGATAGTCGTTATCGTGGCGGTGGAGGTACGCCTGAATCCCGAGGATGGGGAATGCTATGGCACGCGAATCCGAAAAGCCTTCCAGCGCCGGCAGCGCATCGTGGAAGAGTTTAACGGCGAGAGCAACTTGCCCCGAATTGTGCCCCCGGTCAGCCACCACACCCAGTGCCCACAGCGCGCGTCCATGAGAGTCCTCGGATCCGGTGGTTTCCAGCCATTTACGCCCGTACGACATGAAATTGTGAAATCGTCCGGTTGCCGGATCGAATGCGTCATCCAGGAAACTTAGATAAATAGACGACAATTCCGTCAGTGAGGCATCGGTTCTATCCAGATCATGCGCTCTGGTAACAACGATGAGTGCCCGGGCATTGTCGTCGACACAGTATCCCTCGGCACGGTTTGGTACCGTGAATTTCGCGTGCTGAAGCATGCCGGTGTCATCCGTCATATGGCGGAGATGCTTTAAATTGACCTGCGGCAGCCGCTGATCGTGCTGACTCAGCGTATGAAGTACCGGCACGTCGCTTGCACGTAAATGTTGCGCCTTGGCCTGCGAAAACAATTTCAGATAACGGGAGCCCATCTCTTTCATTACCATGGGCCGCGAATAGTCATAGGCTGCCCGGCGCATCTTGAGACGCTCCGCCGGGAAGTCGAGCAGTTGATTGATCTCGCGCGTCAAAGCTCTGGAATCTTTGAATGGTACAAACCTGCCGCGCCCATCAGCCAACACCTCCTGTGCATGCCAATAGGGGGTGGACACGACGGCTTTTCCGGCTCCCACCGCGTAGGCCAGAGTTCCGGATACGATCTGAGTCTCGTTCAGGTACGGGGTGACGTAGATATCGGCAGCCCGAATTATCTCGAGCAATTCATCGCGCTCCAGAAACCGGTCGTGAAATACGATGTTGTCATCGATGCCCAGTTCCTTGGCCCGATGGTGCAATTTCAGGCGGTAATCCTCACCACTGTCAGCTCTGCAATTTGGATGCGTGGCTCCAACCACGAAATACAGCACTTCCGGATGTGAGCTGACAATGTCTGGCAGAGCATCAATCATAAACTCGATACCCTTGCCCGGCGACAGCAGGCCGAAAGTCAGAATTACTGTTTTGTCGGCTGCGGCGACCTTGCTCTTGCACGGATCTGGATCCAGAAAAGGTACATCGAGAATGCCATGATGGATGAGAGCAATCTTGCTCGCCGGAACCTGATATATATCCCGCAGAAATTCAGCGCCGCGCTCACTCATGACAACCAGGCGATCGGACAGTTCTGCCAGCCGGGTGATGATTTTCCATTCCTCTGCCGAAGGATCCCGCAATATTGTGTGCAGGGTGGTAATCAAGGGAACTTTCAAGTTTTGTGCGAGTTCGATGATGAAGCTGCCGCGTTGACCACCGAATATTCCGTATTCGTGCTGCAGAGAAACTGCATCCGGATTGCGCAGGTTCAGGAAATTGGCAGCAAGACCGTAATCGTTCAGCTTGTCCTGGCTGATCTGGAACTGCACTTCATCCGGATACTCATAGGGCTCCGGCCGGTCGTTCATTGCAACGACAAAACAGTCAATGTCTGGATCATTGTCGATAATCGCGGCGGCAAGGTCGTTCGTAAACGTGGCGATACCACACTGTCTCGGCAGGTACGAGCCGATAAGAGCGATTGAATTTATAGAGGACGGCATGCTGAACCTGTTCCGGTGGTGCGATTTGCTGTTAGGCATATTTGTGGCGATTTTAGCATGTGCAAGCTGCTGAGTGCCTTGCCGACCGAATGATCTTGAATTCACACGGGAACTGGCATGGCATAAGATGATTAGTCACAAAACGCTGATGTGGCAGGTAGAAAAAATCGATTTGTCATGGGCCGGGCGATTCAGAATAAAATGCAGAATAGATGCGAATTTCAGTATCGCTTGGCAAGGGTTAGACTTCTATTGTGCTAAATGCCTATTTCGTCTCCGATCTCCACATCGGCTCGCCCACCGATTCCCGGGCGACATTGTTTCTCGAATTCCTGAGGAATCTCAGCGCCGGAGAGAACGCCTCACACCTGTTCCTGATGGGCGATATCTTCGATCTGTGGATCGCGGCACACCAGTATTTTATTGATAAATATCAGCCAATTACCGATGAGATTGTGCGATTGAGGGACGGCGGCGTCGAGATTCATTACTTCGAGGGCAACCACGATCTGTATCTCAGGCACTACTGGGGCGACAAGATCGGGCTTACGGTGCACGAGGGCCCGGTATACGTGGAGCTCGGCCAGCAAATCGTCCGTATCGAGCACGGCGATCAGATGGACCCCGACGACCGGGGCTATCGATTCCTGCGATGGTTTTTGCGTACGCCGCCACTGGCGTTCCTGATACCTCGCTTGCCAGGCAGGCTGGTTGTGAAGATCGGCAAGAAATCCAGCGAGAAAAGCCGTGTCTATACGTCGGCAACAAAAACCATAACGCGCGAGGAAACGATCAGGAAAATACGCACACACGCCGAATCGGAATATCGGCAGAGGCCATTCAATCTCATCATCTCCGGGCACGTTCATGTGCGGGACCAGTATCTCGTTCAGGATGGCCAGATCGCATTCAAGTCCGTCAATCTCGGCACCTGGCTGGATGCGCCCTGTTATTATCGAATCGATGATACGGGCGGTGGACTCGTCGAACTTGGAGATGCTTCTTAATAATAAGAATACGCGGGCATGATCAATGAATAAACTCAGGACAGCAGTCGTTGGCGTCGGCCATCAGGGAAAATGGCACGCAGAAAAGTTTGCCGCGCTCGAGAATTCTGATCTCGTGGCGGTGGTCGATAAGGACGCCGATCGCTGCCGGACGCTGGCTGCAGAACTCAACGTAAAGCCGCTTGTCGATTTCAAAGAACTGATCGGGAAAGTCGACGCCGTTAGCATCGCGGCGCCAACACGTTCTCATTTCGACATTGCCAGCACCTTGCTGGAGCATGATATTCATGTGCTGGTTGAGAAACCGATTATGACAACGCTTGAGGAAGCCGAAGCGCTGGTCGAACTGGCGGAGGGCAGGGGCCTCATACTCCAGGTCGGCCACCTGGAGCGGTTCAACCCCGTCATCATGGCGCTCGGTGAGTTTCTTGAGACGCCGCTGTTCATCGAGTCAAATCGAATCGCGCCGTTTAAACCGCGCAGCATTGATGTCAGTGTCGTGTTGGATCTGATGATTCACGATATCGATCTGGTGCACAGTGTTGTAGCGTCGCCCGTCACCAGTCTGGATGCGACCGGTGGGTCCATCATCTCCAATGACATCGATATCGCCAACGCCAGAATCAAATTTGAAAACGGCTGCGTTGCAAATGTCACGGCAAGCCGCGCGAGCTTCAAGACTGAGCGTTCGTTACGGGTTTTTCAGGAGAACGCCTACTTCAGCGTCGATATGCACAACAAGAAATCGATGATTTATCGAAAAACCGGCGACGGGCCGGTCATGAGCCCGGATGATATTTCGGTGGAAGAGCAGTCATATGGCGCCAGCGATGCGCTCATGGTGCAAAGCGAAGCATTTCTCAATTCGGTCGCGGGGGGGCCACCACCACTGGTATCCGGGCGCATCGGCATGCAGGCCTTGAGAACCGCCCTGCGTATCGGGGAAATGCTAAAAAGCGCCTAGCAGGCCGTTGAGAATCCCTGTTGGGATCGATCAAGTACTGGCGAATCCATAGACGCCATACTTGGATTTGCCGGCGAGCCAGTCCCGCAATTTCTGCACGTCTTCGGTGTCCGGAACACCGGTCAGGTCACTGTTGCCCTCTCGCAATGCTCTGAAAGCGGTTTCCACGGCGCGATAGCGGTCCTTGTCAAAGCCGCCGCGCCGGAGGCCTATGCTGTTCAGTCGGTAGTGCCTCACGGGTTCGCCGCCGACCATGGAATAGGGCAGCACGTCTTTGCGTAGAGGCACATAGCCCCCGACCATGGCATATGAGCCGATACGCAGAAACTGGTGTGCTCCGGCACAACCGCCCAACACAACGAAATCCCCGATCTCAACGTGCCCGCCCAGCACGATATTGTTGGAGAGCGTCACGTTGTTTCCCACCATGCAATCGTGACCGATATGCGCGTAGGACATCAGAAAGCAATCGGAGCCGATTTTGGTGACAGCACCCGGCTCGAATGCACGATGAATTGTCACCCCTTCCCGGATTACGTTGTCATCGCCGATTTCAACCCAGGTCTCTGAGCCGTCATATGCCGTATGTTGCGGGAGTCCACCAATGACGGCATGCGCATCGATCGTATTGTTTTTACCGATACGGCAAAACTCTCGAATAACGGCATGCGGGCCGAGTGTCGTCCCCGCGTCTATATGCACGTTGTCTGCGACGACGGCGCAGGGGCCAATCACAACGGAAGGATCGATCTCCGCCTTCCCTGATACGACGGCGGTCGGGTGAATAGGTGCAGAACTCATTTCAGGATCGGCGGCTAACGGAAAACTCGGCGATTGCAATGAGTGCCTGCTTGTACCCGGACTCGGGCAGGCCGGAAATGGCGTCGATAGCCACGTCTGCTGCATTCTGTGCACAAGTTACCGTGTATCGCAGAGCACCCGTAGACTCAATGATCTCCTGAACTTCATCGAGGTGGTCGATGCCAGCAGATTCAATGGCCACCCGAATATATTTGCGCTCCGCGTTACTGCCGTTTTTCATGGCATAAATCAACGGCAGTGTTGTCTTGCCTTCAGCGAGATCATCACCGAGGTTCTTGCCGAGTTCCCTGGGCGACGCGTCAAGAACCT
>Ga0255052_10000741_pt1 | contig 25588 bp, 30 predicted proteins | sample JV7_2_21_MG_FD_188632 | JGI IMG/M metagenome (GOLD analysis project Ga0255052, IMG submission 188632) | Seawater microbial communities from Jervis Inlet, British Columbia, Canada - JV7_2_21 | ecosystem: Environmental > Aquatic > Marine > Inlet | place: Canada: British Columbia | collected...
TATTCTGGGAAAGGAATTTTTAAATTAAAAGGAAAATATTGTTCTAAAAAGTTTGGTGTTATGGAAGGAGCATTGTTACGAATCTATTTAAGACGATTAGATTTAAAAAAGAAAAAAGATTCAAGGCAATATCCGTTAAAAATTGTTATCAATTGTTATAGTGATGATGTGGAAATTCTTACCAAAAATGGAATCAAAAAAATGATTGATTGTGAGATTGGTGAATTAGTATATAGTATTAATCCGTTGACAGAACAAATTGAACTTAAACCAATAATTAATAAGATTTTAACACCATATAAAGGTATAATGTATCATTTAAAAAGTAGAAGGTATGATATGATTATAACACCAAACCACAAGATGTTGTTAAGAAAAAGAGATGAACAAAAACTTAAATTTATTGAAATGCAAAATCTTAATACATATGAACGAATATTCCCGAAATATGGGAAAATGAAATTTGGAAAACAACATAATCCAGATTTATTACTTTTTTATGGTTATTATCTTAGTGAGGGTTCAGCTAGACATATTTTCAGAAATGGACACTCTAATGGTTATGAAGTTCAAATATCCCAATATAAAAAAATAAATCCAGAGATTTATAATAATATTCAAAAGAATCTAAATAGTTTAAAAATAAAATATTCTATTAGAAAAGATGAAAAGGGTTTTAATATATATTCAAAAAAGATAACAGAAAAAATTATAACCACACTTGGTAGAACAGTTGATAAACATATTCCAGATAGTATATTAGATTCTTATGATGAAGAGAGTTTATTAGCATTATTTAGAGGAATGTATGAAGGTGATGGAACTAAACAAATAAATGTATATACTACAAAAAATATAAAACTTCGTGATTCATTTATTAAATTAATAACTATGTTAGGCTATAAATGGATTTATGGTTTCGATTCCAATGTATGGAGAATTAGATTCCAAACACATGGAAAAAATGTCACTTTAAAAACCAGAAATATTAAAAAAATAAATTATGATGGAAATATAACATGTTTAACAGTTGATGATAATCATACTGTTCTAGTAGGACGAAATGGTAAATTTGAATTTAGTGGTCAGACAATGTATGGTCTTGCAGGTAAGAGTGCGTTTAGACATACATATTCATTAACAACAGCAGCAGATTGTACTTATATTGGAAGAGAGTGTCTTAAATATACAATCAAAATATATCAAGAGAATGGATATGAAGTCTTATATGGTGATAGTGTTGGTAAAGATAGTAAAATTGTTATAAGAATAAACAATAAACAAAAACAATTCACAATGGATTCTTTTTTTAATTTTTTAATAGACATTGGTTATCCAATACTAGAACAAAATAATAAAGAATATATATATTTAAACGATGAGTTTTTTACACCAACTATTGATGATAATTTTATTGTTGATGATAAACCAGTAAAATATATAGTACGACATAAAATAGGCAATAAAAAAAAATGTTTTGAAATTAAACAGAATTCTTTAAATTCGTTAATTGTTACAGAAGACCATAGTATTATAAATTATGATTTTAAAGGGAAAAAATTTATAGAAGTTAAACCAGAATTTGTTAAGAAACTTATAGTTAAATCTAATTATATAAAAAAACCAATCAGAACAAATATAAATCATGATGCAGAAATGTTAGGTTTTTGGATTGGCGATGGAAGTATTAGTGGTAAATGTAATTTAGGATTTGTTTGTGGTTTGGATTCAGATGAAATTATCGAGAAGTGCTTAAGAAAAACAACCTTTTTAAATAAATCCACATTAATACCTACTAAAAAAGGAGATGTGAAACCATCTAGTATAAAACTTAGACAATTTATGAAACAATATAAATTTGAAGGAACATCCAGAACTAAAAGAATTCCAGAATATGTTTTTAATCAAGATAGTGATTTTATATTAAGTTTTTTACGGGGGTTATTCAGTGCAGATGGTACATACATTAAATCTAAAAATTTTATTCGTTATACAAGTGTTAACAATAATTTAATAAACGATATTGTAAAATTATTAGATATGGTTGGATTAGGATATTCTACTATAAAAGAAACCAACGATAATAGATATGTTGGTGTAATTCCAAAAAAAGGTAAATCCTATTCTTATCATATACGAATTTCTGCTATGGATAATATGTATTTTAAAAACAATATTGGATTCATACAAAAAAGAAAAGAGAGTATAATAGAACAAAAAACAACAGTTAGATATTCTTTCTCTCAAGTTAAATTCGTAAAAGAAATAGAATATAATGATTATGTATATGATATTGAAGTAGAAGATACTCATAAATTTTATGCTAATAATATTTTAGTTCATAATACTGATTCTGTTTTTATTATTGATCCATTTGATGATGTAGATAAAGAAAACAAAATTGCTGAACAGATAACATTACAATTAAGAGAGTGGTCACTATTCCCACAAGATACATTTAACTTATCATTTGAGAATGAGATAAAAGCAATATTCTTTTTTAAATCTGGAGACAAATTTATTAAAAAGAATTATATTTATATAACCGATGATAATGAAATGATTATAAAAGGATTACCAATTATAAAATCAAATGTTTCAAAAGTATCATCTTATATATTTAACAATTTTCTAAAAAAACAAATATATGAAACATTAAATGTAAAATTTCATCGTGGTTATATTTATACATTAATCCATGATGAGTTAGAAAAAGAAATTATGTTAGGTGCCCAAGATTTTAAAGTAAGAGAATATGAGCACTATGAAGAACAAGCTAAGAAAAGTCACAGTGAAGGAAGAGCATCTTCACCATTACCAACAGGATTACAAGCACAAATAAGTAAACGTTATGGCTCTGGTACTCATACTTTAATACCAAATAACAAATACGGTATAGGTAAAGATAAGAAATATTGTACAATAGCAGAGTTTAAAGAAAAAGAATTAAAAGTTAGAAACATTAATATAGAAAAAGCTATTAGTGAACTAACACCATTTATAAAGGATCAACAAGAAAAGCTATTTTAATTATATAGTAGTAACACAACATTAATATATTAACAATACCATACTAACAAGATAGATGAAAAACAAGAAAAATTCGGATGATAAGCGAGTAGATGGACAACGACGTTATGAGTGTTCAATAAGTGAGTGTGGAGAGAGAGGTAGGTTGTTAGCTAATTTAGGTTCAATACAAATTACATATTGTCCTAAACATAGAAGCTATGGTGAAAGGGTTATTAATTTTTTAATAGATTCTACATATAGATTTAAACTTACTAATTTCTTACAAGAAAACAAGAAAGAATTGTTTATGGATAATATACCAAAATTATCAGATGAGTCATATGATACACTAGGAAGTTATGCTAGAACAATGGTTGAAAAACTTGAAGAATTGGAAGAAAGGTATGGACAAAAATTATTATTTACGAAAGAAAGTGACATCGGAACCCCAGACGACCAAGAATATTAACGAACAAGAAGTGCAAAATCTTAAAGATAAGATAGATACTTTAAATCATACTATCTTTATTCTTAAAGAACAGAATAGTAAACTCATTAAAGAACGAAATGAATTACTAATATTGGTGGACAAATAAAATGTATATTAATAAAAGAAAGATGAATCGTAGAAAAAATATACGAAAGATTAAATCTATAGAAAAAAAGAAAACAAAGATTATCAAATCCATCAAAGATAAAAGAAGTACATGGGATGGTATTATTGAAGATTTTAAAATTACAAACAAAAGTTTTCTAAGAATGAATAGAGATGATTTCTATAACAGTGAATGGAATTATGGTATATATAAATTGTTATATGAAAATAAAGATACCAAATGGGAACAAGAAAAGAGAACATATCGCTATTAACTCAAACTTTTAATTTTTCTCCTATAAGCATTAATCATGCTTATTATTTTATTAAGATGAAAACTGGGAGAGTTATAAAAGTCAAGTCAAAAGAATGTAAAGAATTTGTTCAAAAGATACATGATAATATAAATAACCAAATAATATATGAAAATAAATTAGAAGTATATATACGTTTTGGGTTTCAATATAAAAATAAACCAAAAAGGAAAGATTTAGATAACTATCAAAAGATTATATTAGATGCTCTTAGTGGTGTTGTTTGGAAAGATGATACACAGATTTATAAGTTAATATGTGAGAAACAAGACATAAAAGATGAGGATTTTATATACATTGAGGTATGCGAATACAATGAATAGGAAGCTTAGAATCAAAGATTTCATAATTAAACCTAAGAAGAAAAAAGCATATTTAAGTAAAATAGATAAGCTTTTTAAGTATGGACAACTATCAGAGTTAGATAAAATGATAATATTATATTATCTCCCTGAATTTAAATTAAAGAAGGATTTATTCTAAATGTTTAATACTTTGTCTAGTAAATTGGTTAGTATGATAGCAAAAGCTATCATAGGAGGATAACGTAAAAATGAAGACAAACATGAGTAAAAAAATTAAAGCAATCGGAGTTGCTATTGTGCTTCTCGGTGGTTTGCTTGGTGCTGGTATAGCTGGAACTGTTCAAAAGAATAGCTATGATGCCCAATTGGACGCTTACCAAGAAGATACACAGATTACTCTAGATGCACTTCAATCTGATCTTTCAGAACTTCAAGATAAACTACAAAACGAGGCAGATGATAATGACGCACTTGTTACTAGTATTGAAGCTTTGAATACACAGATTAAAGAGTTGGAAGAACAAAAGGTTAGAGATGACCAAGTTATAGCAGATTATCAAGAAGAACTTAATCGTTATAATGAAGAGCAAGAACTTGAAAACCAAGAACAAGTAGCATTAGAAAACAGTTATGTATTTGATGAATTTTATCTTGGTGAAAATATTGGCGACACAATCAATGATAATGATTGGTCATTGCTTCAAGATGATGAAGTTAGATTTGATGGTGATAATTATGATATCCATGATGAAATCTTTCTAAGAGATAGTTTAACTATTGTTACAAATGCTCTTGGTTATGATGAAGATTTCGGTAATCAGCCATTTTTAATAACCGAAGATAAGGATGCAATTGTTTATAGTTATGTTTTTGATGATATGATTAACTATAGCGATATTTCTAATGATGAACCATTGGAGATTAATTTTTTAGGTAAGGATTATAAGCTTGTTGATGTCTCACCAACTGAAGTAGAATTTGAATATGGTTATGAAACTTTTATGAACGAAGGAGATTCTGTTCATTATGAAGAACATGAAATTGTTCTTGAAATGGTTTCAGATACTAAGGTTTTAATTTCTGTTGATGGTGTTGGTGAACTTATCGAAGAAGGAGATAGTGATGTTGTTAATGGTGTTGAAATCAAAATAACAGAAGTTCTTTCTAATGATAGGGGCGGAATTGCCACACTTGTTATTGGAGATTCAGTTGTCCAAGAACTTGATAATGGTGATGAGTTTATGGATATGGAAGATTATGAATTTAACATTATAACAGATGGTGATAATCTTCAGGAACTTCAAGTTGTATATGAACCAAAGTTTAAAAAACTAGATACAGAACCAGAAGCATTAGCTGTGGGTAATTCACTCAACTTTGCTGATTTCTTTTCATTGGAATTTAGTGGATTGGAAAATATTGACTACACCGATTATCAGATTACACTTGATGAAGTAACTGAACAAGATGAGCTTACAAGTGACCAAAATGCAGTTATTGTTGAATCTGATGAAGATGATGGAATTGAAGTTGATGGTGAAGAAACAAACTATGTGTTTGTAACAGCAGACCCAACAGCAACACCAAGGGATGGTTATACTATCTACTATGAAAATGATGACGGTGATGTTATTAAAGCAACAGATAATATGTTTACGTTGATTAATGACGATACTGAAATAATTGTTTCTGTAGATAATAATGGTCTCCATATGTGGGATGGTGATGAAACTACATCGGTTGCTGTAGATATTCCTAATCTAAAAATTGGGGATGTTGAAGAGGATGCTGAAGTAAACGATATTAAATATATTGCTAATGGAATTGGAAACATTGATACTGATGTTCTAACACCATATGGTATTGTATTTGAAAGCGTTGAATCCAACCTCGATAATGATGAAGTTTACTTCTCATTACCAAACGATAAAGTAGAAGCTGTTTTTAGACTTTACTAAAATGGGAACCAATGGGTTCCTCAATTTTTTATTTTTTTTATTAATTTTTATATTATTATATCTTACAGTATATTTTTCAATAATTTACAACTATTGAGTGGTTAGATAACATTTATATATTTGTTATACTAACATACAAATAGTATCATCCAGAAACGATGGAAGAAAAGAAAATAAATATATGTATACTTTGTTCTGATAAACATCATGCTCGTGGTTATTGTAAAAAATGTTATGTTAGGTTAATTAATTATACAAACCCTAAATATAGAATAAGAAAACTTCAACGAATGAGGGAATATATGTTTGAGAAAAGACTTAAAGAAAACATAACACATAGTTTCTCATATGGTCTTTATCTGAGAAAATTATTGGTATAAAAAATGGTTGAAACAATAAATTTAGAATGTAAAAAAACCTCAAATCTTTGGGTTCTTAATGATGTGCATTTTGGTGCAAAGGCATGTAGAATTGATAAGTTTAAAGAAAGAATAGAAAAAATAAAAAAAGATAAAAATGCTATTGTTATACTTAATGGTGATTTATTAGAAGCAATACATTTTAATGATCCCAGATTTGATATTGATTCTGTTGATCCTAAATATAATACAGTAAACAAACAATATGTTGGTATGAGAAAAATATTAGAACCAATAAAGAATAAGATTGTTGCTGTTGGTGATGGAAACCATGAATATAAAATTAAGAAATATTCTGGTATGGATATATCTAGATTATATGCAGAAGAATTTAATGCTATATATTATGGGGATGCTCTTATTATAAAACTAACTATAGCAAAAAAAGAATATAATTGTTTAATAATTCATGGTGGGTCAGGTTCAACAACAATGACTGGAAATATTGGAGCAATTAAAAAATATGCAGATAATATGGAAACAACACCAGATGTTGTTATTATGGGTCATGTACATAGACTTGATTTAATTCATAACCCAAAACTTAGTAATGATTTTGAAACCAAAATAAAATACTTAGCTATTAATGGTTGTTTTTTAGAAACATACCAAAAAGGAGAAAACAACTATGGGTCAAGTAGATTTTACCCACCATCAATAATGGGTAATATTGTTTTCACTTTTACTGAAAATGAAATTAAAAGTGAATTTATGTACTAAAATGAATATAAGAAATCTAAAACCAAAAATTAAAAAAGATAAGATAAGAGTATTATGGTATTCCAATAGTCCAACAATGCCTACAGGTTTTGGTGGTGTTACTTTAAATGTTTGTAAACGTCTAGCAAAAGATCCAAACTATGAAGTTTTTGTTATTGGTGAACACAATTATACACAACCAGTACAGTTTCAAGGTTTTTCTTTACTTGGTTTTAATGTTCCTGGAAATGAAAAAAGAGAATTACAACCAGTAGATATTGTGTTACATTGGGTACAAGAATTAAAACCAGATATTTTTATTGCTCTTGAAGATACATTCACATTAAAGAATCAAGGATTTTTAAAATTAGAAATGATGAAACAATGGGGAATTCCGTTTGTTGTATATACACCGTTTGATGGTGGTGGTGTATGTTCAAATGCTGTTGGTTTATGTCGTCTAATGGATTATAGAATATCAATGGCTAAATTTACAGCAGATGTTTTTAAAGAAGAAGGGTTTGATTCAGATGTTATATGGCATGGTACAGACCTTGAAATGTTTTGTCCAGTAAATGAAGAGAAACAAAAAAACTTAAAAATTAAATATGGATTTAAACCAGATGATTTTATTATATTTTCTTATATGAGAAATTCTATGAGAAAATGTCCACAAACACATATTGAAATATTAGCAAGATGGTTAGAAAACAAACCAGCTAATGTAAAAGCTTTTTTACATATAATGAATTTTAATATAGAAGAAAACGATATAATGGATTATATCAATCGTGTTATTAAAAGGGAATATCCAAAAGTAATTGAAAGGAAACAAATTATATTAAGTAGTAGAGGGTTTGCAACAAAAGGTGGTTTTAATCCAAAGACATCTGCAAGTACACAAGAAATTGCTGAGTATATACAATTGTCTGATATATTGTTTAGTGCTACAAGCGGTGAGGGATTTGGTCTTTTATATGCAGAAGGAATGTCATGTGCAAAACCAATCATAACAAATGAGTATACAACCCCACAGGAATTACTTATGGATGAATATGAAAATATAGGACAGAGAGGTGTGCTTGTTCCATATGAATCATTAATTACTGCAACATATAATACAGTTCATGCTTTTATTAATAAAGACAAAGCTGTTGAAGAATTAGAAAAACTTTATAATGATAAAGCAAAAAGAAAGGAATTAGGAAAGAACGGTAGAGCATTTGCTGAAAGATTCCTCAACTGGGAATATTTAGTAGAGGATTGGAAGAACGTTATTAACAAAATTGTAAATGGAGAATAAAATGTCAGAAGACGAAAAAGGACAACCAAAAAAGATTGAAAAAAAGATTGAAACAACACATGAAATAGATCCATCAAAAGGAACAATTGGTGTAGTGTTTCCAGAAGGAGCAACTGAAGAAAGTAAAGCAGACTTTTTTCAAACATGGGATAGAGCTAAGAAAGAAGGCAAACCATTAGAATTAATAAAAGATTCTGGTTTAGAGTTTTATGATTTAACACCAAAGATTGTTGAAGAAAATAAACAAGCAACAGAACAAGAACTAGCTTCAAAAGTAGAAGAAAAAGTTAATGATATTGTTGGTAAGAAATTTGATGAGTTTGTCAAAGAACAAGAAAAATTAAGGGAGAAAAAGAAAGATGAATCAAAGGGCGATGGAAAACCAGATGAATAGAAATCTTAGTAAAAGATGGAGATTTTATCCTGAAGTAGAAGAAGAGCAGGAAAAGAAAGAACAAGATGATACTCCTATGAGTGAAGAAGAGTTGGCTATTGTAATGAAAAAAAGAGAAAAAATGTATAAAGAAAAGGAAAAAAAAGATGGTAAAGATAATCTTTGATTGTGATGATATTCATCCAGAAGAAGGATATGGTTTTTTAAAAGAAGAAGGACCGCTTGGTTTATTAAAAGATTTATATGATGACTTTGGTGTAAAAACAACAATATTTGTTGTTCCTCTTTGGGAAGGAAAATATAATATAACACATCATAAAGATTGGTGTGAATGGTTAAAAGAGCAACCATATTTAGAAATAGCTAATCATGGTTTTACACATATTAATACAGAAAAGAAATATGAGTCACAAGAATTTATTGATAAAGATAAATCTTCTTCAGATATGTTAATAAAAAGTTCTATAAATTTATTTAATGAAGTTGGAATAAAATGTGAAGGATTTAGGTTTCCTGGTTGGGGTAATAGACCATATCAATATCCAATATTAGCAAAATATTTTAAATATGTTGGTGACCATTTTATTGGTCAAAAATCAATTATAACCACAGATGGATTATATAGAATACCATATACATTAAGTATAGATAATCTTCATTCAACACATTATAGTGGTGATGATATTATAATTGTTCATTCACATATAAACGAAAAAAGTGGTAATAATTGTATTAATGATAAAGTAATATTTAGAGCTAAGAAATGGTTAAAAGAAATAATGGAAAATAATAAAGATAATGTTGAATTTCTCTTTATGAAGGATCTGGTTAATTAATATGAAATATCTATCACCTTCGAGTATTAACTGTTATTTATCGTGTCCACGATCATTTTTTAATACATATATTTTAGGAATAAGACCAGATAAGAATGTTGCTATGGTTAAAGGAATAATTGTTCATACAGTTTTATATAATATGTTTCAACCAAAATATTATCCAAAGGATTTAAAAGATAGACTTTGTAAAGATATTGAAAAAGAATTAAAACAAGCACTAGATAATAAAGAAATAAAAATAGGAGATTATAATTCAGTAAAAAAAGAAATTGATTTTATGGTTGAAATGTTTAGGAAGAAAACAGAAGATATGATTAATGCAGTAATGTTAGATGGTAAAATACAAAGCAAAACACATGCATGGAATTTTATTAGACCAAAATTCAGAGAACAAAAAATAATAAATGAAACTTTACAATTACAAGGAATTATTGATACTGTTGAAAAAACATTCAATGATAAAATAATTATAGTTGATTATAAAACATCTAAACTTTATAAACATTCTGTTAGTGATGAATATATTAGGCAATTATCACTATATGCTTTATTGTATTTTGAAGAACATAAAGAAATGCCAGACTATGTTGCGATACATTATTTACGTTATGGTTTAGTTTATTTCTTTCCAGTAACAAAACAAACGTTGGAAGAAGCAAAAGAAACAATTAAATTTGTACAAGAGAATGTACAATCAACTAAGATGCAAGATTACCCAAAACATGATGGTGAACGTTGCATGTATTGTGGTGAATATTAATGAAATTTGCATATTTTACAAATTGGGGATTAGAAAGAGCTGGTATTAAAATAGACCTCAAAGAGACTGGTAATTACTCACCAGAAGGTTTACTTCCATATATGTTTGATGCAAATTTATATAATTTTCAGATTCCAATAAGAACCGAAACATTAAAAAAATATGATTGGTTACTTATAAATAATGATAAAGGTTTATATGAAAACCCAGCAATGATAGAACAATTCTTAAATCTATTAGAAGAAAAAGACAGACCAAAAATTGCTATTATACAAGAAGGACCAATATTTGATTGGCAAACATGGACTATGGATTGGCAATGGAATTATCTTAAACTTATGAAAAAAATTGATTTGTTTATTTGTAATAACAAAGATCATATTAATTATTATAAAGAATATACAAAAAATGTTTGTATATATAAACCACCAATCATATTGGAAGATGTGTTTGATATGAGAAAAAAAACAATATCAAATAGTGTAATGTTAAATGGTAATTTTAAACCTTGGTATAATGCACACTCATCTTTAAAAATAGCAGAATCGCAAGAGAAATTGATAATTGTTATGCAAAGTATGGGACAATCACAAGATAATGAAGCACAATATATACCACTTTTAGTAAAAAAACAACCATTTGTAAAGCTACCATATCTTCCTTGGAAAGAATGGATGAGATTATTATCAAATGCTAAATATGGAATTAATATGATGACAGCAGTTGCATGTGGTACATTCAGTATGAATTGTGCTGCTTTAGGTGTTGCTTGTATTGGTAATAAAGAATTTGATACACAAAGAGATTTATTTCCAGAACTCAGTATTGCCTCACATGATATTAAAACTGGTAAAGAATTATTAAAACGATTGGTAGAAGATGAAGACTTTTATAATAAACAAATTAAATATGCTCAAAAGAAAGTAGAAGAGTATGATGTTGATGTCATAAAAAAAGAAATGTTAAAAGAATTTGAAAAGGTGAAATGAAATGAAAGAAAAAATTTTATGTATCCATCATAATGATTCAGATGGAAGACTGGCAGGAGCAATAGTAAAAAATAAATATCCAAAAGCTGAAATGATTGAAGTGGGATACAACGATTATAAAGAAAAACTATCCTTCATACTAGAAGAGGATGCTATCCCAAATTACGAACAAGTTTATTTGTTAGATTTTTCTCTTGATAAAGAAAGTATGAATACTTTAATAGATAATTATAATCTTATTTGGTGTGATCATCATAAGTCAGCAAAAGAAAAACTAGAAACCTTCTGGCACAATACAAACATTAAAGGATTAAGAAGTTTAAACAGATGTGGTGCAATGCTTATCAATGATTATTTTGGCAATGAATCTTTTGAAGAGTTAAGATTTGTAGATGATTATGATCGTTGGGTATATAAGCTAGGTAAACAAACTCATTATTTTGCTGAACTAAATAAGAATTGGTCAATTGAAGACTGGATGGTTGCAATTTCTAGAACAAGAACAGGAATAATGCAAGCTTATTTTGAAAAAGGGAAGATGTTATTTGAATTAAAAATAGATAGGATAGATAGACTAATAAAAACAGGAACACCAGTAATGTTTAAAGGAAAAAAGGCATTTTTAATAAACAATACCAATCCTTTTGATGGTGCATTATTGGGAAATAAAATTTGTGAAAGTGGATATGATATTGCAGTAAAATTTGGATTTGACAAAGGAAAAATAATTTTCGGATTAAATAGTATCGGTGACTTAGATGTAAGTTTAATTGCAACAGAATATAATGGGGGCGGACATAAAAACGCCAGTGGTTTTATTATAGATGCAAATAAATTTAGCAATTTTATAGAAAAAGAATTTGAAATAGTGGAATAAAATGAAAATAGCTATATGGGGATTAGGTTATGTTGGCTTTAGCACAATGGCACATTTCGCAGCAGAAGGTGTAGAATGTATTGGATATGATATTGATAAAAGTAAAGTAGATACTGTCAATAAAGGAGAATGTGAACATATTCAAGGTATGGGCTATTGGTTAGGTTTTGATACAAAGAAATTAGCAAAGAAAGGTTATATGACAGCAACCGATAATTATAAAGATATGTTTACAAAAGATATTACAGCACATTTAATTTGTGTTCCGACAGAAAGAGGAGCAGAACCGTGGAGTGATGCATTGTTTGATGTTGGTGGAAAAATAGCAGAATATTATAAAGACAATACACCAGAAGAAAATATTCTTGTTATTGTTGAAAGTACAATTCCTCCAGACATGGTTGACGATTTAATACAGATTTTTAATAATACTGGTATAAAAATTTCTAACGATATATATGAAAAAAATGCTCATATAATAACTCTTGGTGTTGCTCCTAGAAGGGATTGGTTTGTAAGTCCAGACAAAACAGTTAGAACACTACCTCGTATTATTGGTGCTACAAATTTTACTGGTAGTACTCGTATTAGACATTTATATGAAATAATATGTAACGAAGTTATAGAAGCAGAAGATATGAAAACAGCCTGTTTAGTTAAAAGCGTTGAAAACGCTTTTAGACAACTTGATATTACATTTGCTAATGAACTTAGTTTAGCTTACCCAGATATTAATATTACACAAGTATTAAAACTTGCTGGAACTAAATGGAATGTTGAAACATATCATCCATCTGTAGGAATCGGTGGATATTGTATACCACTTGCTCCAAAATATTTATTAAGAGGAGCTAAGTTTCCAGAATGTTTAAATTTAGTTAAAGCATCAATTAAATCAGCAGAAGAACAACCCAATTGGTTAATTAATGAAATAGATTGTTCTGGTCAACAAAACATAGGTATACTTGGATTGTCTTATACTAAAAATTTAAAAGTGGATATCCTTTCACCAGGTAAATATATTGCTAATGAACTTAGAAAAATTGGGTTAGATGTTAAAGTTAATGATCCATTATATACAGAAAAAGAAATAAAAGATTTAACTGGTTGTGATACGTTTAACTTTCCAGATGATCTAGACAAGTTTGATATTGTTATTGCACTAAATGATCATGATGAATATAAATTAGTAAATACTATAACACTCCTTAATAAATTAAAAAATGTTAAAAATGTAATTGATAATGTTGGTATGTGGAAAGATATATATGTTCCTAATTATAAAGAAGTAGGAGATAAAAATTGGTTAAGAATAAAAGAAAATGGACTCGATAAAAAAGATTAATTGTGCTTTAACAGAAGCATCTATTGTTGAATTTATCAGAAAACATTGTAAGGATAAAGCAGCAATTATTGGTTTGAGTGGTGGTATTGATAGTGCTGTGGTTGCTAGATTATGTACACTTGCTCTGGGTCGAGAAAATGTTATTCTTGTATCCATTCCATATGAAACAAGAGATGAATATCTTCAAAGTATTTTTTGTAAACAATTCAATCAGTACTTTATCACACATTATTTAGCAACTGCATTAGATGAGGATAATAGACTTGTTTTTGGTAATTATATTGCAAGAATGAGAATGGCTACATTATATTATTATGCTAATAAACACAATGGTCTTGTAATTGGTACTACTAATAAGAGTGAGTGGTTGACTGGTTACTTCACAAAATATGGTGATGGTGGTGTTGACATCGAACCTATTATTGGTTTGTATAAGACTCAAGTATACCAACTAGCAAGATATCTTGGTGTGCCTCAAGAAATTATTGATGCTAAGCCAACAGCAGGATTATGGGAAGGACAGACTGATGAAGAAGAATTAGGGATGACTTATGAAGAACTTGATAAAATTCTTGAGTATGAAAATAACCATCCAGTAGTTAGTAAATTAGTAAACAACTCTCAACATAAACGTGATCCTATTCCAGGACATTTAGAGGTTTTTTATGAATAAGAAAGTAGCATTAGTAACAGGGTGTGCTGGATTTATTGGTAGTCATTTAGTTGATAGATTACTTGAAAAGGGATATAAGGTTATTGGTGTTGATAATCTTTTTACTGGTAGTTTAGATAATTTAAAAAACGCTTTTAATAATAATAATTTTAATTTCTATGAAACAGATATAAATTATTATTCTGAAATAAATACAATTATATCTTGTTATAAACCAAACATAATTTTTCATTTAGCTGCAAATCCTTTTTTACAATATAGTATTGATAACCCAATAGAAACACAAAATACTAATACTGTTGGTACATTATCTCTTTTAAAAGCTAGTTCTACATATAATGTAAAAAGATTTGTGTTTGCCAGTAGTAGTAGTGTATATGGTAATTGTAAAAAGAGTCATATAAAAGAAACAAAACATACCAATCCAATGTCACCATATGCTATGCAAAAATTACACAGTGAAGAGTATTGTTCTTTATATTCCAGACTATATGGTATAGAAACTATATGTTTAAGAATGTTTAATGTGTTTGGACCAAGACAAAGACCAGATACAGATTATTCTGCATTAATACCAAAAACAATAGAAAAAACCATAAATAATAAATCACCAGAGATATATGGAGATGGAAAACAAACTAGAGATTTTGTTTATGTAAAAGATATTGTTGATGCATGGATATTGGCAGGAGAAAAAAAGTCAGTATTAGGTGGTGGTGAAATTTATAATGTTGGAACATCTACAAATACAACTGTTAACAATATTGTAAAAACAATATTAAAAATAACAGATAATAAAATAGAACCCATACATAAATCCCCTGTAAAGGAACCCAAACATTCAAAGGCAGATACAACATTAATAAAAGAAAAATTAAAATGGTTTCCAAAATATACTTTAAAAGAAGGATTAAAAGAAACTATTAATTATTTTATGGAGAAAAATGGAAAAGAAAATAAATAAAGAATTCACTGTAACATCAAATTTAGTTAAACTATATAAACATTTCGATGAATTGCAATCTTTCCAAGATGGAAAGTCAAAACCAATTATGGTTCATTTAATGTTAACTAATCAGTGTAATCTCAATTGTTCTACATGTTGCTTTGCTTCTTCTAACAATGATGGTAAATATTTAGATGTTGATTATGTTAAAGATATTATGTCACAATTTAAAACATTAGGAACTAAAGCTGTAGAACTTACAGGTGGTGGTGATCCAACTTGTTATAAACATTTAGATGAAATTGTAAATTTTCTTTTTGATAATGGGTTTTCTATTGGAATGAATACAAATGGAATACTTAATAATAAATATGATTTTTGGGATAAGTTTTCTTGGATTAGGTTATCCATGAATTCATTAGATAAATTTCCAGAAGAAAAAGTACACCATATTCAACATATAAGAAGTGGTAAATCTCCACCAGATGTAACTGGTTGTTATGTATGGAATGAATTAGGACCAAAAAATATTAATATGGTTATTGAATATGCAAATAGAAATAAAATTATTACAAGGGTTGTTCCTAATTGTATTACAACAAAAGATGATATAGATAAACAGATGGAAGAAATTCATGGTTTTGTTGATAATTATGTTGGGAATGAATTTGTTTTTGTTTCAGATTTCAATATAGATACAGGGCAAAGAAAAAATAATAATTGTTATGTTCATCATATTAAACCATGTGTCTTTACAGATGGTTATGTGTATTCATGTCCAAGTAGTGAACTTTCTGTTGAAAACGGTATAACATTAAAACCAGAATTTAGAATTTGTAAAGGTGATGAAGTTTCAGATTATTATCAAAATCATTTTGAAGTAAAAGAAAGAAACTGTTATTACTGTAAATATAAACAACAAAATGAGTTTCTTGAAAATTTATTAATTCCAACGAAACATAATGAATTTGCTTAAAATGGAAATTAAATATGAACAAGGAAAGACCTGTAAAGATGATAGATTAATACAAGAAGAAAGATTAAAAGTAGATGGTCATTTTTCATCATATGATTCTATTCATTTAACAGAATTAATAAACACCTTAGATAATAATGATATTATTATAGAAATTGGTGTGTTTATAGGTTTATCAACAATATTAATACATGAAACTTTAGATAAAAATAAAAATTTCAAATATTGTTGTGTAGATAATTTCTCAAAAAAAGATAGACATAAAAATCCAAAAGAAGAATTTCAGAAAAACATGACAAAATTTGGTATTGATGTTATAACAATTATTGGTGATAGTGCTGATACATCTACTTTTTATAAAGATAATAGTGTAGGGTTTGTATTTATTGATGCTGACCATTCACGTAATGCTGTAATAAAAGATATACAAGTATGGATACCCAAAATAAAATTAAATGGGTTTCTCTGTGGTCATGATAGAAGTTGTACAGATATTGCAACAAGAAACGTTTTTAAGAATAATAAAAATTTTAAACGAATAGAAAAAGATATATATAAATTAGATGATTGTTGGTATTATCAGAGAATAAAATGAATGAAGACTATGATGAAGATTATTTTGAAAATGGTGAAGCTACTGGTAAATCTTGTTATACTAATTATAGATGGATGCCAACAAGAACATTAGAAACAGCTAGTGAATTAATACGAAAAGCTGGTATATTGAAAACAGATATAGTGTTAGATATTGGTTGTGCTAAAGGGTTTTTGGTTAAAGCGTTTCATTGGTTGGGTTATATAAATACCTATGGTATTGACACATCCAAATATGCAATTGATACTGCTGATGAAGAAATTAAAAATATGGTTACTAAAACAGATATCTCAAATGTTTATCATCTGTGTGAAAAAAAACTTTTTGATATAACTATTTGTAAAGATACAGCAGAACATATACCATATGATGAAATAGATTATTTTTTAACAGAACTATATATTATAACAAAATATAAAACAATCATAATTGTACCATTGGGAGATGGGAAAAAATATAATATCCCTCGATACGAAAAAGATATTACACACCGCATAAGAGAACCAAGAGAATGGTGGATTCAGAAAATAAAAAATGCTGGTTTTAGAATCATGCATACAGAAGATGACTTGGTTAGAATAAAAAGTAATTGGAACGTACCAAATGGAAATTTATATATTGAGGCAGTTATAAATGGATGAAGAATTAGTAAGTATATGTATTCCTCTATGGGAACCAGATGAACCATTTAATAAACTTATAAAATCTATTAAAAATCACGATGCTGGTATACCATATGAAATATGTATTGGTGAAGGACACAATTCAACATCATTCAATAGGAATCTTGCTATGAAAAAAGCTAGAAGTAATATTATATGTCAGTTAGATGGTGATGCAGAAATACTTGAAGATGGGTGGCTTAAAAAAATGTATGATACATTAATGAGTGAATCTGATGCTGGTGTTGTTGGTTGTATTGTTGACTTTCCAAATGGAAAAGTAGATCATTCGGGTACAATACTTTTAACAGATGAAAAAATACTTCAACAACGATTGGTAGACATTTTTCAAAGATATGATGATAATGATCCATATAAACAATTTATGAAAAAGAGAGTACAGGGATTCGCTGGGGTAATATCATATGAAAAAAATAAAGATAAAATAGAAGGAAAAGTTTATAATGTGTTCCAATGTAGCGGTGTGTGTTTTCTATTTGATAGAAGAAAAACTGGTGAATTTTCATTAGCATATCAAAAAGCAGGTTGGCAAGATGTAGATTTTTTTGCCAAAGTTATGGAATGTGGTTATAAGATATATGTTGATGGTCGTGTACATATCAAACATCCTAATACAATAAGGACAGAAGAGGAACAGAAGCTTAGAGATGATGAACAATCTAAACGTGGATTTGATGTTGGGAACTTACACACATATATGATTAGATGGGGTGTGATGTGATGGTTCATAAAAAAGGAACAAAATTAAATATGTGGAAAAAAGAAGAAAAATTATTTATTAAAAATAATTATAAAAATAAAACCACAAAAGAACTTTCTATTGCTTTAAAAAGAAGTAAAAAATCTATTATGGGAAAAATAGAAAGAATGAATTTAAAAAAGATAGATAATCTTTGGAAAAAAGAAGAACTTATATTATTAAAAGAAAAACAAAATTTAACAACACCAAAATTAATGAAATTTTTACCAAATAGAACACATCTTTCAATTGAACATAAAAGAAAACGTTGTGGATTAGAAAGAAATATACCTTTTTGGAAAACAAACAACACGGGGTATGTTTATCGAATTGATAATAAAAAAATTATATTTGAACACAGGGAAATAATAGAGAGACATCTTGGGCGAAAATTAAATAAAAACGAACGAATTCATCATATAGATGGAAATAAAAATAATAATAAAATAGATAATTTAGCCATTTGTAATAATGATAAACATCATAGATTACTACATGCAAATCTTGAAAAAGTGGCATATGTATTAGTAAGAAATGGTGTAATAAAATTTAATAAAATATCTGGAGAATATTATATATGAATAAAAAAGCGTCGATTTGTTTAATTAACCCCCCAAGCCCTTGGTTAATATCCGATCAAGCATTAGCACCATTAGGTATATTATATCTAGCTGGATATTTAAGAAATAAGGGATTTAAAGTAAACTTTTTAGATTTAACTGGTGATATATATAAAACAGATTATACTATTCCAAAAGCAGATTATTATGGAATGAGCTTCTCTAGTCCCCAATTTGTATATGCTAAAGAGATATTAAAAAAGATAAGAATCCTAGACTCTAGTGCTGAAGTCCTCGTTGGTGGCGTACACGCCACGTCTATGGCTAGAGAAATGCTAAAGGTAGGGTTTGACGCTGTAATAAGGGGTGAAGGTGAACTTGCTGTTGAAGATATACTAAATAATGGTATTACTAAGGATATATACCCATTATCCTATCTCAAAGATATAAAAGATATACCACAACCCGCTTGGGACTTACTCGATTTGAATAAATATATATCTAATCTTGATGTAATGGATTACATGACATCTGAACAAGAAGTAGAACGGGAAATAAATATTATGGCCACAAGAGGTTGCACTGGTAGATGTGCGTATTGTACTATATATAAAGGACCATTAAGATGGCGTTCTATTGATAGTATTATTAATGAAATAACATATTTAATGGATAATTATGGTGTTAATAGAATAAGCTTTTGTGATGATAATCTTGTAATACTAAAAAGTTGGCTTAAAGAATTATGTTATAGATTAAAAGCAATAAATATTAAATGGCATTGTCTTGGTAGAACTGATCAGATAGATTATGAAACATGTAAGATAATGAAAGACTCTGGTTGTATGGGTATCGACTTTGGTATTGAAAGTGGATCACAAAAGATACTAGATGTTATACAAAAACGTGTAACTGTTGAAAAACAAGAAGCTGGTTTAAAAGCAGCTCATGATGCAGGACTTAAAGTAAGAGCACAGTTTATGGTAGGATTACCACAAGAAACAGAAGAAGATTTTCAACAAAATTTAGATTTTATTGATCGTAATAATAAATATGTTGATAAATGGGGTATACATATCTTTATACCATTTCCAAGTTGTGAAATATGGGAGAACCCAGAAAAATTTAAATATAAAGTTAATAAGAATACAGATTTTAGTGATTTCCAAACAATAGGTAAACCAGGTGAATGGAACTTTGTACCAAAAGAAAATCAAAAACAAATTGCTGAATGGAGAGACAAAATTCTTGCTTTAATTGGTGAGAAGAATATATATAAGAGAAAAGAAAATGGAAAAAATTAGTATAATAATACCAAGCCACAATAATTTAGAATATTTAAAACTACTTATACCAAGTATAAGAGAAAACCAAAACGAAGAACATGAATTAATTGTTCTTGATGACGCTTCAGATGATGGAACCCTCAATTGGTTAAAAAAGAACCAAGATAAATGGGTTATAGATTATCGAAGAAGTGATGATAAATTGGGTATATGTAAATCTGTAGAACAACTTATGGAATATGCTAATGAAGATATTGTTTTATATTTACATTCAGATATGGTTGTTAGTAAAGATTTTGATATTAATCTTTTTAAACATTTAAAAGAGAAAACCATTGTCTCAGCAACCAGAATAGAACCACCATTGTATCAAGACGCTCCATATAAAATTCATTATAATTGTGGTATATACCCAAATCAATTTGATAAAAAATTATTCAATAAAGTTGTAAAAGAAAACACACAAGAAAATATTACTAATGAGGGAATTTTTGTTCCTTATATGTTTTATAAAAAAGATTGGATTGGTTATAACCCAGTGTTTTATCCAGCAACAAGAGAAGACTCAGATAAGTTTAATCGTTGGAAAGAGAAAGGAATGAAGTTTATTACATCAAAAGATTCTTTTGTTTATCATTTTAGTGGAAGGGCTGGACGCCATTTAAAAGATGTAGAAGTTAATGAGAAACAATGGCAGGAACAAGAAAGAAAAAATCTTAAAAACTTTATAAGAATCTGGGGAACAACACCTTTAAACGATCAATGGATGAATCCAATTATACTTAATAAAGACACCCCTATTAGTTGTTTTGTTCTTTTAGGAAATGAAGGAGATTTAGTTTATGACTTTCTAAATCATATAGAACCTTTCTTTGATGAAATTGTTTTTATTAATGATGAAACAACTGATAATTCTGTAGATGAAATAAACAGGTATATAAAAGATATTGAAGAATTACAACCAACTAATTTTAATAAAGATAAAATTAAAATTATTACTAGAAAATTAAATAATGATTTTGGTTCTCAATGTAATTTTGCTATTAGTAAGTGTAAACATGATTGGACATTTAAAGCAGATATTGATGAAAAGTTTGATATGTTATTATTAAATAATTTACACGATCTTATTAATAGTTTAAATAAGAATAATCCACAAATTGAAACTATTGGTTTTCCAAGAATTAATACTATTGATGGTGTTATGGTAAACGATGTACCAAGAGATAAATGGTTTACTAAAGAATTACAACAATTTAAAGAAAATAAAAGTTTCAACAATCAAGATATTCAATTTAGATTATTTAGAAAACCATGTATGATAGTTAATAAAGTACATGAAATACCAGATTGTGTAGCAAAAAGAGAAAAACCTAAAATTGGTTTTGGTAAAGATTTATTAATTTACCATTACAAAACAACAAAAAGACAAAAAAAACAAGATGCTTTCTATGCTGAAATTTTAAAAGAGAAAAAGAATTTTAAAAAGATTCTTTTTGATTCTGTTATTTATACAACAGAAGGAATTACAAAACATGCTAGAGAAGAAATTCTTTGTTTAAAAGAAAAAGGATATGAAATACAATTAACAGATAGATATAGGCATAACCCAAACATTGGTGATTTGGAAGTATTTAGAAATATGTATAAACCAATTGATTTAGATAACGATGAATATATTACTATTATAAATCAACCACCACCAAGATATAAAACTGTTCCATCAAGTGCTAAGAATCAATTTGGTTACTTAGCATTTGAAGGTGAATTACCAAAAGATTGGGTAGAAATTATTAACCAATCATCAATTAAAATGTTAATGACACCATCAACTTATTGTAAAAAGAAATTCATTGAATCTGGTGTACAGAAACCAATAGAAGTAGTACCACATGGTGTTAATCCTAAAGAGTATTGTTATGAAGAAACAGAGAAGTTTGATAAACTTACTTTCTTATGGTGTGGTACAATTCATAATCTTAGAAAAGGACCTGGTATTATGATAAAGAACTTTAACGAAGTGTTTAAAGATAGAGATGATGTACAGCTTATATTGAAAGTTAATAAAATATATAACCCTAATCAGGATATTGATTCATTAATTAATAGATATATTAAATACCCAACAACTAATATAAAAGTTATTGATACAGAAATGACTGATAATGAAATGATAAAGTTAATGAGAAAGTCTCATTATTATGTTAGTACATCTAAAGCAGAAGGGTTTGGTATTATTATTTTAGAAGCAATGGCATTGGGAACACATGTTATTACAACTGATGCTGGTGGTAATATAGATTTTTGTAATGAAGATAGATGTCTTATTGTTCCATCAAAAGGAGAAATATGGGCTCCCTGGGGTTTTCCATATTATGAAAGTAAGTGGAATGATCCTGATGAAGAATGTTTAAAAAAACATTTAAAAGATGCTTTTGGTAAGCCACCAGAAAAAAATGCAATAAATGTTTCTAAAGAAATTATAGAACAATATAACTGGAATAAAATAGTAGATGATATGTTAGAAAAAATTAAAAAATATATTTAATCATAAAAAGGAATAAATTGGTATATAAAATAAAAACATGTTATATTTGTAAGAAAAAATATATTCCAAATTCTGGAAGACAAAAAACATGTCGAAACCAAAAATGTATTTTAAAACGTAAATCGTTATGGGAAAATAATAGATACAAAAACATTCCAAAATATCAAAAAAGAAAAAGAAATAACATTCATAATTATAGAATTAAAAAAAGAAGAATATTACGAAAATGGATTATAAAGTATAAAAAAACTTTGAAATGCAACAGATGTAAATTATCAGATTATCGTTTTTTAGTTTTTCATCATAAAGATAAAAATATAAAAAACAATACAATATCTGGAATGATAACAGATTGTTTATCTTTACAAAGAATAAAAGATGAAATAAATAAATGTGAATGTTTATGTTGCAATTGCCATGCAATAGAACATTATCCAAAATAAATTAGTAGTATGGATAAAAAGTTGGTTGAAATGTCATTACCCCATGTTTATTATATTTAATATCCACAATAGAAAACCCAACATGTGAAGGTGCCCCTTTCATTTTCATAAAATCTGTTTGATCTTGCAATGACATACATTCCATAGCATGTATGTTTCTATAAAACATATATAACCCTTTATGTAAATGCCCATTAAGTAAAATGTTTGGTTTATCTCCACCACTTAAAGCATTTATTCTTTTTTGTGATGAATAACTTAAAGCATAACAACTATTTCATTCGTGTGTCATTCTTATACATATATTATTACCTAAATCTATATCACCAGACATATCACCAAGATATGTAAAATTTTTAACTTTATCTTCTAATGTTTTGCCAATATGTACTCCTTGATTACTTTTTTTCATTGCCCATAAATCATGATTACCAAGTATTGCAAGAATTGGCTGTTTATAACCATTAAGTAAATTAATAACACTTTCTAATTGTGTTGTTACTCCTGGGATAGCTAATTCATAAATATGTCCTTCTCTATTGCTCATTCCTTCAATTATATCCCCAGGAATATAAATCTCATCAACTTTTTCTCTATTAAAAACATGAACACTATCTTCATATATATCATATCTAAATTTTTGGTGGCCATGATGCCAATCAGAAACAATTCCTATTTTTAATTTTTTACCACCATAATTTCTTTTTATTCTATTATCTTTTTCTTTTTTTGGTATTTGAAGTTGTTTAACAATATATTTAACTTCATTAGAGTCCAATCTCATTTTTGAGATTTCTTTAAACAAAATTTTTTGTTCAGGTGTTAAATTATTAATATCTTCATCGAGGGTTTTAGAATTAGGTTTTTTCTTCATTGTAGTAATAATAAAAAAAAAGAATATAAAAAAATTATCTATATACTTATTTCATTGCTTTTCTAAAGCCATATGCTGTACTTGGTATAGCAAGACCGAGCAATCCTAATGCGATTGAACTTGTTGGATCTAATACTAACCAAACACTGGCAAATGCAGCAATAAACGTTGACCAAAATGTCCAACTTGTAAACCAGGGTTTTTCCATTTTATACCTCCTACTTTTTATATACTATGCTGTATTAAAAAACCAACAACAATAATTATTAAACTTAAAGCTGTTGTTGCCATCCATTTATTTAACTTTACCTTTCCATTAGTAACTTTCTGGTGACTAATCATTTCTTGTTGTAACTTTTTTATACTAATAAGTTGTCTATAAATATCTTTATTTGTAATTCTTATGAATTCATCGTTATCATGTGTTTTCCCTGTCATTGTTTTTTCCTTTAAATTTTATATATTAATATACCACGCTTCAATAAAATATTTCTTTAAAATAGCATAACTAATCCAACCATAACCATTATCTCCCCAACTAAAACCCCAAGAATTAATTAATCTAATAGCACCATTGGTTCCATCTGGGTTTTGGTATTCATCATTATAACCAATAGCAACCATAGCATGACCACCATTTATAATAATATCATCTGGAATGTTTCCTTTATTATCAGTATTAAAAATTGTATTACCACATCTTATTCCAAATACAACTGGTTTGTTTTCAGTCAAAGCTGTTTTTATACCATCAACACTCCAACAACGATGGTATGATTTTATCTTATAAAAATTAGCAAAACTATATGAGAATGAAGAAGGTTTATTATTAAATTTTCTAGTATTATATGGGCAAAGTTTTTCTGGACTCATACCAACATTTTTACAAACTTTAGCACCGTTTCGTAAATATTGACCACCATCTTGTGGTAATGTATTTTCATAATCTGAAGAACGAACAACATAGTAATGAAATAATTCTGACATTTCTGGTGTCCATTCTAAACCTAAAATTTTACAAAGAATTTCATAAGCAGTACAAAAAGCATGACTTCCACAACTTCCAATACTACCTTGTTGTTTTATTTTTGGACAATAATTATCTAATCTAATAGAAGATGGAATATCTATTATTTCTTTTACAGAATATGGTAAGTCTCTTTCATCTGGAGAACTTGGTTTTAGGTTTAGTTTTATACTATCACTACCAGTATTTCTTTTCTTTTTTTTGATAAAAAATAAAATTATTTGATATAATAATTTTTTTAAATTCATTTATGCTCCCCACACTTCCCATGCTTCATTAATAACAACATCTGCTGTTGCTTCATTTCCTGGTGTTGTTACACTACCACCCAAATCTAAATCAATTGTAAATCCAGAAGCCATTTCACCAGCACTTGGTGAATATTTATAAACATATGATCTAAAAGCTGCACCAGGAACACCACCTGAA
>Ga0255052_10000742_pt1 | contig 25578 bp, 20 predicted proteins | sample JV7_2_21_MG_FD_188632 | JGI IMG/M metagenome (GOLD analysis project Ga0255052, IMG submission 188632) | Seawater microbial communities from Jervis Inlet, British Columbia, Canada - JV7_2_21 | ecosystem: Environmental > Aquatic > Marine > Inlet | place: Canada: British Columbia | collected...
GACTATCGACCAGCGTCTCCAGATCGGGCGGCACGCGCGGCGGTACGACGGCGGCTATTTTCGGCCGCGGCCAGAACTCCAGTCGATCGAGGCGCAGCCGGAACGGCTCGAATTCAATGGCCAGTGCGGTCGCCATCAATTCGGGAATAAATCGCACATCGAGATCGCCGATGTACGCCAGTGTCACATGCCACTCGCTGCGTTCCACCGCCTTGCCCTCAACTTGCTTGGTCAAAGGGCTGATGAAATCGCGCAGCCGGTCGCGCTGGCGATTATCCGGCCACAACGCGAAAAAAATGCGCCTGGTCGTATTCAAAGGCGATCTATGACGCCTTGCAAGGCGTGTACCACTGTCAGTTCGCGAATCAGTTCGCGGTCACCATCGAAGTGCCGGCAATTCGTATCGGTGCGTACCTTGCCGCCATCACGGACTGCCCACGCGAACCACACTGTGCCGACCGGCTTTTCATCGGATCCGCCGTCCGGGCCGGCCACGCCGCTGACCGCGACGGCGATATCGGCCCCACTGAGATTCAAAGCCCCGCTCGACATCTCTTCCACAACGGGCTCACTGACCGAACCGTGATCTTCCAATGTCTGGTTCTGAACTCCCAGGACCTGCTCCTTGGCGCCATTGGAGTAGCTGACAATGCCGTAGTGAAAAACGGCGGACGCGCCAGAAATATCGGTGATCGCTTTCGCAAGCCAACCGCCCGTACATGACTCGGCAGTGGAAACAGCCTTGCCAGCCTGAGCCAGATCAGCAACCAGGGCGGCGGCGAGTTTCCGTATCGATTCGTGGTCAGCCATTCAATACCGATTCATAAAGTGCGACGTGCTTATCCGCCATCGTAGCGATCGAGAACTCATTTTGCATCCGTTCCTTTCCGGCCGCCCCCATCGCGTTCCTGAGGTCACCGTCTTCGATCAGAGCCGCCAGCGCCTTGCACAGCGCATCGGCATCCTCAGCCGGCACCAATGTGCCCGTTTTTCCATCAAGCACAGCCTCAGGTAACCCGCCTGCATTGAATCCGACGACCGGCACGCCGGCCGCCGCCGCTTTCAATGTCGCAACACCGAGTCCCTCGGCAAGTGCCGGGTGCGCGAAGATGTCGATACAACCCATGAAATCGTCGAGGTCGTCGCGGAAGCCCGCGAACTGCACGACGTCGCCGAGTCCCAGGTTCGACGCCTGCGCACGCAGCTGATTATTGAGATAGCCCTCACCAAAAATAATGAGGCGAATCTGCGGATAGCGATGGTGAAGATCGGCCGCGGCCTGCAACAGGTAACGGTGTCCCTTGCGTGGGATGAGCTGGCCGGCAGCAGCAATGACGCAGGCATCTTCAGGCACCGCGAATTCCTGGCGGACTTCGCTGCAATCGGCACAGCGCGATAACTGAAGGGTATCCACAGCGCTGCGAATCACCTCGATGCGGTCTTCGTCGACGTCATGTTCCCGCAAAACGCGCGCAATTGTCTCGGAGATGGCGATGATTTTTTTGAACGGCCGATACCGGAGCGCTGCCATCAGGCGCATCTCGGTATTGTCGACCCGACGTGAAACAACCGCAGGAATGTCCGCGAAACTCGCCGCGAGCCCGCCCAACATATCGGCGCCACGACGGCTGTGGCAGTGCACAAGGTCCGGTTTGGCCGACTGCAGATACTGTGTCAGCCGGTAAGCGAACGGCAGGTCCAGGTCGCCTGCACAGAACAGATTTTGCACGTGGATACCGGCGCTGCGAGCGGCCGCGTCGATACCGGATCCGGGCGGGCACACGAGAATCGAATCGTGGCCGCGCTCCGCCAGCGCCGAAATCAGGTAGATGACCTGCTGTGGCCCACCATAAAGATGGCGCCCCGTTTCGACATGCAGTATTTTCATGAACCGAACAATACCAATAACAGCATGAAAGCCGAAATCTTAGCCGTCCACACACCCATGATGCGGCAGTACCTCGCCATCAAGGCAGAGTACGCCGACATGGTCGTGTTCTATCGCATGGGTGACTTTTACGAGCTGTTCTATGACGATGCCAAACGCGCGGCATCATTACTCGATATCACGCTGACCTCACGTGGCAAATCCGGCGGCAATCCAATTCCGATGGCCGGCGTGCCTTATCACGCCGTGGAGGGCTACCTCGCCAAGCTTGTCCGCAAAGGAGAATCTGTCGCTATTTGCGAGCAGGTTGGTGACCCGGCAACGAGCAAGGGTCCGGTCGAGCGAAAGGTCACGCGCGTTGTCACCCCGGGGACGCTGACCGACGAAGCCTTGCTCGCGGAAACACGAGACAACCTCGTCGCCTCCGTGTACGTGCAGAGGGATGCAGTCGGTGTCGCGTGGCTCGACCTGGCCGGCGGCCGTTTCCAATTGACTGAAGTTCCCGACATCGATGCAATGCGCGACGAAATTGAACGCCTGCGCCCGGCCGAGCTGATTGTCGATGAGGACCAGCCGTTGCAAGACTCATTCCGGGAGAGCGTTCGGGTTACGCGGCGCCCACCGTGGCACTTCGAACTCGACAGCGCCAACCGGCTGCTGTGCGCGCAATTCGGAACGCGCGACCTGAGCGGGTTTGGTTGTGACGAGCTGCCCCGCGGCATCATCGCGGCGGGCGCACTGATGCAGTACGTCACGGACACACAGAAGTCGGCACTCCCGCACCTGCAATCGATCGGTGTCGAACGCCACGAAGACGCCGTCATTATGGACGGACCAACGCGGCATAACCTCGAGCTCGAGGAATCCCTGAGCGGACATCACGAACACACGCTCGCCGGCGTCATGGACCATTGCCAGAGCCCGATGGGATCGCGCCTGCTGCGACGTTGGATTCAGCGGCCGCTGCGCGATGCCTCCCGACTCAAGGCGCGCTACCAGGCGATCGAGACACTGATCACGAGCGGCTCGACGACAGAGCTGCAGGAACGCATCGACGGTATTGGGGATATCGAACGCATCTTGTCACGCGTGGCGCTACGCTCCGCTCGCCCTCGCGACCTGCGGCAACTGGCCGCCGCACTGGCGAGACTGCCCGACCTGCGCAGCCAGCTCGAGGTGCTCGAGTCGCCGCTCCTGGCAGAACTGCGGCAGCAGATTGCGGAACATCGACGGCAGCACGAGCTGCTTGCCAAGGCAATCATCGACAATCCGCCCATGCTGATTCGTGACGGTGGCGTCATCGCCGACGGGTACGATGATGAGCTCGATGATCTGCGGGCGATTGCCGCCAACGCCGACCAATACTTGCTCGATCTTGAAACGCGCGAGCGCGAACGCACGGGCATCGCGACGCTGAAGCTCGGCTACAACCGGGTGCACGGTTACTACATCGAGATCAGCAAGGGCCAGGCCGACAAGGCGCCAGTGGAATATGTGCGCCGCCAGACACTCAAAGGCGCCGAACGGTACATCACCCCCGAGCTCAAGGAATTCGAGGACAAGGTGCTCGGTGCGCGCGAACGCGCACTGGCTCGGGAAAAACACCTCTACGAAGGCCTCATCGATCAGCTGCACGAGGTGCTCGGCGAGTTGCAGCTGAGTGCGGCCAGTCTTGCCGAACTCGACGTACTGGGTTGCCTGGCCGAGCGCGCTGTCACGCTGAGCCTTTGCAAACCCGATATCTCGGATACCCCGTGCATCGAAATCAGTGGCGGCCGTCACCTTGTCGTTGAACATGTCATTGACACACCGTTCGTCGCCAACGATCTGTCACTTAACGCCACGCAGCGTTTGCTCGTGGTAACCGGCCCGAACATGGGCGGCAAATCGACCTACATGCGGCAGACGGCACTGATCGCGATACTCGCGCATATTGGCAGTTTCGTGCCCGCCGACAGCCTGCGCATCGGGCCAATCGACCGAATTTTTACACGTATCGGCGCCTCCGATGACCTCGCGGGAGGCCGTTCGACGTTCATGGTCGAAATGACCGAGACCGCGACCATACTGCACAACGCCACCGAGAAAAGCCTGGTGCTGATGGACGAAATTGGCCGCGGAACGAGCACCTTTGATGGCCTGTCGCTGGCCTGGGCTGCAGCGCATTATATGGGCGAGACCGCTAACGCATTTACGTTGTTCGCAACGCATTACTTTGAATTGACGGCGCTTGCTCAGGAGCTACCGGCGTGCAGCAATGTGCATCTCGATGCGACCGAGCACGGCGGCGAACTCGTGTTCCTGCATGCCGTCAAGCCGGGGCCTGCAAACCAGAGCTACGGCTTGCAGGTTGCGGCGCTGGCCGGCGTTCCCAAAGACGTCATTCGTCGCGCAAAGTCGTACCTGAAGTCGCTCGAATCGATGCAGACTGCGCTCAACGATGGTCCACAAGCGCAGTTGCCCTTGACCGTCGAAGAGTCGCCGACGCAGCAGCACGACACATTGCGTGAGGCGCTGGAAGAAATCGAACCGGATTCGCTTTCTCCGCGCGACGCGTTAGAGTTGCTCTATCGACTGAAATCCAAAGCCAATAATGACAGCTGAATCCATAAGACTGCTTTCAATAATTGTTCCGGTTTACAATGAAGAAGCTAATCTTCCCGAGTTTGTCGACAGCGTTTTGCAGGTGCTCGATGACCTCGACCGTGATTTCGAAATCGTGCTCGTAAATGATGGTTCGACCGACCACTCGGCGGAGGTGCTGGACGAGCTGGCGGCCCGTTTACCGCAGATCAAGGTCGTTCACTTTCGCCGTAACTTCGGCCAAACGGCGGCAATGATGGCTGGCCTCGATTATTCAACCGGGGACGTCATCGTGCCGATCGATGCCGACATGCAGAACGATCCGCGCGATATCCCGAGGCTTCTGGAGCGCTTGGATGAGGGCTTCGACCTCGTGTCAGGCTGGCGCAAAGATCGCAAAGACGCCAAATTGACGCGCAATTTTCCGAGCTGGCTCGCCAACCGCCTGATATCGAAAATCTCGGGCGTCAAACTCAATGATTACGGATGCACGCTGAAAGCCTACCGGCGCTCCATCATCGAGGACATTCGACTGTACGGCGAAATGCACCGATTCCTGCCAATCTACGCCTCCTGGGCCGGTGCCAGAACGACCGAACTCGCCGTCAACCACAACCCCCGGGCACATGGTGAATCGAAGTATGGCCTGGAGCGCGTATTCAAGGTGCCGCTGGATCTCATCGTCGTTAAGTTTCTCAGCGACTATTCGCAAAAACCCATTTACGTTTTTGGCGGCTTCGGGCTTTTCAGCCATGCCCTCGCCCTGCTCACGTTCGTGCTGATGGTGTATCTGAAATACTGGGGTGGAAGATCGTTTATCGAAACACCCCTGCCGATTCTTGCGGCGCTGTTTGTGCTTATGGGTTTCATCTCCATGTTGCTGGGTCTCATCGCGGAGATTGCCGTTCGCACCTATCATGAGTCGCAAGACAAGCGCACGTACACGGTCAGAAACACTGTCAATTTCGATGTAGATACCAGCTAGCCGCCAGACCGCATGTCGAGCATTTCACTGACAGACGACAAAGTCGAACGCGGGTTTCTGTTCGCCTGGTTGTTTCTGTCGATCTGGATTCTCGCCTGCGCTTTCGTTGTACAGGGCGAATACGGCGACGGATACCAGACAATTGTCAATTCGCGCTATTTCTTTGCCGATAGCCCTGCGTACTTCGTCCAGCGTGGGCCACTGGCCGCAGTAGCGCTATGGCCAATCGAGATTATTGTACAAGCGCTGAACATCGATCCGCTTGATGTACGGCCCTATCACCTGTTCAGCGCGGCGCTGCACAGTGCATACCTGTTTATTTGCTGGCTGCTCTTGCGCAGAGCGCCGGGAAATGCGATTGCACGGCTGTTGGCTTTTGGCAGCGCGATACTCAGCGTCGTGTTTTATTCCTACGCCCCCTACCTGAGCCACGATCTCTTGCCGGGATTGATGTTCCTCCTGTTGATTTTTCTGGGCCATCGCTGGCTAGAAAAGCAGCGCCCGACGGACGCTGCGTGGCTGGTATTGCTCGGTGCCGCCGTTACATTGATCAAGCAAACATACGCGATATTCTGGGTAACCCTTTTTGCCTACGCGGTGATCGCCTGGATCCTCAGATGGGATGGCGGACGTATCGACTTGCGCAAGCTGTTATCGCTCGCGCTGCTCGGCGCGATCAGCGCGGTCATCAGTTACCTGGGATATAGCCTGTTTATCGGTGGCGAACTGCCCGATGAATCGCTGCTGACTCGCCCGATACGCCTGATGGCCGCCGTGACATCCCAATACGAGGAGGGACTCACCGGGATCTTTCCCGCTGATATTTATCTGCGCAATCTGCACAATTACGGTGTCGCTGCGATGTTGCTGGTCGTTCCAGGGGTCGTCATAGCGTTTCGCGGAACCGACTCGCGCATGCGCATGATTGCTTTTTGCTGGTTGACAGCTGCCATCATCGTACAGCTCATCGAGTTCCGGGAAGTTCGTTACCTGGCCTTCCTGGCGCCACTGTCGGCAATGCTGATCGTTCCGGTCGCCGCGCGGCTGTTAAGACAAAAGCCTGCCGCAATCATCTTGATCGGACTGGTCTTGCTCGACCAGGTGCGCGGCCTGACTGCTGCGGCGGAACAGATAACGACGGCACCAACGGCAAACGTAACGCGCTTCATGAACGCGCCGCAAGGCGACGGTGCTATCTACATGTCCAACATTTTGAGCTTTGTCTACGACGCGAAAAGCTCGCTACGACAGGACCGATACCATGGCATTTACCATCTGACACCCTTTCTTATGCACCGCCTGACAGCAGGTGAGACCCCGATCGCTATCATTGGTGACATGCGGGAGCTTGGAATGATGGAAATAGCTCCTGGAGACCGTATTTACTATGCCAATTATCAAATGGTACGCCGGCCGCCCTGGAACGATGATAATCGCCCGGTAGACATTGATAATTTCCTGCTGGTTGCCGGCAATGCCACGACGGTGCGACTCGCATTTAGCAATGGTCGCTACGAACGGGTCGACAATGATGGCAGCTATATCATGTTTATTCCCTCTGCCGACGTTGGCCAGCAGATGCCGATCATCAGCCAGGGCATCGTCGAGCCCGAATTCGCAGCGGACCTTTTTGGAGAAATCGACGACCGCCAGGAACTGGAAGTGATCGGCATCATCGTTGAGGCCCTGTGCCAGACTGGCTCCTGTAGCTATCGCTAGATCAGAAATGATTGCGATAGAAAGCGCCGAGCATCAGCAACGCCCACAGAGACTTGCCAAAGTCACGCCCCGCATCCACATGCAACGTCCACCATGTCTGCACGATGTCATAGTCAATGTGTTCATACATGGCGTTTGAAGGATCCAGCAGAATTCCACTGGCCAGGTCCCTGAGATCCGTCCGCAGCAACGCTGATACCGGCAGTGCGAAGCCGTGCTTCTTGCGCGCGACTGTCGATGCCGGCAAATAGCTGCGCGCCATCTCACCCAGGATGAACTTGCCCTTCCCGCCCCGCATCAGCAAGTTGATCGGCAATGACAACGCGTAGTCCGAAACAACGTTTGACAGGAATGGGCTCCTCACCTCCAGGCTGGCGTACATCGACGCGCGATCCATCTTCGTCAATATGTCGTGTGCCAGGTAAGCGCTAATGAAGTGTTGCTGGCAACCCTCGAGCAGCGATTGTCCTGCCGTTGCCGGAGCCTGCTCGCGCAGCAATGAAGCGATTCTGTTTTCGACGTCCTCTTGCCCACGCCACAACTGTTGCTGAGCATGCGGTGGCACAGCCGCCATCCAGTACGGGCTCTGCTGGTCCGGCGCTTTGCCGAAACCATAGCTTAGCTGCCGCAACAGGAATGAGCGGTTCATGTATTCGTCAGACCCCGGCATGAACCCTGCAAGTGAACGCAGGATGCGCCCCGCCACTTCGGGCATTAGTGCCATCATTGGAGCGGCTTTGAGCACACGAAAATTCGGATAGCCGAGAAACAACTCATCTGCCCCGTCGCCGCCCAGTGCCACAGTGACAAATTCCCTGGTCGCCTGGCACAGCAGGATGCTCGGAAGAAAGGATGAATCCGCAAACGGTTGATCGAGATTGGCGAGCAATCGATCAATGCCATCCAGGCAATTCTGCTGCCCCAATTCAACGGTCGTGTGATCCGTCCCGATATGCTCGGCAACCGCTTCAGCGTGGCGAGACTCGTCGAAACTCGCGAAAGGAAATTTGACCGTGAAGGTCGAGATATCACTCTTGTGTCGTTTCGCCATTGCCGCGACGAGGGATGAATCAAGCCCACCCGACAGAAATACGCCAACCGGCACATCGGCAACCAGTTCTTCACCCACCGCCTTCGACAGGTGCGCGTCGAGCGCAGCAACGGCTTGTGCGTCGTCGATCTCGACGTCGCGCCCGATGGCGCCAGGCTTCCGCCAGTCACTGATCTCGGCTTTGCCGGCACGCCACGTGAGCACATGGCCAGCTGGCAGCTCGAAAACACCCTCGAGCCCGCTAGCCGGACCCGGTAGATATTCCATCATCAGGTAAAGCATCAGGGCGTCGAGGTCTGGCGCAACACTGGCGAGGCCCGGGTGGCCACGCAATGCCTTGATCTCGGATGCGAATACGAGTTCGCCGTCGACGACGCTGTAGAACAATGGCTTTTGACCGAAACGATCCCGCGCAAGATACAACGTGTCATCCGCCGCGTCGTACCAGGCGAACGCAAACATACCGTCTACCATTCGCAGGGTATCCACGACGCCGTGTTGTTGCAGCAACCAGAACAGCGACTCGGTGTCGCAGTGATCGCGAAGCTGGCCCCGGATGCCATCATCGAACTTGCGGTGATTGTAGATCTCGCCGTTGTAGATCAGCGCACTGCCGGTATTTTCATTGATGCGCGGTTGCTGGCCACCTTGTGGCTCCATGATGGACAAACGATTGTGACCGAGCACGATTTGGCCATGACACACCACGACATCATCGTCAGGTCCGCGATAGGCCACGCGTGCGAGCATGTCGGCAGCAGTAGCCCGAGCATCCTCAGGCGATTCATTTGCAAGCGTAAAACCGACTATTCCGCACATGCGCCGGAACCCGTAGTGGTCCTACTGCGGGCTGGCAGGCGGAGAGAGCGAGATCACGAACAGGCCAGATGCGATAAGCGCAATACCGAACCACCGCTGCATGCTAATAGGCTCGTGCAATATGACGTTTGCCGCAACGATGACCAGGACGAATTGCAAAGCGAAGATCGACTGCGCCAGGTTCAATGACATCCTCTTCAACACCATCATGTAAAACACCATTGCCAACACAAATGACAATGCCCCGAGCATGGTCCTGCCATTGAGCAAGTTGAGCGGCCAGACGCTCGCCACGCCCGGGAGACTCACGCCCGTTTTCAGCAACAGATTGCCGGCGACAGTACAGAGCATGGCGGCCAGGATGAATACACCGTTAAGCACCAGGTTTCCGTTCATACAATAAGCCTTGGTTTGAGTGCTGTTCCCACGACTTGTAGTCCGGCTTTGCGCAGCATTTTTCGCCGCGTACACCAGTCGTCAAATCGTGCGAATCCTCGCGTTATTGTGCGAATTCCAGGAACGAATCGAAAGAACCGGTTCACAAACAACACGTCACTGTTCATAAACAGGCAAAAACCGAAAAATCCACAGGTGCGCCAGGTAATTTGCGAGAAGCCGGCCTCCTCGAGCACAGGAACAGTCTCGGAATACAGCAGCGGCCGCTCGGTTTCATGATCCAGCATCGGCGACAACCGGTACACCACGGCTCGCAACGCGCGCCATAGCCAGAAGTCACTGACCGGCTCACGAAATATGAATCGCCCACCGGGTTTCAGAACGCGAAACACCTGCTGAAAAAGAGCCTGCCGGTCCGGTACATGATGAATACCGCCGAGCATGAACACGGTATCGAATATGTTCTCGCGCAACGGTAAACGCGTGGCGTCGCCCTGGACGAATGTCAACCTGGCGCTATCGAACGCAAGCAGAGCCTTGTTCAGCATGGATGATGAAACATCGACACCAGTGCCCGCATCGATAGCATCCTCGAACAAGGCGAACGCCTCGCCGGTCCCACAGCAAATCTCTCCGCAGACGCCGAGACCGTCTTCGCCGACCGCATCGCGGAGCACTCGGTCCAGGTAACTCATGTACTCCTGGGTATGCGGATAAGCCAGGTTCGTGGTATACGCATCCGCCACCCGGTCGTAGTGTTGTTGCTGGATCGCGGCGTCTTCGGAGCAAAACTCTTCGGCGAACAACGGAATCCCGTTTTCGGATACTCGGTAGCTCGCGGAGCCGGATTCGTTGACGAGCACGTCGCCGTTGAGCTGCAGGGATTCGCCCGTTTGCGGACAACTCAGTATTGGCAGCAAGCGTGCAGCAAAACTGTGGTCTTTCTGATCAGTCACAGGGGCCTACGACAGCTCGAAATCTGGGCCATCATAGGTTTCCGCCCGGGGAAAGTACACCCGGGTCTCAGGCGTCGTCGCGCAGGAATTCGCCTCGCTTGAGGAACGCAACGGCCTGGTCGACGACGTCGCTCGATACCAGCATGCCCTTATGACTTACATTGATGCAGACATGATCCTTGGCCCCTTCGAGGCGCGTTTCGGACACTGCGACACTGCCATCATTGTCGCCGTCAAACGTCGTTACGAGGCGCCCGAATCCCACGGGCATCGTGCCCGCAATAATCCCGACCTCGCGCATTTCGCAAACATGCGATGCCCATTCGTTGGCGGCTGCATGAACCACGCCGGCGGGCAAAGACCGGCCGATAAACGGCTCGGCCCAGTTTTGCGTCGTCAGGAATTCGACGGCGCGTGAACCGGTGAGCGGTGAACCGACGCAGACAACCCTGCCCTGCACCGTGTCCGGATAGTTCGCGAGCATGCGCAGTGCAATCACGCCGCCCAGGCTGTGCCCGAGGAGGTGGGCACTATCGAGCTGCTGTTCCGTGATGAATTTCGACAATTTCGAGGCATTGTCATCGAGCGAGCCGCGCACGGACGGGTAACTGAACAGAAGCACCTGGAACCCGTACTCTTTTTCCAGGCGCCGTTTGATCAGTGACATCTCGAGACCCTGCCCCCAGATGCCGTGGATTAGTATGACGGTATTTATCGACGTCATTCGGTGCGCGGTGCGCGAAGCCGTATGCCGGCCTCCTTGAGCTGCTCGGCGGAGACTTCGCCCGGCGCATTCGTCAACGGGCAGTGCGCCGATTGTGTTTTCGGAAACGCGATGACATCACGGATGCTATCAGCCCCGGCCATGAGCATGACGATGCGATCGAGGCCGAACGCGATGCCACCGTGTGGCGGGCAACCGTACTCGAGCGCGCGAAGCAGGAAGCCGAATTTCTCCTCGGCCTCGTCCTTGCTGATGTCCAGCAGGTCAAAAACCGCCGACTGGATATTCTTGTCGTGAATACGAATCGAACCACCACCAATTTCCGAACCGTTCAGCACCATGTCGTAGGCACGCGACAACGCTTTGCCCGGATCGGTCTGTAGAGCATCGGCATCATTGACCGCAGGAGCCGTAAACGGATGATGTAGCGCGGTCCAACGATTGCCCGTCGCGTCCTTCTCAAACATCGGGAAATCGACGACCCAAAGCGGTGACCAGCCATCAGCAATTAGCCCGCGGTCTTCGCCTAACTTGACGCGGAGTGCGCCCAGCGCGTCGTTGACGATGCGTGCCTTGTCGGCGCCGAAGAAAATCAGGTCACCCGTCTTTGCACCCGTCCGTTCGAGAATACCGGCGACAGCGTCGTCGGGCAGGAATTTCATGATTGGCGACTGCAGTCCCTCACGACCGGCATCAACGTCGTTGACCTTGATGTAGGCCAGGCCTTTCGCTCCGAAACGGCCGACATAATCGGTGTAGTCATCGATCTGTTTGCGCGTGAGCTCGTTACCAGACGGCAGGCATAAGGCCGCCACACGGCCCTCGGGATCGGCAGCCGGTCCCGCGAAAACCTTGAAGTCGACCGATTCCATCAGGTCAGAAACTTCGACGAGTTCCAGGTCGATGCGCAGGTCCGGCTTGTCCGTGCCGTAGCGCTGCATCGCCTCGGCATAGCACATACGCGGGAACGGTGACGGCAGGTCGACATCGAGGACCTTCTTGAACAAGTGCCGCACCAAGCCTTCCATCTCACCCGTTACGTCCGCCTCGTCGACGAAACTCATCTCGATATCGAGTTGGGTGAATTCAGGCTGGCGATCGGCACGCAGGTCTTCATCGCGGAAACAACGCACGATCTGGTAGTAGCGATCGAGGCCCGACATCATCAGCAGTTGTTTGAAGATTTGCGGTGACTGCGGCAATGCAAAAAATCTGCCCGGGTGCGTGCGGCTTGGTACCACGTAATCACGTGCGCCTTCCGGCGTCGCACGCGTCAGCATCGGCGTCTCGACATCGATGAAGCCGTCGCCATCGAGAAACTCGCGCATCGCCATCGTCACCCGGTGCCGCAGGCGCAGATTGCCGAGCATGTCTTCACGGCGCAGGTCAAGGTAGCGGTACTTGAGACGCAGTTCCTCGTTAGCCTGCTCATCATGATGAAATGGCGGCGTCTCGGCACGATTCAGGACGACAAGCTCCTGCGCCAGTACTTCGACCTGGCCGGTCGGCATGTTGGGATTGATCGTGCCTTCCGGGCGTTGCCGCACGAGGCCTTTGACCCGCAACACGTACTCGCCGCGAATACGCTCCGCCTCGGCAAATATATCCGGGCGATCCGGGTCGAAAACGACCTGCAGCAGCCCCTCGCGATCGCGCAGATCAACAAAAATAACGCCACCGTGGTCGCGACGCCGATGTACCCAGCCGCATACCTCGACCTCCTGGCCGATCAGTGTCTCGTTAACTTGTCCGCAATAATGGCTGCGCATCTTCGTAGGTCTCAAAAAAGTGGCGGAATGGTAAGGGGTGGGAGTCCAACTTACAACTAAAAAGCAGCTGCAACCGGGGGATTACTCGCCTTCATGGCTCGCTGCGCTGCGCTTTACTTACGGCGACCAATCCCCCGTTCGCAGCTACTCTGTCGGCATCTTGAGTGGCAGCTCTTTCGTCCGTTCCTTCGACCAGGTCGGGATGACGACGCCCAGCGACATGATCAGTTTTACGGCCTCGTCGACCTCCATGTCCAGCTCGATCGTGTCCTTTTTCGGCACGAGGATAATGAAGCCCGATGTTGGATTCGGCGTCGTCGGTACAAAGCACGCCACCACATCTTCGCCGGTGCGAGACTGAATTTCGTCAATTTCGTCGGCTGTCTGGAAGGTCAGTGAATAGATACCCTTGCGCGGATACTCGACGAGCAGGACTTTTTTGAATGCGTTCCCCGAATCCGAAAATACGATTTCGGCGAAGTTCTTCGCCGCCGAGTAAATCGACCGCGCGACCGGAATCCGGTCGAGCAGCGACTCCCAGCCTTTCAGGAATGAACGGCCGACGAAGTTCGCCGTCAGCACACCCGTAATGAGCAACAGGATGATTGTCAGGATGACGCCCAGTCCGGGTATGCCGATACCTAGCAGCGCCTCGGGATGGTACTGGCGAGGTATCAGCACCAGCGTCTTGTCCATCAGGCCGATCAGGAAGCGGACAACGACGATAGTTACACCAAGCGGCAGCCAGACCAGGATTCCGGCAACGAGGTAACGGCGTAGTCGTTTCATCATGGCTGTATCACGCTGTGCTCTTGTCAGCTGACTTGCTGCTCTTGTCGCCGGAAGACTTGTCGGTGGACTTATCGCTGGATTTGTCGGCGGATTTATCGCTGGGCTTGGACGAGTCCTTTTCACCGTGCAGGTTGCGCTGATTGTCTTTCTTGAAATCGGTCTCGTACCAGCCCTGGCCCTTGAGACGGAAGCGCGGTGCAGACAGCTGGCGCTTCAGCGCCGGCTCGCCGCACTCCGGGCAATCCACAAGCCGCTCGTCCGCAATCTTTTGCAGCGCGTCCAGCGTGTGATCACAATCTTTGCAGGCGTATGCGTAAATCGGCATGCGACTAACTCCTCAGGGTCCGCGCATTATGCCGCGTTTTGAAATTCCAGGCGATCGTCCTCGACTCCGACCTCGATAACATCACCGGGCTGGAATTTGCCCTTCAGGATCTCTTGAGCCAAGGGATTCTCAACCTGTTGCTGGATCGCACGCTTGAGCGGCCGCGCCCCATAGACAGGATCAAAGCCGGCCTGGGCCAGCTTGTCGCGTGCCGCATCCGACAAGTGAATGCGCATTTCGCGATCGGCAAGCCGCTCGTACAAGTATCCCAGCTGGATGTCGACGATAAGCCGTATATGTTCGCGTGTCAGCGGATGGAACACGACGACATCGTCAACACGATTGATGAACTCCGGCCGGAAGTGTGTACCCACCGCATCCATGACGGCCGATTTCATCTGTTCGTACTGCTCCTCGCCTGCCATCTCCTGGATCATCTGTGACCCGAGATTCGACGTCATGACGATGACCGTATTGCGAAAGTCCACGGTGCGACCCTGACCATCCGTCAGCCGACCGTCATCGAGTACCTGCAACAGCACATTGAAGACATCCGGGTGCGCCTTCTCGACTTCGTCAAGCAGAATCACCGAGTACGGCCGGCGCCTCACGGCTTCGGTCAGGTAGCCGCCTTCCTCGTAGCCGACATACCCTGGCGGTGCGCCGATCAGCCTGGCTACCGAGTGCTTCTCCATGAACTCCGACATGTCGAGGCGAACCATCGCATCGTCGGTGTCGAACATGAAGTTCGCGAGCGCTTTCGTCAGTTCTGTCTTGCCGACGCCGGTCGGCCCGAGAAACAGGAATGAGCCGATGGGTCGGCGCGGGTCCGACAGGCCGGCACGCGAGCGCCGGATGGCGTTCGCGACCGCAACAACTGCCTCGTGCTGGCCGACGACGCGCTCCTGCACAACCTGTTCCATTTGCAGCAGCTTCTCCTTCTCGCCTTCAAGCATCTTCGACACCGGAATGCCGGTCCATTTCGACACGATCTCGGCGACCTCTTCGTCGGTCACGTTGTTGCGCAGCAGCGTAGTTTCCTTGCTCTCCGCCTGCATCGCCTCGTCGAGCTGTTTCTCGAGCTCGGGGATGCGCCCATATTGCAGCTCGGACATGCGCGCCAAGTCATTGGCACGATGCGCCGTCTCGAGTTCGAGTCGTGCGCGTTCGAGTTCTTCCTTGATATGTGCTGCGCCTTGCATCGCGGCCTTCTCGGCCTTCCAGACCTCGTCGAGGTCGGCGAATTCTCTCTCCAACTCGGCAAGCTGCGCCTCCAGGTCCTGCAGTCGCTTGCGCGATGCCTCGTCAGATTCCTTTTTGAGCGCCTCGCGTTCGATTTTGAGCTGAATGATGCGTCGTTCCAGACGGTCCATCTCCTCGGGCTTCGAATCGATCTCGATACGAATGCGTGAGGCCGCCTCATCGATCAGGTCGATGGCTTTGTCCGGCAACTGCCGGTCGCTGATGTAACGGTGTGACAACGTGGCAGCCGCAACGATTGCCGGATCCGTGATCTCCACACCGTGATGAACCTCGTAACGCTCCTTGAGACCACGCAGGATCGCGATCGTGTCCTCGACTGTCGGTTCGGCGATCAGCACCTTCTGGAAACGCCGCTCCAGTGCCGCGTCTTTTTCGAGGTACTTGCGGTATTCATCCAGCGTCGTCGCGCCAACGCAGTGCAACTCGCCACGCGCGAGCGCAGGCTTGAGCATATTGCCGGCGTCCATTGAGCCTTCGGCCTTACCAGCGCCCACCACGGTGTGCAGTTCGTCGATGAACAGGATGACCTGGCCTTCCTGTTTGGCGAGATCGCTCAGAACCGCCTTGAGTCGTTCTTCGAACTCGCCGCGAAACTTGGCGCCTGCGATCAGCGATCCCATGTCCAGCGACAGGATGCGTTTGCCGCGCAGCCCTTCGGGAACCTCGTTGTTGACGATGCGCTGTGCCAGACCCTCGATGATTGCGGTCTTGCCGACACCCGGTTCACCGATTAGGACCGGGTTGTTCTTGGTACGCCGCTGCAGAATCTGAATCGTGCGACGAATTTCGTCATCACGGCCGACGATAGGATCAAGCTTGCCCTGCTCGGCACGCTCGGTCAGGTCGATCGTGAATTTCTCCAGTGCCTGGCGTGTGTCCTCAGCATTCGGGTCATTAACTTGCTGCCCACCACGCAAATCATCGATCGCTTTGTCGATGGCGCCCTGCACAGCCCCTGCCTGTTCCATAAGCGGCTTGAGCGGTGACTTGTCGTCCATAGCCGCAAGCACGAACAGCTCGCTCGAGATGTACTGGTCATCACGATTTTGCGCCAGCTTGTCCGTAATATTGAACAGCTTGCTCAGATCGTTTCCGACGTGCACCTCGCCGCCTGCGCCCTCGACTTTCGGCAGCCGGTCGACGGCATCGCCGAGCTGCGAGCGCAACAGGTTGACGTTGACACCCGACTTGGTCAGCAAACCGCGGACAGTGCCGCCCTGCTGATCGAGCAGTGCCACCATGACGTGCGCCGGCTCGATGAACTGATGGTCCTGGCCGACAGCGAGCGACTGCGCCTCAGCGAGCGCCATCTGGAATTTGCTGGTCAGTTTGTCCATTCGCATGGCTAATCCTCGCGTGGGTATTCGCTACCAGAAACTTACTGAGAAATAGGCGCTTAACACCCGATTTCAAGCCCGCTGGCGCCTACATCCCTAACTTCCCAGCACAGGCTCGAGAACGGCATCTTTATTGCCGGTATGGCTCCCTTTGGTCCGCTTTACTACCGGCAATAAAGATCCCGCCCTCGGCCTCCCCGAAATTCAGTGGGGTTGGCGAGCGCGGGTGCTTTCGCATCGTAAGTAAAGCGCAGCGCAGCGAGCCATGGAGATGTGAAAGCACCCGGGTTCGCCGGCCGTGTAGTTGGCTCGAGCAGCGTGTCGTGCTTCGAAGTTAGGGATATAGGCGCCAGCAGGACTAGCTCCGGTATACGAAGCTCAGCAGGCGTCCGGTGTCCCCGTCGCGGCGGTAGGAGTAATAGTGATCGGTGTCGGCAAACGTACAACGGACCTGGCCATGAGGCACAACCCCGCGTTCGCGCAACATTGAGCCAGCCAGGCCGAACAGATCAGCCTGCAATCGTCCACGCTGGTTGGGCCGAAAGAAGTCGTCAATCTCTCCCCATTTTCCGAAGCTCTCCCGGACCTCCGGCCCCACCTCAAAAGCATCCTGCGATATGGCCGGTCCGAGCCAGGCAACCAGGTCGCTGGCCGGAGTCGTCATCTCGTCCAGTGTTACGTTGACGATGCCCGCCGCAAGCCCCCGCCAGCCGGCGTGAATAGCGGCGATCTCGCTAGCGTCGCGGGCACACAGCAGTATCGGCACGCAATCGGCAGTTCGCACAACACAGATGCTATCCGGCTGATCAGAGATAATCGCGTCCGCATCGGGTGAGCCGTCATCGAAGTCCGCCGATCCCCAGTGTACAACCCGCGTACCGTGTACCTGGTTCAGCCGCAGCGATTCCTTCGGCAGTTCGTAACGGCTGTCGCGCAGTGTCGTGCCGGCGATGACGCCTTCCGGTGCAGGCCAGTCGGCTGGAATCCAGTCCTTGCTCATGCCGTACCGCACTATCGTAGCCCCCCGCGCAGCGCATCGAGTAGTTCTGACAGGTCCCTGGGCATTGCGGCCTCGAAGCTCATGACCTCCCCCGAAACAGGATGAACGAACTCGAGTTTTGCGGCGTGTAACGCCTGGCGCCGAAACCCGCGCAGCGCTGCTATCTGGTGATCACTGGCGCCTTTGGGTAATGCCAGCCGCCCACCGTAGACCGGGTCACCGACCAGGGCATGACGACGATGCGCGAAATGCACGCGAATCTGGTGCGTACGGCCAGTCTCCAGTTTGACACTTATATATGTGTGCGCCGCGAAGCGTTCGAGCACCGTGTAGTGTGTCACCGCCGGTTTGCCGTCGTCGCGAACACACATGCGCTTGCGATCAACACGATGCCGTCCGATCGGCACATCGATCGTGCCGCCCCCTGTCAGCACGCCGCCGCATATCGCCAGGTAATGGCGTGCGATGTCGCGGTCGGCCAGCAACCTGACCAGCGCCGTATGCTCGGTGAGAGTCTTGGCGATCAGCAGCAGCCCACTCGTGTCCTTGTCGAGCCGGTGAATGATGCCAGCGCGTGGCAGCTCTTCGAGCTGTGGTGCGTGATGCAACAGCCCGTTCATCAGGGTACCGCTGAAATTGCCAGCACCCGGGTGCACCACCAGGCCAGCTGGCTTGTTGATGATCATCAGTGATTCGTCTTCGTGCACGACATCAAGAACCATCGGTTCGGGTTCAGCCGTAACCTGCACCTCTGGCTGCACCTGCAGCGCCACGGTTTCGCCGCCGTGGACAGGGTCTCTCGGCCGCGGACTCGCGCCATCAACCAGTAACGCCCCATCGAGTAGCCAGGCCTTGAGGCGACTGCGCGAATATTCGGGAAACAAAGCGGCGAGCGCCCGGTCCAAACGCTGGCCGGCCAGTTCTTCCGGGATTGTCCTGATTGTAGTTTCCGCGTTCATTACAGGCTTAAGTCTACGGTATACTCGCCGCCTTGGCCGACCCGGCAACGGGTCGCGAGCATTGAGAATGATGAAAATAAGCACCAGACAATTCAGACTGACGACGCGCCTTGCCGCCATTGTTGCCGCAATCGGCCTCGCCGCCGGCTGCGCGAACAATGATGAGCAAGACACGCCCATCAATGACATTACAGAGGCCTACCAGACCGCCAAGGAATATGTGGAACGCGGCAACACGATGCGCGGCATCCAGATTTATGAAGCCATCCTGGCCCGCTACCCGTTCAGCGAACTCAGCCGGCAGCTGCAGCTCGACCTGATGTATGCCTACTACAAGTCGGGGCAGACAGCTCAGGCCGTAGAAGCGGCCGATACGTTTATGCGCGAAAACCCGATCCACGAGCGCGTCGACTATGCGCTCTACATCAAAGGTATGTCTTACTTTGAGGATGAAGCTGGCTTCCTCGAGAGGCGTTTCAAGAAAGACGTTACTAAGCGCCCGCCGAAAGACATTGAACAGTCATACTCTTCTTTCAGGCGCCTCGTTGACCGTTATCCCGCCAGTTTGTACGCGCCTGATGCCGAACAACGCATGGTGTTCCTGAGAAACCGCCTGGCAGCCTATGAAAACCATGTTGCCGATTACTACCTGCGCCGCGGCGCCTATATTGCGGCGCTGAATCGCGCCAAGAACGCGCTCGAGGAATACAACGGCGCTCCCAGCAACGCGGAATCTCTGAAGATCATGGAACAGGCCTACGAGAAACTCGGCATGTACGATCTTGCTGCCGATGCGCGACGCGTCCTCGAACTGAATTTCCCAGGCGAAGGCTAGCCCGGGAAGCGGTAGCCCGACGTTATCGGGTAGCGCCAGTCACGGCCGAATGCCCGGCTGCTGATACGAATACCAGGTGGGGCTTGCCGCCGCTTGTATTCGTTGCGCTTCACCATTTCCAGTACGCGGATAACCGTGTCCCGATCGAATCCAAGCGCTGTGATCTCGTCGACGGACAGGTCTTCTTCAATGAATGCCTCAAGGATCGGGTCAAGTACGTCGTAATCGGGTAGAAAGTCCGAGTCTTTTTGATCCGCGCGCAATTCGGCGGACGGTTCACGTGTAATGACGCGCTCGGGGATAACCTCGCTGATCGTGTTGCGATAGCGCGCCAGGCGGTAGACCAGCGATTTGCTGCAGTCCTTAATGGGTGCGAAACCGCCTGCCATGTCTCCATACAAGGTTGCATAGCCAACGGCCATTTCGCTCTTGTTGCCCGTCGTCAACAACATGTGCCCGGTCTTGTTGGAAATCGCCATTAGCAGCAGGCCGCGGCAACGCGCCTGGATGTTCTCCTCGGTCACATCTTCCTCGCAGCCTTCGAACAGGGCCCGCAGTTGCCCGACAGTTGCTTCGTACATGGGTGCTATAGGAATGACGTCGTAGCAGATCCCCAGCGTTGCGGCCTGCTCGGCAGCATCCTCCTGGCTCATCGTCGACGTGTACCTGAACGGCATCATGACCGCCCGTACACGGTCAGCGCCAATGGCATCGCAGGCGATTGCCAGTACCAGCGCCGAGTCGATGCCACCGGACAGGCCGATGACGACGCCGGGGAATCCATGCTTCTCGACGTAGTCCCGGGTTCCGCTGACCAACGCTCGATAGACGCTTTGTTCGACGGGCAAGTGACCGGTAATCGTTGTCACCACCGGTTCGACACCGGCCGGGCCGGCATTCAATACCACCTCGAACAAGCCTTCTTCGAACGCGGGTGCACGCAGGCAGACTTCCCCATCCGTGTTTATGACGAAGGTGCCGCCGTCAAATACAAGCTCATCCTGCCCGCCGACCATATTCAGGTAAAGAATCGGAATTTGTGACTCAGAGGCCCTGGCTTGAATCGCCGCCTCGCGACGCAATTGCGTTTCGATTTCGTAGGGCGATCCGTTGATCGCGATAACACACTCCGCCCCAGCCGCCCTTGCGGCGGCGATTGGGCCAGATTGCCAGACGTCCTCACAAATGGTCATGCCGATGGCGATGCCGTCCAGGCGAAACACCGCGGCATCCTTGCCCGCCGTAAAATAGCGCTCCTCGTCGAACACGCGGTAGTTGGGCAGCCGGCACTTTCGGTACCTGGCCAGGAGCTGGCCATCGGAGAAGACGGCACAACTGTTGTAAATGTCGTCGTCAACGTATTCGGGAAAACCGATCAGAACGGCGATGCCGCGCACGGCATCCCGAATTTCGGCGATAGCCTGTTCGATCCGGTCGCGAAGGCCTGCATGGAACAGGAGGTCTTCGGGCGGGTAGCCGCTGACACTAAGCTCTGGAAAAACGACCAGGTCCGACTGCAGCTCATTACGCGCTCGTTCTGAAAACTCGATGATCTTGCTGGTGTTGCCAGAGACGTCACCAACAGCCAGATCAACTTGTGCGAGCGCGATTTTCAAGATCAGCCGCCGAGAATCTCCTGCATCTTGCTACCGAGCTCTGCGGGCGAGCGCACGGTCGCGACACCAGCCGCATCGAGTGCCTTGAACTTGTCGGCCGCTGTTCCTTTGCCACCCGCAACAATTGCACCGGCGTGCCCCATGCGCTTGCCCGGAGGCGCCGTAACGCCGGCGATATAAGCCACAACAGGTTTGCTGACATTCGACTGGATGTACTCGGCGGCGGCTTCTTCGTCGGTGCCACCGATTTCGCCAACCATGATTACACCGTCGGTATCGTCATCGGCCTCAAACAGCTCGAGACAATCGATGAAGTCCATGCCGCGCACCGGATCGCCGCCAATGCCGATGCAGGTGGTCTGCCCGAGGTCGTTGATCGTCGTCTGGTACACGGCCTCGTAGGTCAGTGTTCCCGATCGCGATACCACGCCGACACAACCGGGCTTGTGAATAAACCCTGGCATGATGCCGATCTTGCACTGTTCGGGCGTGATGATGCCCGGGCAATTCGGCCCGATCAGCCGGCAATCGTGATCCCGGAGTGCCGACTTGACCTTTACCATGTCGAGTACCGGGACACCTTCGGTGATACAAACGACGAGCTTCGCGCCGGCATCGGCCGCTTCGAGAATCGCATCGGCCGCAAATGGCGGCGGCACGAGGACCATGCTCACGTCGGCGCCGGTTTGATCCACGGCTTCGCGCATCGTGTTAAACACCGGCACACCGAGGTGCTCCTGTCCGCCTCGTCCCGGCGTAACGCCAGCGACGATCTGCGTACCGTAGTCGATGCACTGTTCGGTATGAAATGTGCCCTGGCTGCCCGTAATGCCCTGGCAGATCACTCTGCTGTCTTTGTTGACCAGTATGCTCATGTGTCCACTCTTCAGGCCGCAGCAGCGACCGCCTTCTTGGCAGCATCGGTCAAATCTTCTGCCGCGATGATATCCAGGCCACTCGTTGCCAGCAGTTCACGGCCCTTGTCCACGTTGGTGCCTTCGAGGCGGACAACGACCGGCACGCTGACACCGACCTCCTTGACTGCGCTAATGATGCCCTCGGCGATCAGGTCGCAACGCACGATGCCGCCGAAGATGTTGACGAGAATCGCTGCGACATTTTTGTTCGAGAGAATCAGCTTGAACGCTTCGGCCACGCGCTCCTTGGTGGCGCCGCCACCGACATCGAGGAAATTGGCGGGGTCCCCGCCGTGCAGCTTGATCAGGTCCATCGTGGCCATGGCCAATCCCGCGCCATTGACCATGCAGGCGATATCACCGTCAAGCGAGACATAGTTGAGATCGTGCACAGCCGCTTCGCGTTCCTTCTCGTCTTCTTGTGTGATGTCACGCAGTCCGACGAGCTTGGGCTGGCGATAGAGCGCGTTGCTATCGATATTGATTTTCGCGTCAAGTGCGACGACATCACCACCCTTCGTCACGATAAGCGGATTAACCTCGACCAGGGTCGCATCGCATTCCTGGTAAAGCTTGTACATGCGCTTGATCAGGTCACTGAACTGCCGCATCTGCGTCTTGTCGAGTTCGAGTCCGAATGCCAGCTGGCGCGCCTGGTAATCCTGCAGGCCGGCATCCGGGGCAATCGACACCGTGAAAATCTTCTCCGGCGTCTCTGCAGCGACCTGCTCGATATCCATGCCGCCTGCCGCGGAAGCGATGAATGCGACGCGGCTGACTTCCCGGTCGACCAGCATCGACAGGTACAACTCGCGATCAATATCGGAACCGGATTCGACATACACGACGTTGACCGGCAGTCCTTCGGGGCCGGATTGGTGAGTAACGAGTTGCTTACCAAGCATTTCCTCCGCGTATTGATGAATCTCGTCGCGGGTACGAGCGAGCTTTACGCCGCCGGCCTTGCCGCGTCCGCCGGCATGTACCTGTGCCTTGACGACCCACAGGTCGCCGCCCAATTCCCTGGCAGCATAGACGGCTTCGTTCGGACTTTTGACCGGAACGCCCTTTGGCACCGCGATGCCGTAGTCGGCGAACAATCGTTTCGACTGATATTCGTGCAGATTCATAAAGGATGCTTTCGTGGCGTGCGGCAAGCCGCACAAAATCCGGCGTATTTTGAGGCAAAGAGATAGGCGAAGCAAAGGTGATTTACGCTACATAGAAATCGGCCATCGTCTACAATCGGCGCAATCCACCGTTCATGTGGCCGCATTTGGGCAAACAGCATTGGTAAAACGGGCATCGATCGATATCTCCAGCCGGCAGACGCTGCGCGAGAGCCGTGACGCGTTGCTGCAGCGCGCCGCCGAAGAGCCCGACCTCACCTGGCGCGTTCTGAGCACACTCAACGCCTTCCGCGCCTTCATCGCGATTGCCTTGTTGACAATCTTTTTTGCGGGCGGCGAGCCGCGCGTTTTCGGTGACCAGTTCCCGACGCTTTTCTGGATCGCGGCGGTGGCCTACCTGTCGTTCGCGATTGGAGCCGGTATTGCCCTCAGGCAACGCTGGGTCGGGGCCGACCTGCAAGCAATGGTGCAATCGCTTGTCGATATCGCCGCAGTCGTGGCGCTAATGCATGCCAGTGGCGGCATATCCAGCGGCCTTGGCGGCCTGCTGATCGTGTTTGTCGGCGCCGTCAGCCTGGTTTTGCCCAGGCAGTATCCGACAGTATTGGCCGCCGCCGCCACGTTTGCCATTCTGGGTCAACAGGCGTTTTCGCAATTCGGCACGGTCGGCGGGGATGCGAATTATCCCGCCGCAGGAATACTCAGCGCTGTCATTTTCGCCATGGCGCTCGCGACGCGACCACTCGGCCGCCGCATACAGGCCAGCGAAGCATTGGCGAAGCAGCGCGGCGTCGACCTGCAAAACCTGTCGGAACTCAATGAATACATCGTGCAGCACCTGCGCGAGAGCATCATCGTCGTCGACGCCAACAGCCAGATTCGCCTCAGCAATGCTTCGGCAACACGCCTGCTCGGCGCAACAGGCCAGGTTCGCGGACTGCCTGTGAAGAGTGTTTTCGAGCCGCTTGCTGACTATATTCACGGCTGGCGCCAGGACGCAGAATTGTCGGCGCACCCGGAATTTACGATCATCACATCCGGCGACAGCCTGCGCGTCACAGCCCACCTGGCACCGCTGGGCAAGGATGGTGAGCGCGACGGTCCAATCCTGGTTTTTCTCGAGGACGCGAGCCTGATGAACGAGCGTGTGCAACAGTCCAAACTGGCGTCACTCGGCAGGCTTAGCGCCAGCATTGCCCATGAAATACGCAACCCGGTCGGCGCCATGAGTCACGCCGCCCAGTTGCTCGGCGAATCATCGGTACTGACGGAGGATGACAAGCGCCTGACCGAGATCATTGAGACCCACTCCAGCCGTGTCAGCCACATCATCGACAACGTATTGCAGCTGTCACGGCGCGAGTTGAGTCGTCCGGAGCGGCTATCGTTGCGACCATGGCTCGAGGACTTCGCCCAGGAATTTGTGAGTACGCTCGAATTGCAGGAAGGCGAGCTCGGTATCGCCAACGTGCAGGACGGCCTTGAAGTGCGCATGGACCGCTCGCACCTGCGCCAGGTGATGTGGAACCTCTGCGATAATGCTGTCAAGTATGCCAGCGAGACGGGTGGCATCCTCGTCGAACTGCACGCAGAACGCCTGCAAAGCCACGGGCGACCTTATATCGAGGTCCGCGATCACGGGCTGGGCGTCGACGAGTCAACAGCCGAGAAGATGTTCGAGCCGTTCTACACCGAGCGCTCCGGCGGCACCGGCCTTGGGCTGTATATCTCCCGCGAGCTGTGCGAAATGAACCGCGCAACGTTGCTATACCTTGACCGCCCCGGTGGAGGCAGTATCTTCCGTATCGTATTCGCCGATCCAGACCGATGGGAAAACACCGAAAAATGAACCAGCCGCTAGCACTTATTATTGATGATGAACCGGATATCTGCGAACTGCTGACGCTGACGCTTGGGCGCATGGATATCGAGACCAAGACTGCGACCGACGTTGCAAGTGCAAAGTCGCTGCTCGGCTCGCGGTCGTTCGACTTGTGCCTGACTGATATGCGCCTACCCGATGGCGACGGTCTCGACCTCGTCAATTGGATGCAGACCCATGCAGCGGCCGTACCAGTGGCTGTAATTACGGCTCACGGCAATGTTGAAACAGCTGTGCAGGCCCTGAAGCTCGGTGCTTTCGACTTTATTTCCAAGCCCCTCGATCTCAATAATCTGAGGAATATCGTCGAAAACGCGCTGAAACTCGACAAAAGCGGCGAACAACAGTCGCGTTTGCAGGGCGACTCCGAACCCATGCACCAACTTCGCGACATGGTGGACAGGGTCGCCAGATCGCAGGCCCCGGTTCACATTTCGGGCGAATCGGGCACTGGCAAGGAGCTTGTCGCGCGCCTGATTCACGAGAGTGGACCGCGTGCTGACGGTCCGTTCGTACCGGTCAACTGCGGTGCTATCCCCGCCGAGCTCATGGAAAGCGAGTTCTTCGGCCATCGCAAGGGCAGCTTTACCGGTGCTATCAGCAACAAGGTCGGGCTCGTGCAAAGCGCTGAT
>Ga0255052_10000743_pt1 | contig 25576 bp, 20 predicted proteins | sample JV7_2_21_MG_FD_188632 | JGI IMG/M metagenome (GOLD analysis project Ga0255052, IMG submission 188632) | Seawater microbial communities from Jervis Inlet, British Columbia, Canada - JV7_2_21 | ecosystem: Environmental > Aquatic > Marine > Inlet | place: Canada: British Columbia | collected...
CGCGGTTATTGCCGTCCTTGCGATTGCCGCAATCTACGCAGAACAGGGCGCCTTCGCGGTGTTGACGCCGTGCCTGCTACTCTGGGTGACGCTTTACGTGCTTGGCCTGATCAACGAGGGACGTGTCTATGCGGTGAGGTTTGAGCTGATTCGCCTCCTGCTGGTCGTACCGCTGGCTTGCGCCGGCATCGCAGGATGGACGAGCGAGGCCTGGTTACTTGCCGGAGTCTATATACTCGCATCGCTGGCTGGCTTGAAGCTCGCCTGTACAAACGCGCAAAGCGGCACAAGTTTGGCAGAGAATATATAAATAATTCAGATAATTAGTATATCTTTCTAGAAATTTTCTAACTTAAGAACGAGATGAAACGACGCAGATTTCTGAGAGTTTTACTGGCTGGGGTCATGACGCTTGCAGCGGGACTGCGTACGCGGCTCACCTATGCATCGACGCCACGGGTATTTCTGCATGGCGTTGCAAGCGGCGACCCGCTGCAGGACCGGGTTATCTTGTGGACCAGGATCAGCAGCGATTCCGCCGGGCCTGTCGATGTGGGCTGGGAGGTCGCGACAGACCCCGAAATGAGCGTCATCATCGCCGGCGGGCAGGTTCGAACGGACGCGAGGCGGGATTTTACGGTCAAGGTGGATGCCGGCGGATTGCCATCCGGAAGCACGCTTTACTACCGGTTTGTGGCTGCAGGCGAAAAATCACCGGTCGGCAGAACCAGAACGCTTCCGGTGGGAGACCCAGAATCCATAAAGCTCGCGGTCGTGTCCTGTTCCAACTATCCGGCTGGTTATTTCAACGTTTATCGCGAAGTTGCCGGGCGGTCCGACCTCGACGCGGTACTGCACCTCGGCGATTACATATACGAGTACGGCATGCACGGTTATGCCACGAATGATGCGGAAGCGCTCGGAAGAATTCCGCAACCATTGAACGAATTGCATACCCTGCGGGATTACCGCCAGCGTTATGCCCAATACAAAAGCGATCCGGACTCCCGGGCCATGCTGGCGTCGCTGCCGCTGATTGCGGTCTGGGACGATCACGAACTGGCCAACGACAGCTGGCGTACGGGCGCCGAGGGTCACTCGCAGGACGAAGGTGACTGGGCGAAAAGGCGCGATGCTGCGATCCAGGCCTACTTCGAATGGATGCCGATACGCGGCAAGCCTAAAGGCGCCAGAACCAGAATATTCCGTGAGTTTCGATTCGGCAGCCTGGCAAGCCTGCTCATGCTCGACACCCGCTTTCACGGTCGGGACCCACAACCTTATGTCGGCCAGGACGTTACGGCAGAGTCGATTGCCGCCGCGCTGGGCGATCCGAAGCGGCGTATGTTGGGGTCCAGGCAGGAGCGCTGGCTAAGGAAACGCCTCGAGTCTGCCGGTGACACAAAGTGGCAGGTGTTCGGGCAGCAGGTGCTCGTTACGAGATTGACCAGTCCCGATCTCGAACCGCTCGTAGATCCGGACAAGCCCAGTGTTCTTCCGAAAGAGCAATTGCAGGCTGTAATCGAGCGCAGCAAGAACAATCCGCCATCGGTGCTGGATACCTGGGACGGATATCCGTTGGCACGAGAGGATCTTTACGCCGACCTCCGGGATTATGCAATTAATCCGGTGATTCTCAGTGGTGATCTACATACCAATCTGGCGGCGGACCTTGTCGCCCATAACGCCGACGCGCCCGTCGCAGTCGAATTCATGGCGGGTGCCGTCTCGTCGCCGACGATTAGCCATGCGCTCCCCGACAGGACGCCCAATGCGCTAAGAGACGGCGTACTCGAACAAAACCCGTCGCTCAGGTATCTGGAGGGCAGTCATCGGGGCTGGCTATGCCTGACACTCACCGGCGAGCGGTGCACGGGCGAGTGGCACCTGATCGATACGGTCAAGAGCAGGGCTTATAAGAGCTGGCTCGACAAGACTCTTTCGGTGCGCGCGGGCGAGATAGAAAAAGGGCTGCAAGGCTGATGCCGCGAGTCAGTGTCTCGCGTGCCGAGGCGCGGAGAATTGCGCTGGCAGCACAGGGATTCGATAAAGGACGCCCGAAGTCCAATATTGACGTTCGACACATTCGAAGAGTGATCAGGCAACTCGGCCTGCTACAGCTCGATTACGTCAATGTCCTGATTCCGGCCCACTATCTGGTGCTTTATTCGCGCCTGGGCGCCTATCCCCGCCAACGCTTGCACGATATCGTCTACCAGCGCCGGGAATTCATCGAACAGTGGGCCCACGAGGCATCGATCGTACCGCGGGATGCCTGGCCACTACTGAAGCATCGCCGCGACGAGTTTCAGCCTTATCCCAACAGCCCCATCATGAAGCTGCGCGGTAAAAAAGCGTATCTGAAGCAGGTCCTGGAGATCGTCGAAGCCCGGGGCCCGATTACTTCAAATGACCTGCCTCACCTGCCAGGGCCAAAGCGTAAACCGGGCGACTGGCACCGATCCGTGCCACGTTGGGCGCTCGAGTACCATTTCGGCTTGGGCTCGGTTGCCGTCGCAAACCGCCTGCCCAATTTTCAACGCGAGTACGACCTGCCGGAACGCCTGATAGACGAGCAACATTTCCAAAATCAAATAAGCCGGACGGATGCACAGCACGAATTGCTGCGCCGTGCGGCGAGCGCCTGCGGTATCAGCACGGCCAGAGACCTCGCCGATTATTTCCGCATGTCGCCGAAAGACGCATCACCCCGCATTGAGGAACTGCTGGAGGAGGGCGCCCTGCAGGAGGTCAGGGTCGAAGGCTGGACCGAAACCGGCCTGTTGTCACAGGACGCCGTCATTCCAAGAAAGGTAAAAGCCTCCTCCCTGTTGTCGCCGTTCGACCCCGTTGTCTGGTTCCGGCCACGTGCCGAGCGTCTGTTCGATTTTCATTATCGTATCGAGATCTATGTCCCGGCGAGCAAACGAAAGTACGGATACTACGTGCTGCCGTTTCTGATGGATGACAGGATCGTTGCACGCGTGGATCTCAAGGCCGACCGGAAGAACCGGCAGCTTCTGGTCTTGTCGGCACACGAAGAAGCGGGCGTCGATACGACGAGGGCCGCAAGCAAACTCGCCGATGAACTGGGATGCCTCGCTGGCTGGCTGGGTCTGGATTCGGTTCGCGTGTCGCGCCGCGGGACATTCGCGAGAACGCTGGCCGCCGCTTCAAGGAATCGCGCTAATTAGCCGGCTTCGCATACTCGTCGATGACTGCCTCGATTGCCTCGCTGCAGACCGCACAGAAATCCCGGGTTCGCGTGAACATGATGCAGTTCAATTCCGAGCGGTAGAATGCAGTCGCGTGATAATTTGCGCCCGCAAACGCGCCGATATCGTTGCGATGTTTGGCCCTCGAAAAAAGCGCTTCGACAAAATCCTGGTTAGCGCGAAACAGCTTGTTCATTTCCGATTCCGGAACATTCTCTTCACGCATCTTCGTGCGTTTGGCCTGATAGGCGAGGGAATGCTCTTCGTACTCTTCTTTCGGCCAGGGAGTCGGTAACGGCGTATTCTCGTCCACAAGGTGCGCCCATTTGAGCATCGCGGGATCCTTGAGCGCGGTTACGTTCGGCTCGTACGGCTCCTCGATTTGCTCGGGCGTTTCATAGGCGACTGAACTCGTGTAGTACTCGTCGGCAAGGCCCGCGAAGTGGTGGCCAAATTCATGAACGAAAACATAAGCGCCCCATTCGCTGTTCGCTGCCGTTGTACCGTACAGGCCGTAGATGCCGCCTCCGCCGTAGGTCTCGCTGTTACTGAGTATCTCCACAAAATCGTACGGCACAGACGAGGCGATCCTGCGAAACGACTTGTTGTCGTAGGTCAATACGTAGCGCTCACTTCGAAAAGCGTCATAACTCGTACCCAGCGGCGAATCCCGGTAGATACCAGTCGAAGGCCGGGACACCCCGGACTCGGCCGCAAGCGGCGCGAGTGCCCAGACATTGAAATCGGAGCGACGCTCGCTGAACGGCGAGGCCGCGAACAGGATTTCGGTCATCTCTCTTGCCCTGGCAAGAAACTCGTCCGTTTCCTCCTCCGTATAACCGTCACCGAGTATGAGCAGGTCAACCTTCTGCGCCGGATCGCCGTTGTCTTGTATGGCGACGACCTGGCCGGCATAGGCAGCTGACTCCTGATGAACCAGAAAGTCCTCAGGATCAATTCGGGCGCGCCACACTTCTTCGAATTTGTTGCCGGCGCCGCGTTTGCTGACGACGATATCGAATGGCCGTACCTGCGCCGGGAATCGCATTGACTCATGAAAAGTCCGGTTTATCTCTCTCGCTTCCCCGGTCGTCTCCCACTCACCGTAAATGCTGCTGAAGCTTCGGGACCAGGCGACATTTCCCGAATCCGGATCGACGACGGCGAACGCGTACTTGCCGCGAAATGTCGAATCGATGGGTTGCAGCATATTTCCGGAAAAGGGCAGAGGCTCCAGCACGACCTGATCGAGACTGAACATCTCGATGTCTCGATTACCCGTGTGATAGAAATCGACACGCATAGTCTGCGGCTGTTCTGCCAGACACAGCGGGCTGGAGAAGATCGAGAGTAAAAGCGCAAGCAGAAAATTCCTGTTCATTTTCGTCCTTTTCAAAGCTCCGGCGCCAACTGTATCGGCGACCCGTCGAAAAACCGGCTCAGGCGCAACGGTGTGATATCGATGCCACTGTCTTTTCCAGTCAGCATGCCCGCCACAGCTTTACCCGCGCCCGGCCCGATGCCGAATCCGTGGCCGCTGAATCCGCTCGCAATAAAGAATCCAGGCACGCTATCCGCAGGGCATATCACCGGCACGACATCGGGGGTCGTCTCAATCATGCCTGCCCAGGCCTCGACGATCTCGCTGTTCTTCAGAACCGGGTGTACCTCATCGAGATTTTTTCGAATTTTCCGGAGTGTGCGTTGACTGGGAGATGGACTGAGCACACGCGTCTTCTCGAACGGCGATTCCTCGTCGAGCCGCCAGCGGACCGGCGTCGCGAATTCTCTGAGAAAGTCGCCATCGATCGTTACCCACATCGCGCCAATTTCCTGTTTCAGTGCGGGCAGGAACTTGAATGCAAACCTGAACGTCGACGGCGTGATCGAGTGCAGCAGACCGCCGCTCCCGTGGGACACGGTGTATCCGCCGTCCTGACGCCTGCGAATCGCTACTCGCTTGTCGAAGCATTGTCCGTCGAGAATTTCCGGACCGGGCGCCGTTCGTGCAACCGTACCTTTAACTTTTAGTTGTGGCAGCGAGATGCCGAGCGAACGGCAAAACAACGAAGTCCAGGCGCCGGCGGCGCAGAGGACGGTAGATGTCTTTATCGTGCCATGCTCCGTCACAACGGCAGACACGCAGCCCGCTTCGGTCTCCAGGCCGCGAACGGCGCAGCCTGTCACTATCGTCGCACCGAGCCGGCTTGCAGCCCGCGCCATTGCCGGCACTGCCTTGTGTGGTTCGGCGCGCCCGTCACTTGCCGTGTAAAGCGCACCGGGCCAGCTCTGCGGTGAATTCCCGATGTGATTGGCGAGTTCTGAGCCCGCAACGACACGTGTGTCCAGGCCGAACTCTTTGGCCGTCGGCATCCAGTTCTCATAGCGTTCCACCGCTTCTTCGGAATCGGCCAGGTAATAGCAACCGCCTTCGGTGTAGCCGACATCCTCTCCAGTCTCTTCCTCGAACGATCGCCAGATGCGATGGCTCTCTATCATCATTGGCAGTTCGCGAGTATCCCTGCCTTGTTTTCGAATCCAGCCCCAGTTGCGGCTCGACTGTTCGCCGGCAATGTGGCCCTTCTCACAAAGCACGACATTCACGCCGTCTTGGGCAAGAAACCAGGCCGTAGCTACACCCGCAATGCCGCCACCGATGATGACGACGTCAGCCGATGCCGGGCAGGCCGCGGGCTGCTCGATCGCTTTTGTCCAGGTATCGGAAACGACAGTCATACCATTGCGCTCAGATGCGGCTCCGCTGCAGAGCGTGGCGCACGGCATTACGGACCCGGTGACCGCGCAACCGAATAAACAGTCGAAACATCACCGGAAGAATGAACAGCGTCATGGTCGTGGCAACAAACAAGCCGAAAACCATGCTCGTTGCGACCGGGCCCCAGAGAAGAGACTTGCCACCGAGGCCGGTCGCGAGGGAAAACAGTCCGGCAATCGTCGTCAGCGTCGTCATCAGGATCGGAATCACGCGACGTCTCGCCGCGTACATGATTGCGTGCAATGGGCGCATACCATCAGCCACTCGTGAATTCGTCGCATCGATCAGGACGATCGCGGCATTCACGGCGATACCGGTTAACGCGACAATTCCATAAATCGTGTACAGGCTCAACATGTATCCCGTGATGAACAATCCAAAGATCACCCCGGTAAATGCCATCGGTACGGTCAGAATGATCAGCATCGGTTGAAAATAACTCTTGAATTGGGTCGCGAGGACAAGATAGATCAAGCCCAAGCCGAACAAGAACAAGATCAACATTGAGTCGAGACTTTCCTGAATATCCTCGAAGGCACCGGAAAAATCGAGGTCGGTCATCGGAAATTGCCCTCGAATCTTTCCCCATTCATTCTTGATGATGTTGTTGGCCGCGACAGTATTCACAAGAAGGGCATTTAGATCGGCCTCGACCGTAATTGATCGTCGGTAGTTATAGCGCCGTATCGTGCCACTGCTTCGACCAATACTCGTATCCGTAAGTGCACGGAATGTCGTTGTCGCACCGCCAGGCAGTACTATCGGATCATCCAGCACAGTGTTGATGTCCTGCACGATGCGGCGCGGACCCCGGACCCGCAATTCGACCTTCTCGCCCTCGTGGCGGGTGAACGCAACAATTTCACCATCCATGTGCAAGCGCAACAACCGTGCTACTGCGCCCGGATTGGTGCCGGCCTGTCGCACCGCGCGTTCGTCGAGATTTAGCGTGAGTTCCAGGCGACCGGGTACATCGTTGTCCTCGACATTTTCCGTGCCTTCGATGCGCTCGACGATCGCCTTGACCGCGTTCGTCGCCGCACGCAATTCGTCATAGGAATCGCTTCGCACTTTGACACTGACGTCTCTCGCAATCGGAGGACCCTGCGTCATTTCAAGAAAGGAAATCTCGCCGTCACCGGCGGCGTCAGACGCAACTTCCCGGATGGCATCGACAATCTCCGAAACTGAGCGTCCATTTCGAGTCTTCGGATTCAGCGATAGTTGGATTTGCCCGTACTGGTCACCAAACAAAGCCTCTTCACGAATGAATTTGACGCCGGTTATGACCGTGCTGGCACGCAGTTCATCATCATGAATAAATGGACGGACTTGCTGTTCGATGCGTTGTGCTTGAGCCAGTGTGCCTTCGATCGGCGAATCGGCGGGCATATCGACATTGACATAGAACACCCGCATTGGGTCGTTGGTAAAAAATTCGATCCGAACTTTGTCGGTTACCACCATGAAAATAGACAAGGCGAATGCGACGGTGGCGGCGAGGAAAAAGCGCATCGGGCGCCGAAACACGAAAGCAAGCGCACGCGTATATTTGACACGCACCCTATGTGTCCACCGGGACCGCCAGTCCTTTAGGTGATCCGATGGCGACAGCGTCTTCCTCGTCGACGTGATGACATGGGAAGGGAGAATCCAGAATGCTTCAACGAGGCTTACGAGCAAACCGACCGTAACAACGAGCGGAATGATGAACATGAAGTCGCCAAGAATTCCAGGTAGCAACATGAGCGGCACGAATGCGCAGATTGTCGTGAAAACGGCAGACGTGACGGGTCGTCCAACTTCGCGCAACGCATCGATTGCAGCAGACAAAGCTTCCTGTCCTCGCTGTAGCCGATAATAAAGTGCTTCGACGACGACCACGGCATCGTCAACGAGCATGCCGAGCACGATGACAATGCCCAGAAGAACGGCGACATTGACCGTGTTGCCGATGATATTCAGGATCCAGAACGTGCCGGCGATCGAGAAAGCGATACCCAGTGTTACGAATGATGCGATTCGCATACCAAGAAATAGCCAGCACACGCCGAGTACCAAAACAAGACCGACTGCGGCATTGCGCTGCATGACCGCGAGCGCTTCCCGCGTTTTCTCAGTTTGATCGTCGGACAAAACCATTTCGATACCGGTCCCCTCGAGCAATATGTTCTTGTTCGCTACATAGGCACTGACCCTGTCTACGAGATCGAGCGTATTCGTATAGGCAACTTTGGTGACGGACATCGAGATTGCCGGCCGGCCTTCGTAACTGACGGCCTGGCGTGCCTCTTCACGGCCGCGCCTCACCGTCGCAATCTGATCCAGTGGAAATTTGTTTTGTGGTGCCGTGAGTGGAGACACCATGAAGTTGGCCAGATCTTCGGGCTCTGCGGTTTTGCCGCGAACGCGGACTAGCCAGGCCTCCGTCGCTACGTCAATTTTTCCGGCGGAGATGTCGCGGAATGATTCTTTCAGCTGGTCCGCAACATCTGCCGCTGTCAGTCCGCGGGATGCGAGCGCGCGCGGATCGATCTCTACCTGCAGCTCCGGCTCATTGAAACCGAATGCCTGCACACGGTCGACGCCCATAATTCGCTCGAGTTCTTCCTTGATCAGCTTTCCCTGGCGGCGCAGACGCTCGTCATCCGCCTGCCCGACAACGACGACCATTGCTGTCGGGAAACCATTAGATGTCGTGATCTCGAGGACATACGGTTCTTCGATGTCCTCCGGCAGCTCGTCGTTTGCTTTGCTCTGTATTTCCCGCCTCACATCGGTTACGCGCTTGTCGAATTCACTCTCCGACAATTCGCGAAACCGCACCATGATGTCGGAGATGCTCTCGCGAGAATTACTGGCAACGAATTTGATGTCCTGGACGTTGCGCAGTGCATCCTCCAACGGACCGGTGACCAGCTGTTCGACATCGGCAGCCGCAGCCCCCGGCAATACCGTATTGATGCTGACGACATTGAAATTTATTTCCGGATCCTGTTCTCTCGGCATCTGGGCGAAGGAGAGGAATCCCATTACCAGGACGACGGAAAAGAGAATATTGACCAACGGATGGTTGGTCAGAAGGAGTCGGACAAATTTCATTCTCGGCGGACAGTCAAAGCATCACCGTCCTGCAGTCTCGCCTGACCCCGCACGACAATCAACGCATCCGGCGACAGATCCACGGCGGCGGGCCTGCCTTCCTGGGCATCCGGAATCGCAACGAATTGTGCCGTATCGCTATTTGCGATAAAGACGCCGAGTGACGATCCACGCTGCACGATCTGCGCGACCGGAACCAGGCCGGTCGCCTCGTTCCATACCAGCTCACCAGTCAGTCCGATTGGCGCAGGACTGCCAGAAAACTTGAATCGGGCCCGCAAAATCCTCGTATCTGTTTCGATAACACTCGAAAGCCTCGATAACTCGACGTTCCATTCATTGCCCTGGCTGACAAAAAGCAAATCGGAAACGGCGGGCAAGGCAACTGCATACCGAGGATCGATTTCGACATCGATCTCGCGACCCTCAGTCTGCACGATCGTCATGAGCACAGTTCCAGGCATCGCATAACTGCCGACCTGCGCCTGCCTTTCGACGACTGCGGCATCGAACGGGGACCTGATAGTAGTCCGCGAAAGCGCGAGCTCCTGAATGTCGATTAGCACTTCCTGCTCGCGATGGTTCGCCTCGAGTACGGCCAGATCCGTCTGTCTGGCGAGCAATTCGTCATCGGAGACGAAGTCTTTTTCGAGAAGCTCCTCAGCCTTGTCCAGCCGGTGCCTGGCTTGTGCGATCTGCGCTTTCAGGGCCGCCAGGCGGGCTTTGGCCTGGGTCAGCATCAGACGGTTATTGTCTTCGTCGAGCACGACAAGCGTATCGCCCTTGTTGACTGTATCGCCGACGTCGGCGGCAACTTTCTGAATGAGTGCGGAAACTTCGGAGGTGACCAGCGCCCGATTCGCGGAGATCACTGTCGCAGGCGCACGCAGCTCGCGGTCGACGAGAAGGTCGCCGAGGCGCTTGACGGTAACGGAGACCGAATCTGCGGCGATTGCACCGCCGGATAGCAACACCAAGAACAAATGTAATAGAAATCTGTCTGACATTCTGAATTTCACCGACCCAATCTGATCGCTCCCAGTTGGCGGGACATTTGACCTGGAAAAGGGAACTTGATTGTATTGAGCCGCCCACAGCGGGTGACGCGCAATTATACCGATCCGGAGTGTCAATAATGATAAATCAGCGTAAAGAACCATTCTTTTCACAGTTGTCGACAGTGATTTTGCTGTCCGGTTTGCTGGCTTTTACCGCTACTGCGGCCGAACTTGGACTGGATGCCGCTACCGGCGCCGCCCTCGACGTCGCCTTGAATGGCGAGCATCGCAGCGCGGAAAATAAGGCACGTGACAAGTACCGGCGTCCCAGGGAAACACTGGAATTTTTCGGTTTTCGCGCCGATATGACGGTCGTCGAAGTCTGGCCGGGCGGTGGCTGGTACACGGATATACTCGCGCCCGCGCTCAAGGACAACGGCAAACTTTATGCTGCACAGTACAGCCCAAATCCACCATTTAGTTATCAGCGGCGCTATTTCGGCGCGTTCCTCACCAAACTGGGGCAGAACTCCGGGGTCTTCAGAGACGTCGTCGTGACAACACTCGACTTTCCCTACCATCTCGAGATCGCGCCGCCCGGCACCGCAGATCTCGTTGTGACCTTCCGCAATGCACATAACTGGGTCGGCCCGGGCTACGCCAAAGTATCGGCGGATCTGGCCTTCCAGGCTATGTTTGATGCGCTGAAGCCGGGAGGGTTTCTCGGCATCGTCGATCATCGCTGGCCCGATCCCAAAACCGAAGCTGCAGTCTCGGAAGACGGGTACGTGAGCGAGGAGCGACTGACCCTGCTTGCGGAGAATGCCGGCTTCGAGGTTGCCGGCCGTAGCGACCTGAACCGGAATCCGAAGGACACACACGATCATCCGGAAGGCGTGTGGACCTTGCCGCCGTCCTTCGCATTGGACGACACAGACCGCGAAAAATATGCCGCCATCGGGGAATCCGATCGCCTCACGATCAAATTTCGCAAGCCGGTGAAAGAATGAATAGCAGAGAAGCCGTCAAGACGGAGCACCCTGTTCAGCTAGTGATCGAATCCGAAGCAAAGGATCTCGGTGAGTTCGTCGTGCGCCGGACCTTACCGGCTCCCGGGCGGCAGCGAGTTGGCCCTTTCATCTTTTTCGATCACATGGGACCGGTCGATTTCAAGCCGGGCCAAGGAGTCGCCGTCAGGGCGCACCCGCACATTGGTCTGGCGACCATTACCTATCTTTTTGAGGGACAGATCATGCACCGGGACAGCCTCGGCAATGCTCAGGTCATAGAAAAGGGCGCCATTAACTGGATGACGGCCGGAAGGGGCATCGTGCATTCCGAGCGCACTCCCGAAGAACTCAAAGAAACGGGTTCACATCTGCACGGTATCCAGGTATGGGTCGCATTACCTGTCGAACTCGAAGAAACGGAGCCGCGATTCGAACACTATCCGGCTGACGACGTACCCGGGACGAATCCGGACGGCGCACGTCTGCGTGTCATCGTCGGACGGGCCTATGGTTTGTCTTCGCCGGTGCGGACATCGAGTGAAACGCTCTATGTCGATGCAGATCTGGATGCGGGCGCCAGTCTCTCTCTTCCAGGTGATGTCGATGAACTGGCCGTGTACGTCGTCGACGGCGCTGTCAGTATCGGCGAGCAAGAGATAGGCCAAGGATGTATGGCCGTCGTTGAACCCGGCGGCGAAGTGCCGGTTCATGCCGCCGTAGCATCGAAGATCATGCTTCTCGGCGGTGCGACACTGAGTGGCAAACGCTATCTATGGTGGAACTTCGTGAGCAGCTCCAGAGACAGGATGGAAAAAGCGAAAGCAGACTGGCGGGAAAAGAGATTCCCCGACGTACCCGGAGAATCAGAGTTTATTCCGCTACCGGACTAGGCTCCTTCTTTTTTCTTGCCGCCGTGCTTAGCACCGCGATTTCCGTGCTGGCCGCGCTGCTCGCGTCTTTGCCGCATCGCTTCGCGTTCTTCCGGCGTCATGGATTCCATTCGTTTTCTCATTTCTGCACGCTTGGCCTCGCGCTCTTCAGGTGTCATGGACTCCCACTTGGCCCGCATCTCTTCACGTCTGGCACGCATTTGTTCGCGCTTCGCCGCCTTCTCTTCCTCGGACAGGTTTTGCCAGGCGGCGCGGCGTTCCTCACGCGTCATGTCGGGGCGCTTCTCAGGCGTCGCGCCCTCGTCACTCTCCTGCGAGTAGGCGGCGAATGGCAGCAGGGCGATCGCCAGCACTGAAACAGCCAGTATTCTTACAGTTTTCCTCACGGTCTATCCTCCGCAAATCATGTATTCCTTTTACGCAGTCCCTAACGGGCCCGCAAGCAGACGGTTGACTTGCTTGACAGTTCTTGACTCTAATTCTGCTTCCATCTGGGCGTACCGGCTCAATTTGCGTATTCTGGCAGGATGCTAGGGATGACTTTTATGCGACACAGGCTCCCATTGCTGCTCATTGCAATACTGCTATCAGCTTGCGGTCCGCAAGAGGTGTTGCAGTCGAAGAGTGCCGCCGTTCCGTACGGGATCGACTTATCAGGCAGATGGACCATGCGCCCGGAGTCAAAGAAGGGACAGCCCGGTATCAACGAGGCCATCAATCGCACAGACGGCATCGATAACAAGAGGCTCATGCAGGAGATGATCAATGCCCAACGGGGCGGCGGTCGCAGAAGTGGAAAGACCAGAGGCGGTCTGGTCGGTGTCTTTCTCGAATCAGGCGATGCGCTGAAGATCACGCAAACCGAGCATGGCCTGTTCATCAGTTTCGATCGCTCGGTCGTCGAAGAGTTTCGCTTTGGCGAATACCGGCCGATCAGCGTTGGCCAGGCCGACGCGATGAGAGTGTCGGGTTGGGAAGGTGAGGATTACGTCGTGGAAACGCTCGGCGAGAAGGGCATGAAGTTGACCGATCGCTACAGCCTGTCGACAGACAGGCAAGGTCTGACCCGGCACATCACCTTGCGAGGCGCGGACTTGCAGGAGGTAACGATCGTTCAGGAATTCGATCGGGAGAATCGTTGATCTATCGCCTCTCTGCATCTCGTCATCAATGACATGAGAGCGTCCTCCATCTCGACCCGGTGTCTTTCCAGACCGTCGACAGCGGTGTCGCCCGGCACAAAATGTGGCTCACCGATCGCGATAACCACGCGAGCAAACGGTTTCGGTACCAGCATCTTGTCCCAACTCGTCAGGCGCCAGCTTCGATCGGCTGCGCATGCAATGGGAACCATGGGCGCGCCCGATATCCTGGCTATCAATATGTTGCCGGTTTTGAATTCGAAAATAGGACCTTTGGGCCCGTCCGGCGTGGTGATAATCGAACTGCCTTTATTCAACGCGGCGCGCATGTCTCGCATGACCAGCGCGCCGGTTTGATTGGCTGATCCACGTATTGTGTTTGCGCCCCAGGCATCGGCAATACGTGCCGGTATCTCCCCATCGACCGATGCCGAAATAACGATACTTGCCTCGAATCCCCTGCGAATCCAGCGGCGAACAATCCTGGCGCAGAGCAGGTGCTGTTGATGCCAGTAGCAGGGTATACAGACCGTCTTCTCCGCCAGTATCCGGTCGCCGATGTCTGCACCGATGACACTTTCGACGCGGTAGCTGTACCAGAGCAAGGACAGCAGCCCGCGTAACAGGGGGACCAGCAGGAAGTAGCCAAGTCGGCGGCCCGCCGACATCGTGCGGAATGAAGCCGTACTCCTCCGCGATTCCACGTGGTCAGACTCTATTTTTGTTTCTGGCGCTGGAGGCATCGGCAGAGGCAGTTTGCAGTATCGGTTTGGCGGTGGTCAATGTAATATTGCGCCTCCACGAAATCCGGGCCGCTTTATTCAGCGCCAAATCTCTCGACCTATCTCTATGAAACTCTACGACACGCTTGCCGATATGCTGGAGGAGGGCCGCAGCAGAGATCGCCAGATTACACTGATCAATGGAGAGAAAGACGAGACCCGGATGTCGTATGCCGAGCTATCGGAGCGGGCCTACCTGCTTCTCGGCAGTATGCAGAATCGTGGTATGGGGCCCGGCGATGAAGTTGTTGTCTTCACCAAGTCGAACGAGAGTTTTCTTGTCGCGTTCTGGGCCGCGATTCTTGGCGGAATCGTGCCGGTTCCGGTCGCTGTCGGCATAAGTGACGAACATCGGCACAAGCTGTTGCGAATTCTCGGCCAGCTTCGAAACGGCACGCTGTACACGGATCAGGGCCTGCTGGACCGCCTCCTCGAATTCGCCGTGTCCGAGAATTTGCCGGATGCCAAAGAGATCCTCCAGTCCCGGACAATTCTGGAAGGCGAGGTCGACACAAGCTCTGCCGGCCAGCCCGCGAATCTGGAACCGGGCCAGCTCGCGTTCATTCAGTATTCATCCGGCTCGACGAGCGATCCGAAAGGAATATGCCTCACTCACCGGAACCTCGCCACCAATATTCGCGCAAGCATCGAGCGGCTCGAATGGAACGAGGACGACCGCTCATTGAGCTGGATGCCACTGACCCATGATATGGGGCTGATCGGCTACCACCTGACGGTTTTCGCCGCCGGCATGAATCAGGCCATCATGGATACCAGCCTCTTTGTTCGCAGGCCGCTGCTTTGGTTGAGCAAGGCGAGCGAGCTCGGGTCCACGCAGCTGTGTTCGCCGAATTTTGGCTACAAGCACTTCTTAAAACTGTTCAAGCGCAAAGGACTGGACAATCTCGACCTGTCCGCCGTCAAACTCATCCTCAACGGCGCCGAGCCGATCTCCCACGAACTTTGCGAAGAATTCCTGGCGGCGATGGCGCCGTACGGGCTCCGGCGCAGCGCAATGTTCCCCGTCTACGGCCTCGCGGAAGCGACTGTCGGCGTTTCCTATCCACAACCGGGATCCGAGTATTCCAGAATCATCGTCAACAGACACACATTGCGAATCGGCTCGGCTTTTGAACCAAAGGATGCGGACGATGAAGATTCGATCAGCTTCGTCCACGTCGGCACGCCCATACGCGATTGTGAGGTAAGAATCACCGATGACGACGACAAGCCACTGTCGGACGGGCTCGTAGGCAACATACATATTCGCGGCGGCAATGTGACCGAAGGCGTATATCGCAATGATGAAGAACAGAAGAAGATGTATACGGAAGACGGCTGGCTTCGGACTGGCGACTGCGGTGTCTTTGCGGACGGGCAACTGGTAATTACCGGTCGATCCAAGGACATCATCATCGTAAACGGACAAAACTATTATCCGCACGACATCGAGGAAGTCGCGGCACGTGTCGGGGGACTCGACCTTGGCAAAGTCGTTGTGGCAGGAGTGACCCGGAAAGGGAGCCATACTGAGGAAGTATTGGCTTTTGTACTGTACAGAAAGGATCCGGAGTTGTTTATCTATCTGGCCTATGAGGTCAGTTCGATGATAGGCGCACAGATCGGTATCGAAGTCGATCACGTCATCCCGGTATCGCGTATCCCCAAAACCACGAGCGGCAAAATTCAGCGCTCTCATCTGATCAATGCTTATCTCGAGGGCGAGTTCGATTCTGTCCTGCCAAAGGCCGCGACAGAGCCGGACGACGTCGAACCGTTAGACGAGGATCCGGTTATCGCTGAATTGAGTGCGATTTGCCGGGAGTTCGCCCGGGACCGCCAGGTCGGGCCGGACGACAATCTTTTCGAAGTCGGTATCAGTTCCATTACATTGACGGAGATTATTCTGGCGCTGGAAGAAAAATACCCGGGCAAAGTCGATATCAACGACCTGTTCGACTATCCCACGATGCGGGAACTCGCCGGCCTCATCCGTGGCGAGGAAAAGGTAGCATGACGTATTCGAAGATCGCGGGAACCGGCAGCTATCTGCCAGAGCGCGTCATGCATAACAAGGAGTTCGAGGCGCTCGTTGATACGAGCGACGATTGGATTACAGAACGGACCGGCATCAAGAGACGGCATATTGCTGCCGATGATGAAAAGACCTCCGATATGGGCATCGCGGCGGCCCGCGAAGCAATCGCAGCGGCAAAAATCGATGTATCGGATATCGACCTGATAATTCTCGCCACAACGACCCCCGACAAGGTATTTCCCAGCACTGCATGCATTGTGCAACGCCGACTGGAGCTGCATACGATACCTGCATTCGACATCCATGCAGCTTGCTCGGGATTCATCTACGCACTGGATGTTGCCGATCGCTTCATTCGCACCGGGGGCGCGGCCAACGTGCTCGTCATCGGCTCGGAGACCTATTCGCGAATTCTCGACTGGAGCGATCGGGCGACCTGCGTATTGTTCGGTGACGGGGCAGGCGCAATCGTTCTTTCCGCCACGGATAAACCCGGTGTCATGTCGACACATATTCATGCGGACGGGGAATTCGAGGAGTCGCTGCATGTGCCAGCCGGCATTTCCTCGGGATACGAGTCAATCCGCGCCGAATCTGCTTTCATTCACATGAAAGGTCATGAGGTATTCAAAAAAGCCGTCGGAACTTTGGGTTCGATGGCGCGTGAGACCCTGTCGATGAACAACATCGACAAACACGACATCGACTGGCTCATCCCGCATCAGGCCAATCTGCGCATCATCAAGGCAGCGGCAAAGAAGCTCGATTTACCGATGGAACACGTTATCGTGACCGTCGACGAACAGGCCAATACGTCGAGCGCATCAATCCCGCTGGCGCTCGATACGGCCATTCGTGACGGCAGGGTCAAACGGGGCGAACTCCTGCTGTTCGAGGCATTCGGCGCCGGTTTCACCTGGGGTTCTGCACTGGTCCGATACTGATCGCCGCCGTCATCATCGGCCTGGTCGGCCGTCTCTTGCCGGCCATTCCTGCCGTGTGGACCCCGGTCTCCGCGGCCCTGTGTGAGCGCTAAGAATCCGGCCGGCGAAGACCCCGAAATTTCCCATTTGTTACAAGAATATTTTGAAAAATACATTGTAACTTATTGTTTTTAAATGATTTCAATATTTACAACCGATTGCTGTTAGACTGGCGCCGACAAAAAAGGCACTGGCATCAGTGCCATAAAGAGCACAGCGTACTGTGCCAAGAAGAAGAACTAAGAAAACTAACGATAATAAGAAGGGGTAAAAAATGGATGCTGCAAAAATTATCCGACTAGTGGCGATCATCGTTGCCGTCGTCGCAGGCGTTGTGACTATTCCTCAGAGCGCTGTGATCATTGCCGTTCTTGGTCTGGTAGCAGGCTATTTTGTTGAAGAAGAACGTGCGGTTCACTTTCTGGTCGTAACCTTGGCGCTGAACGTTGTCAGCGGCGGGCTCGAACCGATTCCGGCTGTCGGTCCCATTCTGACCGGTGTTTTTGACAGCGTCAGCACGCTCTTCAATGCTGCTGCATTGACCGTCATTACCGTGGGAATCATCAACAGAGTCAAGCCGTAAGACAGACAGAGTCTGAGAGAAACAAAGGCCCGCGAAAGCGGGCCTTTTCTTTTGGATATTACATAAGTGACTGAATTATAAGGCCAGATGCCGGAAATTTGTGACCTGATTCACATTTTCACGACCTGCCTGTCTCTATACTGCGACATTACTGGCTGTCGCCATACCGCGACATGAATCGAAAAAATTATGAATAACTCCAGAGAAAACAAGACGATGGATAGTCCACTTGCAGAATCCAGTGTGTCACTGAAACTCTCCCTCATCCAGAAGCGATGCAGCGAATTAATGGAAGAGACAGATGGTCTCGAGCTGACCCTCGAAGACGCCGAGCCGACTCCGGACACGGGCGACCCGTACAACCATCTGAAATAACTGGCAGTACATCGATTGACCCTCGGGGCCCGTTCCGGGCAGCGTGCGGTCTCATACCGACCCGATCCCTCATAACTCGTCGCCGCGGGATCTGAATGCCTCGCGGTGCAGATTCCGGATGAGATGCATGCGCCAGAGCCATATCGCCAGAACCAGCAAAGCAGCTGCTGGCAGTGCAGATGCCGGCATGGCGATGACGAAAAAATCGTAAATGCCGTGGAGCAGGGCGGCCAGCGCCAGATAAGCAGTGCCCGCAAGCAGTACATTTCCCTTATCGAGGTGCGCGACCCCCAGGTAGTAGGCCCAGATCGATGCGAACATGATATGAACGAGCGGGCCCGCGAATCCTCGCGCAACAGCCTCCGGACCCTCAAGAAACTGCGAATACTGGATATTCTCGAGCGTCGCGAAGCCCAGGGCCATGAATGAGGCGTAAATGATTCCATCGACGGGCTCATCGAAGGCCGTGAATCGCAGCACGAAAATGACAAACGGAATGAATTTGGCGAGCTCTTCGACAAGGCCTATGACGAGAACACTGTAGGCAAAAAGCCCGGCACGATTCGTTTCCGCAAGGGCATAGGCGTCAAAGCGCCATCCGAGCAGGTCCAGACCCTGATACATCCCTTTGCCAAGGTAGAACGAAGCCAGTCCAAGCACAAAGCAAATCACCAGATTGCTGAATGGTTCCGGCAAATGCCGGTCTTTGTAAAGGTGGTATGCCCCCCAGAAGATGACCGGTAATACGACGGGAACGACTGCGATGAGGTACTCCATCCCCCGAGTATGCCGCCCGGCCGGGTCCCGAACTAACGAGCAGACCACACAGTTTCGAATTCGGGCAGCGGATTTCTTGGTACGAGCAAGGACAACGCCAGTGAAACGGCTGCCATGGCTGCGCCAGCAAGAAAGACTATGGGAGGGGAGGTGAGCCAGATGATGCCGAAGATCACCGGAACGATGACTGCTGCAATGTGGTTGATCGTGAATCCAATTGCCGCAGTAGCCGCAATGTCTGCCGGGTCGGCAATCTTCTGGAAATAGGTCTTGATCGCGATCGCCAGGGCAAAAAACAGATGGTCCACGACGTAAAGGCCGCCGGCGACGAACGCGTCATCAACGAACGCATAAGCGACAAATATTATGATCAAACCGGTGTATTCCATTATCAGCGCACGACGCTCGCCCCAGTGTCCGATCAGCCTGCCGATCTTCGGTGCAAGCACCATATTCAGGCCACCATTGATGAAAAACAGCAGCGATATCTCGGGTACCGTGTAGTGAAATTTTTCCACTAGCAGGAAACCGGCAAACACCACGAAGATCTGACGCCGCGCGCCCGAGATAAATGTCAGCGCGTAGTACAACCAGTACCGGCTGCGAAGAATTACCTTCTTGTGTTGCACCACGTGCTGCGGAAAGTGAGGAAATGCCAGCCAGCCAATCAAAGCGATCAGGCAGGTCAATCCGCCGCCGATAACATAGGTTTGCTTGAAATCGATACCGACCTTCGAGAATACGAACAGGATAAAGAGGTAACTCAGAACAGCCGTGAAGGAGCCGACCGCAATGATCCGTCCCAGGGTCTCCGGTGCATGCCGTTTGTCGATCCACTGCAGTGCAAGCGACGACTGTACCGTTTCGTAATAGTGATAACCCAGGGACATGACCACGGTGGTCACATACAAGCCGAATATTGATGGAAAAAACCCCGTGGCTGCGGTGCCGATGCCAAGCAGCAGCAGTGACCACAGCGCCAGAGATTGCTCGCGCATCAGGAGCAGCACGAACACCACCGCAACAGCCAGAAATCCGGGAATTTCCCGAAGGCTTTGCAGGATGCCGATCTCCGCACCCGTGAACGCGGCGCGCTCGATCGCAAAATTGTTGATCAGGTTATTCCAGGTCGCGAAGCTCAGTGGAACGGCCGAGGCCATCAGGATCAGCAATACCTCGGGCCGCCGCCAACCCTTCTGTGAATCCACGAAATACATACGCACAGTATGCCCGGAGCCGGGCCGCTTGCCACAATTTGACACGATTTGTCCCCGGCGCCGTCAGAATTTTCCGTTACAACACTCCGAGGCTACGGTTCGAGGAGAGGGCGGATGGATGCAGAGGGGATTGACTGGCGCCAATGGAGTGAGTTTTTCGGGAATCGAAAGGACAGGGCGGTTCCTGACCTAGAGGCCTGTGATCTCTATACGGATCTGCCTGCGTCGCTCGCGCAGTCTCTTGCTATTTTCCAGCTCGGGGAATCGGGCGGCGGCACGATTATCGATCAGGCAAGGAACAGCTGCATCAAAGCAATCGATCATGACTACGCCGATGCAATGGCGCTGTTCGTCGCCGAGGAACATCGACATGCAGACATTCTCGCGTCCTGTGTATCTGTGCTTGGTGGCACGTTGATACGTCGAAACTGGACGGCGAAACTTTTCGTTTCAGCAAGACGCCTTATTGGTCTGCGATTGAAAGTGCTCGTCTTGCTGGCCGCCGAGGTTGTCGGCATCTGCTATTACCATTTGCTCGCAAGCCGCCTGCCGCACTGTGATATCAAATTGATACTCGAGGAACTCGTGGCCGACGAGCTCTCACATTTGCAGTTTCATTGCACTTTCCTGCGAACGCAGGCACCAAGCGGCTGGAGGCGCAGAGTCTTTACTCTGTTTTGGCGAGTGACGATGATCGCGGCAGGACTCGCGGTCACCATCGATCATTACAACGCTCTGCGTGACATGAATATCGATGTCAAGGTCGTGTGGCGTCGTTGGATCGCCTATAGCCGTTTGGCGGAGGATTTTGTGGCCCGCCGATGCCCCCTGTTAACGAATTCCCAGATACCTTGTTGAATCAATCGCCACAATAAGCGGATTCCTGCGCGATGGCCTGCAACTGCTTTAAATCCGAGGCGGACATTTTCTCGCTTATTGTGCTTGTCGTCTGTTCGTGAGTCGTTATCGTGGTTGTTTTTTCATTCGGTGTTATCCGTTTGGAAACTACCTTTTGTCCCGGAAGAAGACTTATAGAAGATAATCCTCCGGTTTGGCTCGAAGGACACGCGTCATCGCCAGACTGGATATCCACTCTATTGCCATCTTCGTCCCACCTGGTCCCAGGCGCCTGACGCCTCCCGTTGACGAATATCTGTTCGCACAATTTCTGCCCATCAACATTCCATTCTGTCGCAAGACCGTGCGGGCGTCCCTTGACGACATTCGATTCGATTTTCTTTTGCCCGTTCTCGTGCCACCACGTCATGACACCGTCCGGTACCGCGTTAACCATGTTTAATTCAAATTCCTTGTTTCCGTTCAGGAACCACTTAGTCCACAGGCCATTCATCCGCCCGTTGACATAGCTTCTCTCAAAGCGCTTTTCCCCGTTTCTGCACCATCGGGTCGAGAGGCCATGTCGCAGACCCCTGAGGTAGGTCTCCTCGTAGTTCCTCTGACCATTTGCATACCACACGGTTGAGCGGCCAGTTCTTTCCCCGCTGAGAAATTCTTCCTCGCGAATTTTCTGTCCGTTTTCGTTCCAATCCCTCGAGAAACCGTTCAACTCACCGGCAAGGTAGTCCTTGACCGATTCCTTTCGTCCATCCGGGTACCAGGTAATCCAGAGCCCATTCAGCTTTCCGTCAAGATAGGATTTGAGCCAAACCTTTTCTCCACCCGGGAGCAAATGCATGACCAATCCCGTAAACGGCGCATCGGAACCACGCTCGTAATGCAGCTGTCCTATTCTTATCAACTGATCCGACGTTATTTCTCGGGGAGCACCGACAACGATTTGCGCCGACAAGAACAAGAGGAGGACCACGATGCTTGATTGCGTGGGCTTTCTCATTGAACGGAGTGTAAGCGAAATAAGTTAGTGCTGGAGCCGACCCGATAGATTCGCTATTCGGAGGAAGGACACGCCCTGGGCAAGATCATGGTGGCTGTGGAATAGAAGCGTTGGTACCTGACCTTATGCGTATGATGTATACAAGGGTGAAGCTTTGGTTTCGCCCTTTTTCTTTTGTAATCAGCGCCTTAATGCACTGAGTTTTCCTACACTTTGTAAGAAATCGCGAATGCTTGCGCAATGCGCAACCTGATCGTTCCATAATTCCTTTATACAACAACGGCTTGATCAAATTACACATTGTAATTTTTCGATGAGTGCTGCTCGATCGAGTGAAGCGGACACAGACCCTGATCAATGGTGGAGCGGCCGATCGTAAGCTAACATCGGGATCTGCAGCCTACTGGGGGAGGCCGTGGCCACGTTCAGCCTTACCCGTTTTCTCATAGAAGCCCGGCGCCGCCGAATTTTTCGGGTTATCGGCCTATATATTGTCGGGGTATGGGTAGTTCTGCAGGTCGCAGATCTGGTGTTCGAGAGTTGGGGAGTTTCCTCGACAGCACTTCGACACATATGGGTAGGAGCCATCCTGGGGTTTCCAGTTGCTCTGATTCTTGGCTGGCGTTACGACATTGTGGGCGGACGGATCGTGCGTACCACGGTCAGCAATGTGGACGTGGACCTGTCGATCGGGCGCTCCGACTACATCATCCTCGTGGCGCTTGCGCTTGTCACAGTAGCAATCATCTTTGCTGTGGCGAACAAAATCACAATTACCCCTGTCACGGAGCCCGAGTCGACGGCATTTATTGATATCGACCCGAATTCTGTTGCCGTGTTGCCGTTCGTGAACATGAGCGGTAATGTGGATAACGAATACTTTTCTGATGGTTTGAGCGAGACCTTGTTGCATATGCTTGCGCAGGTCCCGGAACTGAAGGTCGCAGCGCGAACTTCGACTTTCGCTTTCAAGAATAAAGAGCAGGACGTGCGCACCATTGGGGACGCGCTCAATGTTGCCCACATTCTCGAGGGCAGCGTGCAGCGCGTTGGCAGCCGCGTCCGCATCACGGCACAGCTCATTCGCGCAGATGATGGCTTTCATGTCTGGTCGGAGAATTACGACCGGACACTCGAGGACATCTTTGGCATCCAGGACGAGATCGCCAATCAGGTTAGCACTGCACTGACGAGTTCGCTGCTTGGCCAAAGTGGTAGTAGAAAAATCGTCAGCGTCGCCACAGACGACGTCGACGCCTACGATTTGTATCTCAGAGCAATCGCCGAGCAGCACAAAGCCTCATATGAATCCCTCCAGTTATCTGAGGGATTGCTTAAGAACGCCATTGCCACAGACCGAAACTTTCACGACGCCAAAACTCAACTCGTCAGCAACTACGAAGTGCAATTACGAACTGGATTACGAACACCGGAAAACACATTCCCGGAGATGATCGCGCTGCTGGAGCAAGTGTTGGCCGCCCGGCCCGATGATGTACGTGCCAGGGCGTGGATGCTGATGGCCCGGGTGGGACGAGCAAACATTGTTGGCGAGGAAGTAAATTTTTCGGATGTTATTAATGAAATGCGGGCACTGGTGGCCGAGGCACCGAACGAAGTCGAGCCCAAGCAACTGCTCCTTCGGGCCCTGACTTCGTTGGGCGAGGCAGAGGAGGCGATAGCGCTGATGCAGGACTTACTGGCGTTGGATCCGTTGAATTCGTGGCTCCTCGTTGAAATTTCGCAAGCATATTGGGCAATTGAAGACTGGGATAATGCCCGGGCTGCCTTGGACCGATCGCTGGAGCTGGAACCCGATCAACCTCATCCGTACCAAATGTTGGCTTACGTGTACCTGGCAACGGGCAACGCGGTAGAACACGTCAGTAACTATTTGAAGGCGATGCAAGTTGACCCGCAGGATCACGGCTACGCTGCCAGGCTAGCGCAATTTATGTATGGCCTTGGATTACAGCAACAAGGTGACCGATTACGGGACCGCAGTATCGCGATCGCGCCGACCTCGTCCCACGCACGTAATACGGAGTTAGTCCGAGCAGCTCGAGCCACCAATCAGGCGACGAGCCTTGCGCTCGCTCGACAAATGATTAAGGACGATGTCGATCAACACAGTGGTGCATGGGGACATGCGGCGTTCGTTTTGTTCGAGATGTCTGAGAAGCAAGGGGCGTCAGAAGACGCACTCGCGTTTGTTGAGAACCAGTTCCCCGGCTTTGCAGATTATGCACAACCTGTTCCCTTTAAAGTGGTCCAGTTGCGAATCAATGCTCTTATTGCTTTCTATCACACAGAGACGTTCGAGGAACTGCAACAGCGACTCGCTCGCCTTGATTATATTGAAAAGGAGTTATTGACAGACGGGGGCGGCCCTATATTGCGCATGGGGGCATTGGTGTTGCGCGGCGAGACCGAAGCGGCGATCGATGTGGCACTAACGGAGATCTTCAGCAAGCCGGCGATTGTATATATCGATGTCGATCGCAATTTCGGCCTGCAGTTCATGGCCGACGTAACGTCCGATCCACGAATACAGGCCGCGCTCGCACACTGGACCGAGGACAAAGCGCGGGCCGCCGCGGACGTCGCCGCGTACCTGGCTAGCCTCGAATCATTTTAGACATTGATACAAGCGTGAATCGAGTTTGAACCGTCCCGCTGCCTAAACCTCATCTTATGCGTATAATGTATATTATGTTAAATCACGGATATGTCCGGGAATCCGGGCCTGTTCCCTGCTGATAACATGGCCGCCGGATAAGCAATACCGATAAACGGGGAAATCCATGAGGTGGCTCATACCGTTGCTCCTGCTCGTGGTCTCCTGTGCTCCGTCAGAGCGCGATGACACGCGGCATTCAAAACGTCTGGTGACCTACACGGAAGACCGGGAACCTTGCTCAGATTACGGTGCAACGCGTCAGGCGCTGTTTGGCGACCTGCATGTACATTCGGCGTATTCCTTCGATGCCGCCGCAAACAGCCTCGAAACCTATCCTGACCACGCCAATCGCTTTGCGAAAGGCGAATCGATCCCCTTTTTCCCGCTCGATGAGGAAGGCAATCCTGTCGGCACCGTTCAACTCGAGCGGCCACTGGATTTTGTTTCCGTTACGGACCATGGGGAATTTCTCGGCGAACGTGCCCTGTGCCGTAATGCGGAGTCGCCGAAGTTCAACAGCGTCTTTTGTCATGGATATCGCTCCAGCGAGCGTCAGGGCATGTTGATGCTCGGCACCATCGCCAGCGCGGAGAATCCGAAACGATTCCCTGCACTCTGTGGCGAAGACGGCGCTCTGTGCCGCGAATGGGCCAAGGGGCCGTGGCAGGAAATGATTGACGCCGCTGAGAATGCCTATGATCGCAGCGCCGAATGCAAATTTACGAGTTTCATAGGCTACGAGTACACGGGCACGCCCGGGCTCTCGAATATTCATCGCAACGTGATATTCAGGAACAGCGTCGTCCCCGAGGTACCGGTGTCCTACATCGAGGCACCACGGGATCAATTGCTCTGGGAAGAACTGGAAAAAGCCTGTCCGGAATCGGAGGGTTGTTCCTGGGTCACCATTCCACACAACAGTAATCTGGCGAACGGCCGCATGTTTGCTCCGTTGGGCGGCGACGACCCTGATCATGCGCGCCAGCATGCGGAGGCGCGGCTCGCACATGAGCCGGTAATAGAAGTGTTTCAGCACAAGGGCAATTCCGAATGTATCAATGGCCTTGCGGCGATCTATGGTGAACCGGATGAGTTATGCGACATTGAAGCGGTACGGCATTTCGGGCAGGTCCGGAACACGACCCGCATCGGA
>Ga0255052_10000744_pt1 | contig 25569 bp, 30 predicted proteins | sample JV7_2_21_MG_FD_188632 | JGI IMG/M metagenome (GOLD analysis project Ga0255052, IMG submission 188632) | Seawater microbial communities from Jervis Inlet, British Columbia, Canada - JV7_2_21 | ecosystem: Environmental > Aquatic > Marine > Inlet | place: Canada: British Columbia | collected...
GATTGATATAGTGTCAAGATTAGTGTCGTTTGCAGTAACATTAACAGTTTGCGCTGTGGAATATGTGCCATTTGCCGGAGTGGGAGCGACATACTGGATCTGCGGGTCAGTAGAATCTACCGTAATGTTTTTTCTTATCGCTTCTTGATAAACATTTGTTGTGTTATCGAAAAATAGCATCTCAACAGTATAGGTTCCATCGGATAATCCTGGATGATTAATTATAAACGACCTCAAATCAATATCGGTTCCATTTATAAAAAATGGAGATATGTAGGTGCTATTAATGTTTACAAGGCTTGAATCGTAAAGATTTATTTCCCCCCAAAGTGTCTGATTGGTTAGGTTTGTGTCCATATCATATGTGACATTCATGACTTCTCCAGGCAGATACGATGGTTTGTCGGTCTGAAATGTTCCTCCCTTAAAAAACGCTGTTCCATTCCCAAAATCTAGAACTAACTGGAACCAATCAACATTTACACACCACCCATCATCTAGTATATCAACTTGAACTTGAACTAGATTTAGACCTGTTATATTTATCCAAGAAACATTTACATTGAAATATGAAGTCGTAGCCCAGACATCATCATCGCCGGTTAAGTTACCTAATGAGTTTCCGTTAAAAAAGACTTCATCTATCTCACCTGCTGATTCATCAACATCTAATGCGTATACAAGTAACCTAGCGTTAGTGGGAAGAGGACCAGTATAATTAATATAGGACTCTAGGGGATGCATTGATTCGCCTCTAAAAAGGCATTGGTCCATATCCCCGTCTGGAGTTAAATCGAGTGTATTATTAGCATTGTCAGTTGTTAATAATATTGTTGTACCATTCCCAGCACTTACTGGCCTTGCTGCTATAAACAGGATAAAAAGTATGATAAAAAAATGTAATTTTTTCAATTTAAACATACCTCAGGATATTTAATATTCCAGTTAATATAAAAACCCTTCTCTTTCTTATTTATATTACCTACTTTCTGAAACTGTAACACCTACAAATGAGAGGCATTACAAAGACCTGCGTATCAAATCCTGAGAGGAAGGCTTAAGACGTTTTATTTATTGATTTTTAGAAATCCGGAAAGTCGCACTTGCCGGTGGCGGGGTTATATACTAGGTCGCCATCACAATCGTATTGTCCATAGACACCGATTTCCACATCCGTAGACTCAACCTTCGGGCTTGCGTATATTTCTTTATCCATAATTATCTCCTCATTAACTTATTGTTCACTGCACATACATTATATAAATATGTTAAGGGAATAATATTCATGAGTATTGTTCTGTAAAAATTATTGTAAGTTTATAAGAGTTAGTAGTTTAAACCCTCTGGTGCTTCGGCTGAGATAATCCCTTTTGAAAATCCCTGCCAAAGTACGCGAGCGCAACGCCAACAAAGTCGCTAATAAAAACCACAAAATAGAAAAACTTGGTAGACATATCACACTACAATTACTTTAATGGCAGTGGACTATTAATCAATCCATGTTTCAATAGAAAACAATCCCGTTTATTATGAAGATTTCAACTGTATCCTGTAAAAGTGCATTGACACCCTCTCGGCTCCTGGGCTATGACTACGCGCTGAACCCGTATCGAGGTTGTCAGCATGGCTGCGTGTATTGCTACGCGCCTTATGTTCTGCGTGAAAACCGGGTTTGGGGCGAGTTTGTCGAAGCCCGTGAAAATCTGCCCCGTCTGCTTTCAAAAGAGCTGCGGCGCAAGACACCGGGCTTGGTTGGAATCTCGACTGTGACCGATGCTTATCAGCCTGTTGAAAAACGTTTTGAGATCACGAGAAAATGTCTTGTCCAGCTTCAAAGATATGACTTCCCAGTCTGCATTCAAACTAAGTCAAGCCTGGTTTTGCGTGACCTTGACCTGCTCCAAAAATTTTCAAAAAAAGAAGTAGGATTTACCGTTACAACGGTTGACGACGGAATTCGACAAAGGATTGAACCATGTGCGTCACCCGTTGACGAGCGGCTCGCAACTCTTAAGTCTCTCGCTGATGCAGGCATAAAAACATGGGCTTTTCTCGGACCAATATTGCCATCGATAACCAGTGGTGAAGACAGCCTCGAAGCGTTGATTTCCGCCTTGAAAAAAACGGGTATAAGTTATCTCATGGTTGACAAGCTCAACTTAAAATCGGGCATGCAGCCAAAGCTAATGGATTTTATAGGTCGAGAATTTCCAGAACTTGAAGAAAAGTATCGAACTCTACCTACCGATTGTTTTGAAACAGTTAAACAGAGGATTCTGCGGCTCTGCAAAGATTTGGATTTAAGGGTTGAGTTTTGCTATTAAAAAACAGATTTTTATTCAGCAATCAGGTAAACACTGTCGTGGTTTCGAACCTTGCCGCTCACTTTGATTCCAACTTCCTCGCCCTGACCTGCTGATTCAACAGCCCCCTGATCGGTCTGAATAGACTCAACCGTTTGAGTAATGTTTGTTGTATGCCCTTCAATACTTATCGTGTCCCCAACTTTCATCGCGCCCTCTGTAAGCCGAACTCCAGCTACACCTATCTTTGAAAAATATGTAAACACTGTTCCAATTTTCTCTTTCTCACCCATTTTGTTTCACCCCTATTTGTGTTATTATACTTTGAATCCAGCGATTAATAAATCTTAGCATCCTTCTTTATCAAATTTTTTTCATGAAAAAACTTATTAACCCTTCAGAGACAACAAAATATATGGACCCATGCCGGCCAACACTCAAAATCCTTGGAAAAAAGTCCTTTGACGAAAAGGAAATCGCATCTATCGTTAAAAAAACAAACGCCCTAGCAAACAAAATCAGAATCAAAATTATAAAGCTGCTATTAAAAAATCCTGAACTCTGCGTCTGCGAAATAGAACAAGCACTAGAACTCAAACAATCTAAAGTCTCCTACCACCTAGCGCTGCTTGTAAACGGAGGATTCATAAACCGACGCCAAAGCGGCCCATGGTCATATTACACGCTTAATCACAATGCCACAGCAATACTCCAACTATTTGACATCACCTAAAGCAGGCGTCGTAATCAGAAAGGCAACAGCCGGCGACATCCCCAGAATAGTCCAAATCGAATCCCAATCATTCAAAGACCCTTATACACCGCTTCTTCTAATGAATCTGCTCTCACTCTACCCCACAGGCTTTCTCGTAGCTGAAACCCATCAGGGAATACTTGGTTACATGATAATCCGTATAATCAGCGGGAAAGGGCATATCATCGCCCTCGCAGTAGACGGGGCAATCCGGGGGAAAGGTGTGGGCAGCAACCTTTTGAAAAAAGCAATTGAATACTTTAAATCCCGATCTGCAAAAGGCGCCTGGCTAGAGGTGCGCCCATCAAACAATTCAGCCCTAAAATTCTATGGAAAACGAGGTTTTCAACCATTGCATATAATAAAAGGATACTACGGCGACGGAGAAGATGCACTGCTCCTTTACCACAACCTCCTATCGTAACTCACGCCTGCCCCGCTCCAATAGACGATTCAACCGCTGTGAAAGAGTCTGCGGAACAAGCTCGCTGTTTTCAGCAAGGGCAATCGAAATACCGGATGCAAGAGCAAGGACCGCAAACTTATGCTCAGCCTTGGTTTTATGGATGTGATGAGGACTCAGATCCAACGCCAAATACTCCTTGAAATAAGACTTTGGAGCCCCGTTTTCAAGGAGAAACTTCATCAAACACAAAAGTAGATGATGGAGTTGGAGCAGTTCATCCTTATACATCACATCACAATCTTATTAGGCTCCTAAGTCACTTGCAGTTAAAAGCTTAATTTCAGCAGGCTTTTTCACAATATTACCGATCTTTGCGCCGATAAGATAGCCCACTGATTTTTTGCTTGAAATCTCCACTAGACGCTGAGTTATCACACCGTCAAAGATAACGACAGAAACACTTTCCTTCGAGTTCTGAAGAGCTGAGGCGAGATCACGCACCGCTACTTCTTTGATTATGTTTGATTCGTCATCAAGTAGATACGCCTTAAACGTGCCTGTTAGGTCTTTGAAAAGCCCTCTAAAAATATCGGCTTTACCGTTCTTTTTCTCAGGCGCTGGCTGCCGAGCTGGCGGTTCAGGTGAAGCAGCAGGGGCAAGCGGCTTTTTCTCAGGCGCCGGGGCAGGAGACACTTTTTTTTCAGGTATAGATGCAGGCCGTGGTTTTTTCGAAGCGCTGCTAGTTCTATCAGGCGCAGGTCGCCTGGCTGATTGATCAGATTTTTTGTTTGACGAGCCTACAACCTGCTCAGCTGGAACCTTGTTTCGAAGCGCTTTGAATAACTCCTTCTTTGTGAGGTCTTCAACTTCTTTGCCATTGGGAGCGCGGGCGATGAAATCCAGATCACTCAGCTGGCTGAGCTCTTTTATTATCAGGTCGCCGCCTCTGTCGCCATCCACAAAAACAGTGGTTGTCTTCTTAACAATGAGATCAACTATGCCTTTTGGTATATTTGTTCCTTCCACTGCAATCGCGTTTTTAATCCCGTGTTTAAGTAGTGCAAGTACATCGGCTCTGCCTTCAACAACGATGATTGCGTCAGAGTTATCGATGTGCGGGCCAGCGGGAAGCTTGTTTGGACCATAAGCCTTTATCTCGCTTTGCCGAAGAGTTCTATCCACTTCCTCAGTGATTTCAACGGTGTCAGGCGTTATCTCTTCAACCATTGTTGCGAGAATGTTTTTCGCCCTTTCAATTATCTGTTTTCTCTTTGAAATTCTCACGTCTTCAATCTTTGTGACCGCAACTTTAGATTCGCAGGGCCCGACTTGCTCAATTGTTTCAAGGCTTGCCGCAAGTATTGCTGTTTCCACTTTGTCAAGACTTGAGGGAATCATTATTGTCCCGTCAGTTTTGCCTCCCTTCGATGCAATGTTTACTTCGATTCTGCCTATGCGCCCTGTCCTCTGAAGCTCTCTAAGATCAAGGTCAGGCCCCAAAAGGCCCTCGGTCTGCCCGAAAATCGCCCCTACAACATCGGGTTTTTCAACGATGCCGCTTGCAGAAACCTTTGAATGAATAACGTATTTTGCTGTTCCAATATCAACTTTTGCCATATGATTAACCTCCTTAGTGATGCCCCCATAAAATCAGCGTCGGCTGCAAAAGAAATATGGTTTTATTAGGTTTTTTATGATTACCTGTTTACTTTCAATTCTTATTGATTTGCTTCTTTTCCTTTGCGCCTGAATGATGATAAAATTATGGGTAGCTGAATTTTCTGCACACCCGTTCAAGCCGTACTGCGACCTTTTCGGTCTCTACGGTGTCTAGAGCGTACAAAAGTTTTTTTGCTAGATTATTATCAATTTTTACGCCTTTATCAGTTAAATACTTTTTTACCGTGCGCCCGATCTTCTTTCCAGCAGAGTCGAGATCAGTGAAAAGCAGAGCCTCCCGATGCTCATGTGCAAGAGATTCACAAAACTCGAAAACCGAACTCGCCGTCTGCACCTGATACACTTTGCCTGTCACACCGATTTCACGCAGCGCCCGCTCATCTCTGGGCCCTTCAACGATAATTGGAGCATCCTGTGAACGCTCTCTAAGCACATTTAATGTTTCAAGCAAAGCATCGAAGCTGCCCCGGTTCATGCCATTTCTTTTATGATGTCAACAAGCCGGTTTGAATAACCCCACTCATTGTCATACCAGCAAAAGACCTTTGCAAGCCTGCCGATAGATCGTGTCATTGGCGCGTCAAAAATCGATGAGTGAGGATTTCCCACTATATCCGTTGAAACAAGCGGGTCTTCACTGTACTCAAGTACACCTTTAAGATATGTTTCAGCCGCCTCTTTCACAGCAGCGTTAATCGCTTCAGGAGAGGCTTCTTTTTTGAGCAGAACCGTAAAGTCTGTGAGACTTCCGTCAGCAACAGGCACACGCACAGCAAGACCGTCAAGTTTGCCGTTAAGTTCTGGAAAAACTTTGCCAACGGCTTTTGCCGCGCCTGTTGATGTGGGGATGATATTTACTGCGGCTGATCTCGCACGTCTCATGTCACTGTGCGGAGCGTCAAGCAACCGTTGATCGCCTGTGTAGGCGTGGATTGTTGTCATGAGCCCGGACTCGATTCCAAAGTTTTTCTCAAGCACCTGCACAACCGGCGCAAGGCTGTTTGTCGTGCACGACGCATTTGAAATAACAGCGTCGGCCCGGCATTTTTCCTTCGACGTGCAGCCCTTCACAATTGTCGGCGTGTCAGCGTCTTTTCCCGGGGCTGTGAGAAGCACTTTTTTCGCGCCTGCGTCAATGTGTTTCTGGGCAAGCTTGCGCTTCAAGAAAAAACCGGTGGACTCAACAACCACATCAATTCCAAGTTCTCCCCAGGGCAGATCAACGGGGTCGCGCTCAGAAAATACTTTGATTTCTTTTCCGTCAATTGTAAGTGAACTCTCGCCTGCTTCAACGCTTCCAGGAAATCTGCCATGTACCGAGTCATATTTCAAAAGCTGTGCCAACGTCTTTGTGTCAGTCAGATCGTTAAATGCCACAAAATCAATGTCAGGATCCTGATATCCTGCCTTGAAAACCATTCTCCCGATTCGTCCAAATCCATTTATCGCAACTCGTATCATACCAATCTTCCCTCTTTTTAATTTTATATTCCGCCTGCCAAATCTAGTAGCGCCGCCTTGGGATCAGCCGCTTTCACAACACCCGACGCCAAAAGTATGCCCTCTGCGCCAAGCGCAAGCGCGGCCTTCACATCCTCGCCAGTTGAAATCCCTGCGCCACATAAAACCTTGACACGCGGATTAATCTGCTTTACCGCTGAAACCGCGTCTTCAACAATCTCTGGCTGCGCCTTTGAAACCGGGATTCCTGAGCCGATAAGCTCCGGCGGCTCGATTGCAACCATCTCAGGACCCATTGCTGCCGCAGCCCGAGTGACAGGCGTGTTATTTGCGCACACAATCGATTCAAGCCCAAGAGCTTTGTTTTTCGAAATTACATGCTCGATTACATCAAGCCTGAGGCGATGCTCAGAATGATTTAAAAGAGTCCCAACAGCTCCAGCCTCCTTAACTGCCTCGGCTACAGTCCAGCCCGTGCAACTACCCGGACCATAAATATCCGTGTTCTGCGAAAAAACTGGAACCCCTACCTGCCGTGCAATCCACGCGAGATCAACCATCTGCGGACAAATCGCGGTTACAACACCAGTCTCCTCCGTTACTTCCTGACATGCCACTGCCAGTGCAAGCCCGCGGGAGCCCATAGACTCCTCGTAGGATTTCACATTCAACACAATTACAGGCATTTTAAGACTCATAATCCACTACCAATAAATCTTCTTTCCAGAGGCGTCTCTCGTATATTTTCCGAAGTCTTTAAACTTTTCTATCTCAATGTCTCTGAAATTCGGTCCCTCTTTGCAAACCCGCAGGCCGCCGTCATCCATTACACAGGCACCGCAAATGCCGATTCCACACTTGAAATAACGCTCCATTGACGCCTGCGTAGGCACGCCGTGTTTCTTTGCAATACCAAGAACGGTGTGCATCATCACCTCAGGCCCGCATGTAAAGCATTCATCATATTTCTCAGCTTCAAGCTCTTTTTCAAGGGCGTGTGTCGTGTAACATTTAAGCCCACATGTGCCGTCGTCTGTTGTAATAATGACCTTTGCGCCCACTTTTTCAACACGGTCCACGAATAATAATTCACGCTTTGTAACCGCGCCCAGGATAACCGTGGCCTCAGCACCTTTGGAAATCGCCTTCTCGATTAGTGGCGCAAGCGGTGCCATGCCCACGCCGCCGCCAACAGCAATCACCTTTTTGCCTGAAATCTTAAGCGCCCGCCCAAAGGGTCCGCGCACACCGACAACATCGCCAACCTTCATCTCATGAAGCCGAGTCGTAGTCGGGCCTTTCTTTAGAATTGTAAGACCCAAATCCTCGCCCAGATAGGAGATACTCAGCGGTTTTTCATCATATCCAGGAACCCAGAGCATCACATACTGCCCTGGAAGAGCCGGAAGGTCGAGGTCGAGCCTGAAGGTTTTGATGTTCTTTGTTTCTTTGATTATCTCTTTGATTTTAACCGTCTGCATCACCTGAAAATCACCCCTGCGCTACTCCGATAATGTCTTTAAGCTTTTTATAATCGTTTTCAACCATGAACTCCTCGATTTCGCGGCTGACTTTTTTGAAAATGCTGATACCACGGTCTGCAACGCCCACACCGATCTGAACTGCTGAGGCGCCTGCCATAAGATATTCGATTGCATCCTCACCTGTTGTCACGCCGCCGCAGCCAATGACTGGAAGAGCTGTTTCCTTAATAATTTCATAGACCGATGCCACGCCCACAGGTTTTATGCTGGGGCCGCTGAGCCCGCCGATCTTATGGCCTAGAACTGGCATCCTTGCTTTGATGTCAATTTTCATTGCTTTAAGCGTGTTAATCGCGGTCACCGCGTCGCACTCCGCACGTTCACATGCTTTTGCAATCGCTACGAGATCACCGGTGTTTGCTGTAAGCTTGGCAATCACAGGCACGGAAACACTGTCTTTAACCGCCTTTACAACTTCATAGGTCAGCTCCTCAGCCGTTCCGAAAAACGCCCCTGCTTTGCCAACATTTGGACAGGAAAGATTAAGCTCAATTGCATCCACGCCATAGCTTTCCATAGCTGTTGCTACGCTCACAAACTCGCGCACACTGAATCCGAAAACACTCCCTATAACCGGCACACCGCCTTCTTTTGCAGTCTCGATTTCACATCCAAACTCGGCTATACCTTGATTTGCAAGGCCCACAGCGTTGAGATAGCCTTCTTCAATTCGAATTACAGTCGGGTTTTTATGGCCTTGGCGCTCTTGTTTTCCGATGGACTTTGTGACAAGCGCGCCGGCACCTTGTCTAGCACATCTTCGAAGCGATGACCCCACGTTGCCCAGAATCCCTGAGGCTAGAACCGTAGGATTATCAAGTTTCAGTCCGCATATCTCTGTTCCAAGCATAGAATCACACAGTTAATTTGTGAAGATATCCTGAAATGCATGGCATTTAAACTTAACTGAATATCAAAGCCCGTGCACCCAAAATATGGCATGTTAAGTTACACATCTGTAAACTGAAGTTATATATAATTCAAAGAAGCATATATTATAGACAGGTGATTACGATGGACGATGATGTTCGATGCTGGCTTTGCGGCAGCACGCTTGTCGCAAAAGAGGTTGTCACAGTGAACAAAGAGGTTAAGGTAATTATTACCTGTGACTCATGTTTTACAGACCTCATCGTAATCGATAAAGTCAAATAGGATTTTTCCCCTTTTTACTCGGCTTCTGCCACAAGGTTTATCTACTGCTGGATTTGACTATAAAAACAGGCAATAATCAATGTTAGGTGGACCAGTAAATTTAGGAGGTAAATAAGATTCTTATTCGAAATGGAATCGAGCTGAATATTGAGGGGATGAAGGTTTATCTGGACCCGAAGAAAGCAGAGAATCTTTCATTTATATCCCACGCACACAGCGACCACTGCCCCCGAAGTTTTAAGGGCACAATCATCGCCAGCCGAACTACCTGCGCGCTTATGCGAAAAGAACCCATCGGCGAGTGCTGGCACAGAGCAACAAAGTTGGATGGCGTAAGTTTTTCACTCCACGACTCAGGCCACATCCCCGGCTCATCACAGCTACTTATTGAAAACGGCAGCCGAATACTTTACACAGGCGACCTCAACCTCAAAGGCGGACTTATCACAAAACCAGCCCAGACGCCGAAATGTGACATCCTGATAATCGAGGCAACCTTCGGAAAACCTCACTTCACATTCCCGGATAAAAAAGTGCTTGCAAAAGAGATGCGGGACTGGGCAGAAGAGTGCCACTCGAAAAATCTCGCCCCTGTTTTTCTCGGATACAGCCTTGGCAAGGCGCAAGAGCTGACACGCATGTTTTCAAAACATTACAACGTCTTTGTGGAGGACAGCGTGCATCGGTTTAACACTCGCACTGAAAAACTCGGAATCAATCTCGGACCGTATAAGCACATTGACACGTTCAGAAACGATTGCAACAGCATAATTATCACACCGCCGCACACCGCAAAAAACTATGCAGAAGCCGGCTACCGCATCGCCTTGGCAAGCGGCTGGACCACGATAGGATGGAAAGGCAAACACTCACACATAGGATTTCCGCTCAGCGACCACAGCGACCACGAAAGCCTCATCAGATTCGTGGAAAAAGTCTCACCCCAAGCGGTTTACACAACACACGGATACGCAGCCGAACTCTCAGCCAGCCTCAGAGAAAAAGGATTCTACTCAGAACCGCTCTCAGAAGTCCAGACCAAACTCGACCAGTATTAACCTGCCTGTTACTCAAACTGGTGCAGCGTTGTTTGCCCCGTTGGCTGAGTGAAGTTTGAAACCCTGATTCCAACGCGCCGAACTAATTGCTCGTTTCCAGCCAGAAATCGGTTTATCAGCTCACGCCCGGTTTTTTGAATAGCCTCCACATTGTTTGCCGGAGCCGCAAGCGTCTTGCTCTTGGATTGTCCTTTTAAATCAGTTGTCACAGCGAAAAAAGATACGGTGCGAAATAACACTTCCCGCTCATCAATTTGCCTGTGAACCTCAAGCGCGAGTTCGTTGATTTTGGATGTGATAGCTTCAAGGTCGCGGGTGTCCGCTGCCAGAGTTGTGATCCTGCCAATTTGCTCGCGCCCCCCACGCTCAGAAACAACGCTGTTATCCACACCGCGAGCCGCGTTATAAAGCCAAGCTCCCTTTGATTTTCCGAACACTTCAATAAGCCTTGGAAGCTCGATTTTGGATAGCTCGCCAACTGTTTCAACCCCGATGCCACTCAGCGCTTTTTTGGTCTTGTCGCCAACCCCCCAGAGTCCGGTGACATCAAGGGAGGTGAGAAACGATTCAAGCTCGCCCGGCCGGATAACAGTCAGCCCGTCCGGCTTATCCAGCGGCGACGCCATCTTCGCAATAAGCTTGTTTGGCCCGACGCCCACCGAACAGGCGAGCCCCTCACTCTCGGCTACATTTTTTTTTATCAACATGGCGATCTCTGCACCCTTTTTAAAATCACATTTAGTTGACTCTGTTACATCTAAAAATGCCTCATCAATACCCACTTGCTCAAAAATATCAGCATGCCCGCGCAGTATTTTCATAACACGCTCAGACGCCTCTTTGTAAAACCCTCGCCGCGCCGGCAGAAACACTGCATCAGGCGCGAGCTTTTTTGCCTGTTTAATCGACATCCCGCTCCTCACACCCAAACTTCGAGCCAGATAATTCTGGGTGGCAACCGCGCCACTGTCCCCGCCGCGCGCGCTGAACATGCAGACCACAACCGCCCCTTCTTTCAAATCTGGATTTTCACGCTCCTCAACACCCGCGTAAAAAGCATCCAAATCAACGTGAAGAATAACACGATTCATATGAGTTAAATCTCTCTCGATGGACACATGCTGTAAAGCACGCATTTGTCGTGTTTTGGTCTGCGGGCGATGCAAACAGCTCGACCGTGGAATATGAGTAGATGGCTGAGGTTGTTCCACTCACTTCGTGGGGTGATCTTCATCAGGTCTTGTTCTACTTTCACTGGGTCAATATGTTCGGTGAGTCCGAGTAGTTTTGAGAGCCGTTTCACATGCGTATCCACGGCGATTCCCTCGATTTTTCCATGGGCGTTTGAGAGTACGATGTTTGCGGTTTTTCGCGCGACACCGGGTAGCTGGACGAGTTCTTCCATTGTGCCCGGGACCGCGCCTCCGTATTCGTTCACAACTATTCGAGCAGAGCCGATTATGTTTTTGGTCTTGTTCCGATAGAATCCGGTGGAGCGAATTTCCTGCTCAAAAACACTGGGATTAGCATTGGCATAATCTCCAACCGATTTGTATTTTTTGAACAAATCCGTGGTTACGAGATTTACCCGCACATCGGTGCACTGAGCGGAAAGAATTGTTGCCACAAGCAGTTGAATCGGACTCTCAAATTGAAGAGCCGTTTCGATATTAGGATATTCAGCTTTCAAAAGCCTAATAATGGCGTTGACCCTGTCTTCTGGCTGCATCTTAGCTCAGGCTTTCTTCTGAGAGTGAGAGATGGTCGGATTCAATGGCGACGAGTGCGGAGAAAATCTCCTGTGCGCGAGGTTCAACTGCTTCAGACAAAAACTGCCCGTAGTGTTTTATCGCCCCTTCCTCGCGTCTGTGGGATTCATTTAGATTCTCGTCAAAGTCTCCTCCGCAGATGTCCGCCTCTTCAATCGCAGGCTTTTTGATTCCTATTGCCTTGCATAAAAGTGACGCATGCTCAGACTCAACTTTTCCAAGGATTTTAAAGAGGTTTTTCCCCTCGTCAGATTCAGATTTTCGCGCTGCGCAGGCATAAAACTGGGCGTTTCCAATCTCAAGCTCAAGGGCCGCTTCAAGGTTTTTGCGTGTCACCTCCGTTAAATTTGGTATCTCGTCGATTCGGTTTTCATAATCGGCCTGTGAGACCATCAGCCGCTCGTGGGCTCCGCAAAAAGGACAGTTCACGGGTTTCTCCTCGCCCAAGTAGGGGTCGCCGCATATCTGACATCTCCATAGTTTCAATATAATGCACCTCCGAAAAAATTCATTCAAATTTGTCTGCATTATATTTTTAACAGCCGCATGATAAATAGTTTATCTATATGCATCTTTCACTCGGACTTGTAACCGCGATGCCGATTGCAGATTCAGTCAATCTTGCAAGGTCAGCGGAGAAGGCGGATTACAGCCGGATTTGGTTGGGTGAAGACATATTTCACAGAGAGGTTTTCACATATCTCTCAATTCTAGTGCAGGCGACAGAAAAAATCCGCCTTGGAACAGGCATAACCTCGCCCTATGTTAGAAACCTGCCTGTGCTCGCAAGCTCCGCAAAAGCGGTTTCAGATTTATTCCGTGGCAGATTCATGCTTGGACTCGGTGTGGGCGGTCTTCCAGAGATTGAAAAACTCACAGGAACTCGTCCGAAAAACACCGTTGAAACACTTGAAAAAACAGTGCAGCATTTGAGGGAAAAACTGGACACCCAGATTTTTATGGGTGTGCGCGGGCCAAAGATGCTTGAACTTGCAGGCCGGGTTGCCGATGGCGTGATTCTCAGCGGACCCAGGGGCTATATTGAAAAAGCGGTTGAAATCGTTGACACTGCCTCCGAGGGACGGCATGTTGAAAAGGTACTTTGGAATGCTTTTTATCTCGGTGAAAACCCGCGGCTAATTTCACAGATAACGAGTGTGATGATGGATAGTATGCCGGGTTTTGCCCGCGAGTATATGGATCCTGCCCGTGCTGAGGAGGAGCTCTGCATAACCGGCCCCTTGGAGCAGGTGAAAGAAGAAATTAAAGGGTATGAAAAGCTGGGTATTGACGCGCTTGTAGTCGGCCCGCCTTATGGCGAAAACCCTGTTGATGTTATCGGGAAAATGGGGGTTTTGTGATGGATGTTGGAATAAACTTTAACGGCGACCAAACCTTTGAAAAAATTAGGGATGGAGCTAGATTATCTGAAGAACTGGGCTACTCAAATATCTGGGTTGGCGAATCAGTGGAGTTCAACCATCCCTTCCCGGTGATTACAGCAATTGCAGGTGCCACAGAAAATATCCAGCTTGGCTCCGGAATAGTCTCATATTATTTCAACCGGCCGCTGCACATTAAAAAAGCTTTTGAAACACTTGTTGAAAGCTATGGTGAGCGGTTTACAATAGCTCTTGCGCCCGGTGATTTAAACAGCCTTCGCGCAGCCGGAATTGAGATTTCGAAACCATTGTCAAAGCTTGAAGAAACTATTGCTGAATTACGAGCCTCTGAAGCGCTTGCGAAAACCCCGATTTATGTTGGCGCATCCGGCCCTAAAATGATTGAAGTTGGCAGCAAACTTGCTGACGGCGTGCTCTTGAATTATGCGCATCCCGATTATGTGAAATGGGCGCTTGAGCATCTAGCCCGCGATACATTTGTCGCTGTCTATGCACCCGCGCTTCTCACGCCTGACAGTGCAAACGAGAGATCGGCTCTGATTGCGGCCAGCTATGTTGCTGCAGGCGCGAATAAAACATTTCAAAAAGAATTCGGGCTCACAGAATTCGTGGAGGAGATTAGAAAAATATTAAGGGACAAAAAGTTCAGCGAGCTAGTAAAACACCGCGAATTTCTCACTTCCCATTTTCTAATATCCGGCGACACAGAAGCGATTCAAAAACAGATAAATACATTTGAAAAAATGGGTATAAATCAGGTGATTCTGGGCTCGCCATTCTGCTACAACCACGATGCGATAAAAGCTATTGGCCGTGTTCTTTGATGTATGTTATTCAAGCTACTTTAAAATTTTTTTAACTCATCTGATTTATCTTGAAAAACGTTGATTGAATATTTTTCTAATCGATCGTCAATTCCCACATAAAGGTGCATGCAATCGCTTGATATTGCTACATCTTTTATGTTCCCCGAAAGAATTTTTTTCAGAATCATATTTCCCTGATTATCTAAAAGATATAAAGTCATTTTGTCATCGACAGCTGCGATGCATCTCCCGTCTGCTGAAATATCAATACCAGTAAAGAGGGTGTCAAGGTTTTCGTTCCACTTAAGTGTGCCACTCTCATCGATAAATCCAATCCATCCATCAGTTTGCGCTGCTACAACTGTGGGAACGTCGGATACTGCAAAATCATAAAACGCAAATCTCCGTGTTTGATAACCCCACAACTCATTAATTGAACTGCCTGATATTTCAACAAGATGTAGGCTGAGACCTTCAAATGACGCAACTGCAGCATAAGTTCCCCTCTTTGTTATTTCAGCAACATTTATTCCAGTGTATCTGTCAGTGTGTTGTGTTTTCGGCTGATATGAATCACCAACCGGCTGATTTTCTAAATTTCGCATTTCAATTTTATCCGTAATTAAGAGAGCAACATTGTTTGTAAGAATTTTAAACGCGTTATATGGTCCTATGTAGGTCAAGGAATTATAGCTTGATATTGTGTCGTGCCTGTATAGTGCGTAGTCAATGTCACCTTCAAATTTGGCACTCCAATAAACACTGCCAGTTTCGTCAAGGATGTAATTAGTCCCGCCGCCGAAATAAACACCGATATATCTATCATCGCCTGAAACCGATACTGATGAAACATCGCGGTCGTGAAGGTTGGATTCACTTTCTGGTTCTTTAAATTCCCAGACAAGCTCGATATTCGGAGCTGGTGCCGGGGGTGGAATTGTAGTCGTTGTTGTCAATGAACTCGTGGTCGTAGTTTCCACCAGGGTAGTTAAAGTTGTGAGTGATATTGCAGTTGATGAAGGAGTCGGAAGGGTTTTTGAAAAGGTTGAAGTAGAGGTCATTGTTGTTGAAGTTGAAGAGGTTGTTTTCTGGGGGCAACCGCTTGGCTTTGACACAACCTCGCCATTCTGGCAGACATACTCTTTTTCAACCTCGGCCTTCTGAGTTGGTTGAGGCGTGTTATTTGGACATAAATTCGCATCAGAAACCTTTTCTCCAGTTGGACAAACATAAAGCGTTTCACCAACACATCCACTTAAAAATACGATTATTGTAATAAGCACAATAGCAATAATCTTCCCTCGCAAACAATTCCTCTCCAAACTTAGAGGCGCGGTAATTGCTATTTATATTTTTTGAATTAAAAAAATAGTTTCTTCCCTCTAGCCGACAATTCCATGTTCTTTAAGCGCTTTGTCAATCTGCTTGTAGAGGTCTTCGAAGCTTTTGCTGTTGTCAAGCTGGTAGTCGGTCATTGCTTTGACTTCGTCGAGGTGACGCTCAGTCTCCCGCTCTTCGGCTCGTAAAAATTCGGCAAAATCGATTTTGTCCTCGCCTTTTTCAGCCCTTTTTTTCACACGTTCAAAACGAATCTTTGGCGGTGCGTCCACAAAAAATAGAATACTGTTATCAAAACCGCGCAACATTTCAACCTCGTTTGGATATCTGACGCCGTCAACCATCACAATATCTGCCTCAGCAGTTTCAAGGTCTTTTCTCAACGTCTGAACTAAAACGTCATCGCCGAACTGCATTCGAAGTGTTGCACCCATGTTTTGAAGCGCCCGACGCTCAACCGGAATATGAAGCCGCACAAGCAGGTCGCGGAGTATGTCTGAAAAACGCCGTCCCTCTGCACCGTATTCACGCATCAGATAATCTCCAATCGTGCCTTTCCCGCCTCCAATTCGACCTGACAAGCCGATTACAAGCTTCATCACTCTGCACCGTTATTATAATCAAGGTGAATCAAATCGATATTTGCGCCTGTAAGGATTTTGAGCCCTTCATCATCAGAGTAGTCGCCGCTCATAATCAGCCGTTTGATCCCAGAGTTCACGATGAGTCGAGCGCAGATTTTACAGGGAAATCCGTTGAGATAAAGGGTTGCGCCTTCCGCGTCTTTACCTGCCTGAATGAGTGCATTTTGCTCAGCATGCACAGCCGGACATATTCCGTGTCCCATCCCGCTTTCAACTCCCAGGTTGTCTTTGATGCAGCCAATGTCTTCGCAGTGCTCAGCTCCTCGGACCACACCGTTAAATCCGGTTGAGATAATCTCTTTTTTCCCGTTTACAACGATTGCTCCGAACTGGCGACGCGTGCAGGTTGAACGCTTCTTCAGCTGATGCACGATGTTCATGAAATATTCATCCCAAGTTGGCCGCGTCATAATACTATTCACTGAGAGCACTTATCCTTTTTTAAGTTATCTTATTTGACGCGAATAAATTTATATGAACAGTCTTTTTTCAATTCACTATGAAAATCACGATTCTGGAACCTATCGGCGCGGGGCAGCAGCAGATCGACGAGTTTACAGCGGCTTTGAAAACCGAGGGTCAGTCTTTAACCAGCTTTGAGTCTCGGCCTGATTCCGACGATGAAATTGTTCGCAGAGCTGGGAGCTCCGATGTTTTAATACTATCTAACCTGCCGCTGAATGCAGATGTAATCAGTAGATGCAAAAATCTGAAAATGATAAGCGTAGCCTTCACAGGCTTTGACCAAATCGACATACCTGCATGTAAAAAGCGCGGGATCGTTGTATGCAACAGTGCAGGATATTCAACAGATTCAGTTGCTGAACTCGCGATAGGGCTGATGATTGCAGTGCTTCGAAAAATTGTGTGGGGAGACTCAAAGACGCGGGCGCTTTCAACGCGAGAAGGATTTCTGGGAACTGAGTTGAAAGGTAAAACGGTGGGCGTCATCGGAACCGGCGCAATCGGAATGCAGGTAGTTGAGCTTCTAAGCGCTTTTGGCTGCAATGTGGTTGCCTACTCGAGAACAGAAAAACCGGGAGTCAAATATCTGCCTCTGAATGAACTTTTGAAAACAAGCGACATTGTCACACTTCACACACCGCTTAACGATGAAACCCGGCATCTGATAAACAGGGACAATCTGAAACTGATGAAGTCAAATAGCATCATCATAAACACTGCGCGAGGCGGAGTGATTGACAACGATGCGCTGGCCGAGGCGTTGACAAAGGGAGTTGTGGCTGGAGCAGGGCTGGACTCTGTGGATATGGAGCCTCCCCTGCCAGGCGATTACCCGCTTTTGTCTGCACCAAACACAATTCTGATTCCACATGTTGGATACGCAACTAAAGAGGCGATAGACAGAAGAACACAGATTGTCTTTGAAAACGTCTCTGGCTATTTTAATGGCAGCCTTCAAAATCGAGTGGCTTAAACTCTTTTCAAAAGCGCGACCTTGCTGCTCTCAGAATAATCAGCCACGACGTAACCTGTTGCCTCGGCAAGCCGACGTGAAAATTCCAGCACCTCCTCCAAGGTAGGCATGTCAGATCGCTCAAGCCTGCGCCGGGAATATCCCACGTGCACATATCCTTTCGGCTCAATATAATCAGGGTTCGCGCGCTCAATTAATCTGGCGAAACGCTCCGGATGCTCAAGATTATAGCCCCTTACAAGTGTTATGCGAACCGCTTTTTTCGAAGGATTCGCGCTGAAAGAATCGATACCAGCGTTGAGCCGCGTCCAACCCGCTTTAACCACCGGTCTGTTGATTTTTTTATACAGCGCTTCATCATAGGCGATCAGCGACAGATAAAGCTGAGTCGGGCGCACCAAGGCTATCTGATCAGGGTTCAGCCCGTTTGTCACAAGAAATGTTGTCATGTCTCGTGACTTGAATTTCTCCACAAGCTCGGCGATATAAGGGTATGTGGTGGGTTCGCCTGCTAGACTGATTGCGACATTGTTCGGCTCCCCTGCTTCTTTGAGTTTTTCTTTGTCAACTGATGCGTGTCCGCCGTAGCCGCTGATAATCCGCCTTTGCTCAGCGAGCGCTCCTTCGATAATAGTCTCAGGTTCATCAATCGTTCCAGTGATTTCGGTTCCTGCTGTGTGTTCAATCGGTCTCCAGCAGAAGAGACAGCTATGCTGACACCACGCGACAGAGGGAGTCATTTGCAGGCACCGATGTGATGATATGCCGTAGAACTTTGCCTTATAACATTCCCGTCCGCGGACCAGGCTTTCCTTCAGCCAGTGACACCCTTTCACAGCAGAATGGCTGCCGACGAGATGGTATTTCTGGGATTTCAGCAGCTTCTCAGTCTCTTGGTCCATGCCCTATCTGGTGGCTGTAACGATGATAAATCTTTTCCACCCAACTTTGTCAAACAAAATCATTTAACAAAAGCTAAATGTAAACGAAAGGTATTTATACCACATGTCACCATAAAAAGAACCAACGAGGCAGAATTACTACTTATCAACCCCACACAACTGCCTCCTCTCTTACCTCCTTTATTTTTTGAAATCAAGCGCTAATCGTTTTGTCAGTTTGAACGATTTCGAGAAAATAATCAGTTTACTTCGCAAACTGTGGGCTGCGCCCTCTAAATCTTGTATTTATAATTTTAGCAGCGATTTTTAATATGTCACCTCAATGATAATCGCTTTTTATCGTACTAATACTCAATCTTAGAGATAAGTAGGCGAAGCCAATAGTCAGCTTGTCTGACTAATCATTTTGAGAAATCATCCGCCCCGACTTTCGATTAGCACTTGATTTCAAGAACTGAAGGCGGCAAAAAGCTAATAAATGAAGAAACCCTGTAGTGGATGCGAGGATAATTATGACTACTGCATTTGTTGGAGTACCCTGCCAGATTCAGGCCTTGAGAAAGACAAACGAACTGGTTGGCGAATTTAAAGACACACTGAGTATCGGGCTCTTCTGCCGGGAAAACTGGTCTTATTCATGTCTACGCGCGCTAGTTGAAGATGACTATGGTGTGAAGCTTGATTCAATCGATAAATTCGATATTAAGAAGGGCAAGCTCAAACTTTTTCAAAACGGCGACGTAACCGATATACCGCTTGCCGAAACACACCCCTACGTGCGTGTGAACTGCCAGATATGCATGGATTTTTCATCTGAACTTGCTGACGTTTCCGTGGGCTCAGTCGGCACACCGAAAGGATGGTCAACAATAATTGTGCGAACCCAGAAAGGCGCAGACATAGTTTCCGCAGCAGCTGAAAAAGGATATATCGAGTCCAGGGCCATTGAAGAAGTCAAGCCAGGGAAGATGTTGATTGACAAGCTTTCAAACGGGAAGAAAACTGAAAACCTTGCCGAAGCCAAGCGCCGCGAAGATATGGGAACCAAAGTACCCCATGTTTATAGCAAGGATGATGAGAGCTTCGATGAATTCGTAAAGTATGCTACAGGCAAGCAGTTTGCAGAGCTGGAGTACACGGTTGTTGACACTGGCTCATGCGTTTCCTGTGGCGCCTGCGCAGCGGTCTGCCCAGTGGACATCATCAAATTTGAAGACTACAGGCCAGTAATCGTGGGCGAGGAAAAAGCGGGCTGCAACCTCTGTTATCTCGCATGCCCCCGGACCTCAATGCAGATTCCGGCTGTTGAAAAAACCATTGCCTTCACAGGCGAGCGAGATGAAAGCATCGGCAACTTTACAAAGATACTTGCGGCAAAGGCTGTGTCAGACAAGATTAACGGTCAGGACGGAGGCGTTGTAACAGCATTGCTTTCATGCGCGCTGGACAACAATTCAGTGGACAAAGTGGTTACCGTTAAACGTGGCGAGCGTGCCTGGGAGCCGGACACCGCGGTTGTGCGAAGCACCGATGAGCTTTTGAAAACTGCGGGAACCATCTACTCCATGGCAATCACCATGCAGGCGCTCAAGGAGTAACAACAGCTATGTTAATCGTGGTTGCTAAGACCGGAAATATCGGCGCCTCCACAGTTCTCGAACTGCTGCTTGATGAGCGCGCGGACCGAAAGGATATCGATGTTCGGGTTGTTTCATCGGGGGCGAAGATGGGCAAATCTGAGGCTGAGTATGTTGCAAATCGTGTGCTTGAGCTGAATCCCGACTTGATTTTATACACTACACCTAATGCAAATGCGCTGGGTCCGAAAAAAGCGATGACTGCATTCGCAGGCAAAAACGCGATCGTGGTCTCTGACGCGCCAGCAGTGAAGGCCAAAGACCTCATGGAGGAACATGGCCTTGGCTACATTCTTGTTAAAGGCGACGCCATGATCGGAGCGCGACGGGAGTTTCTCGACCCCACTGAAATGGCGATTTTCAACGCTGATATGCTCAATGTGCTTGCTGGAACAGGCGCGCTTCGACTGATACAGGTTGAGATTGGAAAATCTGTTGACGCGTTGAAAGCTGGTGAAACATATCTGCCTCATGTCGAGGTATCTGCTGAAAAGGCGGTTGAAGCTGCAAACTACAGCGACTCGAAAGCCAGGGAAAAAGCAATCAAAGCATATAACATGGCAGTTGAAGTGGGCAGCAAAAACGTGCGGGGCTGCTTCATGGAACAAGATTCTGTGAAATACATTCAGACTGTTTCAAACGCCCACGCAAAGCTCAAAGAAGCAGCAGTTCTCGTCGATGAAGCCCGTGAAATCGAGCGCAAATCTGACACACTCTATCGGACGCCGCACAGCCCGGACGGCCGAATCCTTAAAAAGACACAACTGATGGAAAAACCAGAGTAAACATTCTTTTGATTAATTTGTTTTCAGTTATTCCAGTGCAAAAGTTACGTCAGCGTCGAAAGGTGCTGTATCCGTTTCAGCATGTTCGGATGTGTGCTTAGTAGTTCCATCATCTTGTCGCCGGTGGAGACTTTGACCTTCTGGGTTCGAATTGCCATAAGCTCGGTTTGATCGATTGTGCCACTCATATCTGCATCCACCTGCCTGAGCTCAGCTATCTCGGATCTGGCCCTAGATGGGTCGTTTAGGAAAAAGGCTTTCTGCCCCTCCATCTGCTTCAGCACGTCATGCGGAACTTTGGCCGAGCCATAGACCAGTTTGTAGAGTGCTGTTGCAAGGTCGTGGGGTTGGTTTCCGAGCTGCACGCTCACCTGATCGGCGTAGTATTCGCGGATACGGGAGCCATAGAGCACCAAGAGGTTTGTGACAAAATATAGGATGAATGCAGCGATTCCGATTGCGACTTGGTTACCCCGGTCACGTCCGCCACGGCTCCACATCATGCTCCAGGCGATGTACCACATGACTGTGGGTATCACGGATAGCGCGGTTATCACGGCGACGTCGCGGTTTTTGAGATGAGCGATTTCATGGCCCACAACTGCTCGCAGCTCTGGGCGTGTGAGTAGTCCCTGTATCTGCTCGGTCACACAGACATGCCCGCCTGAAAGAAATGTGCCGTATGCGAATGCGTTTGGTATCTGCCTGTTTGAAATCCCGATTTTCGGCTTGTTTATTCCCGCAAGCCGTGAGAGCTCGTCAACCATCTGATGCAGCTCAGGCGCTTCAGCAGGTGTGACGTATCGTATGCCCATTGACCATTTTATCATCTTCGGCCCGATGAGATACTGGATTAAAAGCATGACTGATGCAAGCACACCGTATGTGATGAAACTGCCGCCCGGCAGAAATACAACTGCCACGCTGTAGACAATTGCAAACATCACGCCAAGGAGCATGTACATTCGTATTTGAAGCCACATAACAAGCTCACAGATGTCAGAGGGCTATTTAAATATTGTGGAAATCACCGGACTATGCCTGGCAGGCCAACAGGTTTTTAAATCACATTGTCGCATTTTAAGCCATGATACGGGACGGAAGGTTAGGCAAGGAATTTGACTCCATCGTAGCCGCTTTTACGTCGTCAATTGATTTTGACTACGCCCTCTTCGAATATGACGTCCTCTGTGATATGGCACACATGGTCATGCTTGTTGAGCAGGAAATCGTGGACCCCCGTGACGCGGCGAAGGTGCTTTTTGTTCTGAAAAAACTTTTATCAAGCGGCATTGGAAGCATTGATCTCTCATCTGATTTTGAGGATATTCACATGGCAGTTGAAGCCCATATTATCCGTGAGGCAGGCGATGCTGGCGGCAGGCTGCACACAGCGAGGTCTCGAAACGATCAGGTTGCAACCGACCTTCGGATGAAAGCCAGATCTGACCTGCTACTTCTTTCTAAGGCTGTTGCAGGACTTGTCGGCTCGCTGCTTGAAGTGGCAGAGAAACACACTTTGACGCTGATTCCCGCCTATACTCATCTTCAGCGCGCGCAGCCCACAACTCTCGGTCACCATCTCTCAGCCTATGCAGACTCTCTTCAGCGCAGTTTAGACCGGCTTGAAGGCGCCTACACCAGGGTGGATATCTGCCCGCTCGGTGCAGCAGCCGTGACAACCACATCTTTTCCAATAAATCGGGAGCGAACGGCTGAACTGCTCGGATTTTCCGGTGTTCTCGGAAATTCGATGGACGCAGTTTCATCACGCGATTATATGGCTGAAATCGCGGCAGCCGCATCAATAATCTCAATCGACATTTCACGTATCTGCGAGGAACTAATCGTCTGGAGCACCTCTGAATTCGGCTTCATCGAGCTGGACTCCAGCCATTCGTCCACATCAAGTATCATGCCTCAGAAGAAAAACCCGGATATTTTGGAGATTACACGGGCTCGGACGGCATCGGCTTTTGGCGGGCTTACAACAATTCTTACAATGCTTCGGTCTCTGCCTCAGAGTTATAACCGTGATTTGCAGGAGGTTTCACCAGTCTTTTTCAGAACCGTTGACACCGTTGTGTCATCGCTAGTTCTCCTCGGCCGGGTTGTCGCATCTATGAAGATAAATTCTGATGCTATGAACACGGCCTGCACCGATGACTTTTTGACTGCGACTGAGCTTGCGGACGTGATTGTGCGCGAGAAAAATCTTCCCTTCCGAACAGCTCATCAGATTGTGGGCGCACTTGTTTCAACAGCGATTAAAGAGGGTGTTTCGCCAAGCGATGTCACATCAGGTTTTGTGGACCGCGCCGCAGCATCTGTTACCAATGAAAAGATGGGGCTCTCAGAGGATGTTGTAACCGCGGCTTTGACACCGTTAGTTGCTGTAAAGGCTCGCAAGGTCCTTGGCGGGCCGGCGCCAGAGGTTGTTGAAAAAGCGCTTGCAGATCGTTTTGACATGCTTGCAAATATCGAGCAGAGCATAAACACCCGTGAAGCGGCGCTAGTTAAATCCCGTAAAAAGCTGCTTGCCGCAGTTGACACTATTTTGGAGGCGTGATTTTTTTGTACCGTGGGAAGGCTGCCAGATTTCTGAGCGGAATAGAGACTGGAGATTTTGTTGAGGTTACAAGCGATGGGAAAAGTTTTAGAGGTGTTCTCATGCCTCGAAATGAGCTTGCCGACGATCTGCATATCGTGATTAAACTTGACACCGGATATAACATTGGAATCGCTGTGGGTGATAAGACAAGTATTGGGCTTTTAGAGCGGCAGAAGGCACCACCCAAAGTTAAAGAAACTGAAATCCCGCTCAACCCTGATTTGCCAACTGTTGCAATCCTTGGCACAGGCGGAACGATTGCCTCGAAAATCGATTATAAAACCGGGGCGGTTGCGCCTGCATTTTCCGCAGCCGAGCTTCACACGGCGATACCAGAGCTTTCAACTGTTGCAAACATCCGAACAAAGATGCTTTTCAACATTCTCAGCGAGGACATGACACCCCTGCACTGGCAGACAATTGCGCGAGAGGCGGCAGATGATCTGAACAGCGGAGCAGACGGCGTAATCGTTGCCCATGGCACAGACACAATGGGATACACTAGCGCTGCGCTTAGTTTTATGTTGACTGGGCTTGGAAAACCTGTTGTGCTTGTGGGCTCGCAGCGTTCGTCTGATCGCCCTTCCTCTGACTCGGCGATGAACCTGCTTGCAGCAACAAAGGTTGCAACAGCGGACTGCGCAGGTGTGTTTGTTGTGATGCACGCGTCGATTTCCGATGACTACTGCCTCATTCACAGGGGCACAAAGGTGCGAAAGATGCACAGCTCCAGACGCGACGCATTCCGAAGTATAAACGCTCTGCCAGTTGGAAAAATCACAGACAAAGTAGAGTTTTTCGGAAACATGGATGGGCGAAGAGAAGGCATGGTAAAGGTAAATGAAAGACTTGAGCCTGATGTTGCGCTTGTGAAGATTTATCCTGGCATAAATGAAGAAGTGCTCAAACACATTTTCGAGAGCAAACGCGGCGTGGTAATCGAGGGCACTGGACTCGGCCACCTGCCGGCAGGCGTTCTCCCAGCGGTTGAGCGGGCAAAGGTGCTTGGCGTGCCAGTTGTGATGACTACGCAGACCCTTTATGGTAGGGTGGATATGAAAGTCTATGCAACCGGGCGCAAGCTGCTTGATCTCGGCGTGATACCAGGCGGGGACATGCTGCCGGAAACCGCGCTTGTAAAGCTTATGCACGTTCTTGGCCAGACAAACGAACCGGCGGAAATCAGCATGCTAATGCAGACGAATCTCTCAGGCGAGCTGGCGGATGTTTCCAGGCCAGACGGATTTTTACGGTGAAAAAATATTATGAAGATAGGTTTTGAAATCCATCAGCAGCTTGACACAAAAAAGCTATTCTGCCACTCGCCATCACAACTGAGAGATGACGACGCAGAGTTTGAGGTTCGACGCAGGCTTCGGCCGACTCAAAGCGAGCTTGGTGTTGTGGACGATGCGGCGATGAAAGAATTTCTCAAAGGCAAGAGCTTTGTCTACCGAGGATACAATGACTCGATCTGCCTGGTAGAGCTTGATGAAGAACCGCCGCGCGGCCCGAATGAAGAAGCTGTTGAAGTGGCGCTCACAATCGCGCTACTCTTAAATGCCCGCGTGGTGGACGAGATACATTTCATGCGTAAACTTGTAATCGACGGCTCCAACACATCAGGATTTCAAAGGACCGCAATCATCGCGTTCGACGGCTATCTAGACACCGAGGAAGGCCGAATAAAAATCCCATCAATCTGTCTTGAAGAAGAAGCCTGTCGCAAAATATCCGGCGACAATAACTCAACGACATACAGCCTTGACCGATTGGGAATCCCGCTTGTGGAGATTACAACTGACCCGGATATCAAATCAGCCCAGCAGGCGCGGGATGCAGCGCTCAAAGTCGGCGAGCTTCTGCGTGCAACAG
>Ga0255052_10000745_pt1 | contig 25542 bp, 23 predicted proteins | sample JV7_2_21_MG_FD_188632 | JGI IMG/M metagenome (GOLD analysis project Ga0255052, IMG submission 188632) | Seawater microbial communities from Jervis Inlet, British Columbia, Canada - JV7_2_21 | ecosystem: Environmental > Aquatic > Marine > Inlet | place: Canada: British Columbia | collected...
TTATAATCATAACGTTTTATAATTTATTTTGTCTTTAGTCTTTAATTTCAAATCAGTATTTTTTAACTACCAATTCAGAGGAATATCAATGAAGAGGATCATTTCTGGATTTATCTGTTTTTTAGTTTTTTTGTTTTTTCAATATGCCTGCTTGTCAAAAACAAGGATAAGGTCAGTAAACGCTGTAATCAGGCAATGAAAGACGTTGATCTAAAGTATGAGAAGTAAATTTGTATTTTTCATAATAATGAATTAACGAAAGGAGGAAAAAATGATTCACAGTAAGTTTGCAGTAGCAATATTAGTTGTCTTTGTTGCACTGACTCTGGCTGTAGGCTCAGCATTCGCTGCTAAAAAGCCGAACATCCTTGTCATCTGGGGTGACGATATTGGGCCCCATAATGTTAGCGCCTACAATAACGGGATCATGGGTTACCAGACTCCGAATATTGACCGTATTGCCAACGAGGGCGCCATGTTTACTCATTACTATGCCCAGCAAAGCTGCACGGCAGGGCGTGCCTCGTTTATTATGGGGCAGCACCCATTCCGCACCGGTCTGCTTACCATCGGCATGCCGGGCTCGGACCATGGTATTCCTGACTGGGCGCCTACCCTTGCAGATCTGTTAAAAGAAGAGGGCTATGCAACAGCCCAGTATGGAAAGAACCATCTGGGGGACCAGGATAAACACCTCCCCACTGTTCACGGTTTTGATGAGTTCTTTGGCAATCTCTACCACCTGAATGCTGAGGAAGAGCCTGAGACTTATTACTACCCCAAGGATCCCGAATTTCACAAGAAGTTTGGACCTCGCGGTGTAATCAAGAGTACTGCAGGCGGCAAGATCGAAGATACCGGCCCCATGACCCGCAAGCGCATGGAAACAGCGGATGAGGAGTTTCTCGCTGGAGGACTGAACTTCATTGACAAATCAGTCAAAGCAGGGAAACCGTTCTTCATGTGGTTCAGTGCAACGCGAATGCACGTTTGGACAAGATTAAAACCGGAATCAAGGGGAAAAACAGGTATTGGTCTCTATCCTGACGGAATGGTTGAGCACGACGGACATGTAGGCCAGCTGCTTGATAAACTCGACGAACTTGGAATTGCGGATAATACCATTGTTATCTACAGCACAGACAACGGGGCTGAGACGGTTAGCTGGCCGGACGGCGGTATAACCCCATTCCACGGGGAGAAGGGAACAACCTGGGAAGGCGGTTTCCGTGTACCGGCAGTGGTCCGTTGGCCCGGAACGATAAAACCCGGTATGAAGACCGACCAGATCATGTCTCATGAAGACTGGATACCTACACTCATGAGGGCAGCTGGAGTGCCTGATATCAAAGAGAAACTCAAGAAAGGACACAAGGCTAACGGTAAGACATGGAAAGTCCACCTTGACGGGTATGATTTTACAGATTTACTGGCTGGGAAAACAGACAAAGGGCCTCGTGAGTCGATCTTCTATTTCAGCCAGGGCGGTGAACTGAATGCTGTTCGCTGGCAGGACTGGAAAATTCATTTTGCCCAGATTGAAGGTAACATTGCAACAGGTATACGTACGACTCCAGGCTGGCCGTTAGTTATTAACCTCAAAGCCGACCCGTACGAAGTGATGTGGCAGGAGTCCTCTATGTATATCCGCTGGTATGCGGACAATATGTGGCTTTTTGTTCCGATTCAGGCACAGGTCAAGGGGTTCCTGGGATCGCTGGAGGGTTATCCATTTCAGGAAGGTTCCAGCCTGAGCGCTTCGGGTATTAACTACAAATCTCTCAAGGCTTTTAAGATTCTTAAGGAGTTGGAGAAGTCGGGGCTGACAGTAGGGCAGTAAAAGAGACATTGGGGTATTAGAGTACTGGAGTAGTGGGTTTTCCCATTACTCCAGCTCTCCATAATTCCATTCAGTTAAGAAAAAAAAAGGAGAATGAAATGAAAAAATTATTAACAGGATTGATAGCAGTTGCTCTGATGTTTGGTGGTATCCTGGCCTGTACACAGCAAGAGTCGCAAACTAAGGCTGCTTCTGATGTAAAGGCACCTTCCACTGAGGTGAGTACAACCAGCGGGTATGCACAAGATAATTACCCCAACACAACGGCCAAAACAAAGTCTCCCATCGGTGCCCTGGAGTACAAGGGGGGCTTTCCAACCCAACCTACGATCGATATAGCCTTTGATCAACTGGACAGGCAGAGGGCAACTCAGGCGTATCTTGAGTTCATGCCCATGACCTCCGTGAACTCAATATTTGATAGTCACATTCGAGACAATGGTATGATGGCCGGAGATGTGGGTGTATACATTGAGCAGGGGGCAGGTAAGGCAACTACTATTGGATTGACCTACAACACTGAGAGTATCTACGCCTCGGCCTTTACCGACTTGGGGAAGGACGGACCAACCGTGGTTGAGACACCACCCAACGTATTGGGTGTTGTGGATGATGGGTGGCAGCGTTGGCTCACGGATTTGGGTAACGCAGGTCCTGACAAAGGCAAAGGAGGTAAATACCTGCTTCTTCCTCCTGGCTATGAAGGAGACATTCCAGAGGGGTACTTCATTGTCAAATGTCCCACCTACCGCAACTGGGTGATGGTGCGGGGATTTATCCAGGATACTGGGACTGGAGAACAGGCTCTCAAGTACTATAGTACACGTTTTCGAATATATCCCCTGGCGACTGGCCCACGCAGCAATGCCAAGTATGTGAGTTTGAGCCATGTGAAGGGAAATACCACCCATGCACGTGACGTCAGCTATTTCGATCAACTGAACCAAATTGTCCAGCATGAACCAGCTTCGGCTTTTACTCGCTATGAGCTCGGCCTACTAAAGGCTTTAGGTATAGAAAAAGGCAAAGAGTTTGCTCCGGATACGCGTATGCAGAAGCTGTTGGCTGAAGGTATTCAAATCGGCGAAGCCATTGCCAAGGCCAATGCCTATGCGAATCGCCTGGAAGGGATACGCATCTATGACGATCGCAAGTATGAGTACCTCTTCATGGGCGGACGTCATGATTTTATGTCGGGTGATGCTCTGTGGATAGACGCGAGAACACTGTTTCATTATGAAGCCATTGTCGTTACCCCTGCCATGGCTGCCAAAATGGTGGGTATCGGTTCTCAGTATCTGGCCTGTTACCGCGATTCGAATGACGATTTTCTGATGGGTGATAACGTGTATCAATTGACACTTCCCAAGAACATTCCGGCCAAGAACTTCTGGTCTGTCACGGTGTATCATCCTGATACAAGGTCGTTGCTCCAGAATGGAATGCCCAAACCGAGTGTCAGTACCTATGACAAACCTGACATGAATCCGGATGGAACCACGACGATCTGGTTTGCCCCTGATGCCCCTAAGGGCAAGGAGAAGAATTGGGTCAAAACCATCCCCGGAGAGGGATGGGAAATACTGATTCGACTCTATGGACCTCTGGAGCCTTTCTTTGAGCAGACCTGGAAACCCAATGATATTAAGAAAGTTAAATAACAATACCAAAGGAGAATAAAATGAAAAAACTTTTATTAACTTTAGTGTTAACCGTTTTAGTTGCTACAACCGGATTTGCGCAAGAGCAAAAGAATCTGCCGGATGTTCAGTATTATGGGTATAAAATCACTCATCATATGGGTGCTATTGCTAAACATCTTGAGGAATTTGGGTTTAACACATTTGATCATCCACCAATGCCGGATCACCGTTTTTTCGTTATCACTCCAGCTCTTGACCATTTCTATTCAAAGGCTGTTATTGATACAAGATGGGGTCCTGTTATTGTTGATACTCCGGCAAGAGATAAAGGTAGATATGGGAGTTTACTCGTTACCGACATGGAACATTTTGGTATTTATGCTGAAGTAACAGATCCAAAAGGACAGCGATTTGTTGTTGTTCATGAAGATTATAAAGGTCCTATGCCGGAAGGTGAAGTTATTAAAACTAAATCTAATTTTCCATTGATCTTCTTAAGAACGCAGACATTTGCTTTTAATGAAGACAAATTGTCAGATGGTATTCGTCGTCAGGCACGTATTTATGGAGCTTGGCAAGCGGTAGATCTTCCAAATGAAAAAGATCCACAAGCGATTATCAACTGGACAATTAAGAATTCAACACGTTACCCAGAAACCAAGAAACTTATTACACAAGCTGCAAAAATTTATAAAGCAGAAGTTCATAAAGAAACATTTAAAAACATAGAGGCGTTTCTTGCATCAGGAGGAGTTAGTGGGAATGTTGGTATGTTTGAAGCTTTGGATGATCCTGCAGGAGGGACTCATAAAGTAAGAGCGGCAGGAACTTTGATGGGCCATTTAGGGTTTCCCGTTTATCATGCGTATTATCAGCAACTTCCCGTTGATGGCAAGGGTGTTAGGTTAGCCGGTGCTAATGGGCCTTTTGTTATGACACTACCACATAAACCGGGAGTAGACCTATTTTGGTCAGTAACTCGTTATGGATTTGACACATATTTGCCGCTTAATCCAGCTGATATTGGTGGTAATAATATTCAAGCATATAATAAATTTAACACAGAACCGGATGCGGATGGTAATGTGACTTTTACTTTCAGTAAAGAGGATCCAAAAGACGGTACATATTGGATGCCAGTTAAGGACAGTAATTATTACATTATTGCCCGCTATTATGGACCAACATCCAGGCTTAATGGAAACACTGCTAAAGATGCTGTTTATAAGGGAACTCCTTTAGAGAAAAAGTTTGAAACAGTGAAATTCAAATAATGAGGAATAGGAGATTGACAATGAACAAAATATTTCTTAGCATTTTGATTGCTGTATTCTTTGCAGTGCCGGTTTTTGCTCAGACCGAGGCAGAGGACCTTGCAAAAAAGCTGTCTAACCCTGTGGCTTCACTGATCAGTGTCCCGATACAGGCTAATTATGATACAAACATCGGTCCGAATGAGGATGGGTCGGTATGGAAGATCAACATCCAGCCGGTCATCCCGATCACGCTCAACGAGAACTGGAACCTTATTTCGAGGACTATTCTGCCGATAATTGACCAGAATGACATTCCTGTTAATGGAGAGGGCGAATTTGGCATCGGCGATATTGTGCAGAGCCTCTTCTTCTCCCCAAAAGAACCGACCCCAAGAGGCCTTATCTGGGGTGTAGGTCCTGTGTTCCTTCTGCCAACAGCATCAGATGACGCTCTTGGTACTGAAAAATGGGGAATCGGGCCGACTGCTGTTGGACTGAGGCAATCCGGGCCATGGACATATGGAGTCCTTGTTAACCACATAGAGTCATTTGCAGGTGAGGACGACCGTGCGGATGTTAGTGCGACATTCATCCAGCCCTTTCTTAGCTACATTACAAAGACAAAAACCACGATCGGGCTGAACCTGGAATCAACATATGACTGGGAGAGTGAAAAGTGGTCAGTGCCGATCAATTTCACGGTGAACCAGTTACTGAAGATCGGCCCGCAGATTATCCAGATCGGCGGAGGGATAAGATACTGGGCTGAATCTCCTGACAACGGGCCTGAGGACTGGGGTGCGCGGTTGCAACTGACTTTCCTTTTCCCGAAATGATAAGTTGGATCATTTGTTTGGGAGGTAGAAATGAAATGGGTTAAATATTTTATTGTAATTCTGCTTTTTGTATTTGCTTCAACAGCTTCAGGGGCCGAGCAGGCAATATCTGATCAGGGCTGGCCGCGGATGTTTGAAAGCAAAGGGAACAAGGTCGTAGTGCATCAGCCTCAACTTGATGAATGGGAACAATACAAACTCATCAGAGGCAAGGCGGCAGTGGCGGTAACTCTGAAAGGTAGCAAAAAAGAATACCACGGTGTCCTCTCCCTTGAAGCAAAAACAGAGACAGCCTTTGATTCACGGACTGTATTATTCAAGAATTTCCGAATAGCTGATCTCTATTTCCTGAATATTGAAGAAAAGCTTGCCGATAAATGCAGCAAGACGGTCAGAAAGGCTTTACCAAAGAACAAGACACTGCTGGTTGCACTTGACAGGGTCATTGCCGGGTTAGAAAGGACTAAAAAACGGGCAAAGGGAATAAAGGTCAATTTTGAACCACCCCCGATCTATTACAGTAATCAGCCCGCTATCCTTATTAATTTTATGGGTGAGCCTAAACTCGAGCCGGTGAAGGGTGTTTCAGGTCTTATATTTGCGGTCAATACAAACTGGGATATCCTGTTCGAACTCGGTTCCTCTAAGTACTATCTGCTAAACGGGGAGAGCTGGCTTGTTACAACAGATATAGTCAAAGGACCGTGGAAACCAGCAGGAACTTTACCCAGGTCGTTTAAAAAACTTCCTGATAATGACAACTGGAAGGCAGTGAAAAAGAATATCCCCGGCAAACCAGTACAGATTATCCCCCGAGTATTTGTATCAAAAAAGCCTTCCGAGTTAATCGTTACCGACGGAACCCCGAGTTACAGCCCTATTTCCGGTACAAAACTACTGTATGTGCCAAACACGGAAAGTGATCTTTTTCTGTTCAGCAGTAACAGGACATTTTATTTCCTGACTGCCGGCAGATGGTTTAAGAGTAAGAGTCTTAAAGGTCCATGGTCATCTGCATCAGAGGATCTCCCGGACGATTTCAAAAACATTCCATCAGACCATTCAAAGGCCTATGTGTTGAGTTCAGTCCCGGGGACCCCGGAAGCCGAGGCAGCTGTGCTTCTTGCTTCAATTCCAAGAAAGGCAACAGTCAACAGAAAGGACACAACAGTCAAGGTGATATATGAAGGTGACCCGGAGTTTGTTGTAATTGATGGGACTACTACTGTTTATTATGCAGTAAATACACCTTATAATGTTTTCCGCGTAAATAAAAAATATTACTGTGTCCATAACGGCGTCTGGTTTTACTCCAGCAGTCCTACAGGTTCCTGGATAGTCAGTACTAAAGTCCCTGCTGTCATCTACACAATTCCGGCTACTCATCCAAAGCACAACGTAACATATGTGTATGTGTATGATTCAACTCCGGATACGGTGGTTGTGGGGTACACCTCTGGTTATTCCGGTTCTTATGTTGCCGCTACCGGTGTTATTATGTTCGGTCTTGGATACTGGATCGGACACGATGACGATCATTACCACCACTATCACCACCATTCCCACTATTATGCGTACGGCAGCGCAGCCCGTTATGATTACTACTATGGTGGGTATTATAGCAGCGCAAGATATTACGGACCGTACGGAGGTGCTGGAGGATGGTCAGGCTATGATCCGGGTTCAGGCACTTATTACCGGGGCGGTTATGCACAGGGACCCTATGGAAGCGCTTTTGCCCGGGAGGCATACAATCCCTACACAGACCGTTATGCTGCTCAGGCCGGGGCAAGGACTCCCTATGGCTCATGGGGCCGAACAGTGGTTGCCGACGGTGATGACTGGGCACGTGCCGGCCACCGCTCAGAAAGGGGCAGGACAGTTGCTGGGATAGAGACATCCAAAGGGGGTAAGGCTGTCGGCGGATACAACAGGTGGACCGGTCAGGGCGCTGTTGTAGGTAAAGACAAACATGGAGATGTGTATGCCGGACGTGACGGCAATGTATATAAGAGGGAGGGTAACTCATGGCAGAGAAACAGTGGAAGCGGATGGGAGACGGTCGATAGATCATCAGCCCGCAGCACGGTTCAATCACGAACAAAGTATGATAGAAGCAAACGTTCAACAGGAAGTATTGATCGAAACAAATTCAGTTCATCTAAAAGGTACTCAGGTCGGAGCTCATTTGACAGTCTCAACCGTGACTTTAAGTCACGCCAGCGTGGCAATCAACGTAGCAGAAATTTTCAAAGAAGCGGCGGTTTTGATAGGGGATCATTCAAAGGCAGAGGTGGCGGCGGAAGAAGAGGCGGTGGAGGACGCGGAAGGCGATAGGGTTTTGCGGATTAACAACCAATGAAGTCATTTACTAAAATCGCAGGCGTTTTTTTAATCATAGTTTCTACACTTCATATACTCCGTATTGTTTTTGATGTGGATATAGTCATTAATGATTGGTATGTACCGTTCTGGATAAATGGAGTGGCTGCAGTTATTACGGCGTTTCTTGCAGTCATGCTCTTGAAAGAACGTTAACTATTAATGGAAGGAGATAAGAAAATGCGAGAAAAGAGATTTATTCTGATCATCGCAGTATTTGTTTTTTTACTGACTTTTGTACAGGGAGCTGAGGCTGAATCAGAAGAATGGGAATTCTTAATAGCTCCCTATGGCTGGCTGGCTGGAGTTGACGGTGCTGTGACAGCCAAAGGGGTAGAAGTAGATGTAGACAAATCACCTTCTGATTTTTTTGACATTGTCAGTGATATTGATTTTGTAGCTGAGTTGCATATGGAGGCCAAGAAGGGTCCTTGGATAATCTTGCTCGACCCTACCTATCTTAAGGTGTCAACAGATGGAAAGGTTGGACCAGTTGATGCTGATGTGACAACTGAATTTGCGCTTGTGGATATTGCGGGGCTTTATCGATTTTATGAGCGGCCCATTGGAGCGGATAACAGTAGGAAACTATCATTTGACGTGCTTGCCGGAGCCCGATACTGGCATCTTGAAAGTGATATAGACTTAGAACTTAGGCTTGAAAGGTTTAACCTTAAAAAGGATTTTGAAGCACGCAAGGACTGGATTGATCCGATCCTTGGCTTACGAACAGGGGTGAACCTCACCAGAAAGCTTACACTTTGGGCAAGAGCTGATATAGGAGGCTTTGGCGTTGGTTCTGACTTCTCCTGGAACGTATCAGCTGTTCTGGGTTATGATGTGTATCGTAATATTACCCTTGCATTAGGATACCGTGTTCTGGACGTCAACTTTGAGGACGGTAGTGGTGACGACAAGACTGAGCTGAACGCTACATTGCATGGCCCCATGTTAGGATTGGTCTTCTTTTTTTAGAGTTATTGGCTGACTGTCAGGTAAGTGCCGTCTTGATAATGTGAAAAAAATGAGGAGTTGAAGGACATGAAAACCATACGAACCCTTATAGTTATTTTAATAACAATATTTTTCATTCCAGTATCCGGAATGAGTGCCAAAAAGTACGAGACACCGGGCAACCGCAAAGTTTCTGATATTCTGCAGGATAATATGATAAAAGGTAAGAATTATCGTGTACGGGATAAAGTTGTGTCTTACGGATATATGAATCATTTCACGGTTGAATCTGATTTTGGTGTTTTTGAAGTAACCGGTATTGGTGCTCTTAGGAAACTTCTAAAAGAAATACGTGCTATAGCGGTTCTCCAAAGGATAGAGGAAAGCGAAGCTTTTAAGGAATCTGTCAAAAAAGCTGCTCAAAAGCCTGTACAGTTTGGCAAAAATATGATTACAGACCCTGTTGATACTGTCAGTGGTGTTCCCAAAGGGGTCTTCAGGCTTTTTGGTAACGCTTATACAAGTGTAAGAAGTCGCCGTGACCCCAGTGAGGATTCACGGACAGAAGCGATGTTGTCAGTTTCTGCTTATAAGAGGGAGTATGCTTACAAGTTTGGTGTTGACGTTTACTCGAGCAATTCTGTATTACAAAAAGAACTGAATAAAGTAGGTTGGGCAGGAGCTCTGGGCTCATTAAGTTTATCGGCAGCTCTTGCGCCTGTTGGAGGGCTGGGGTATGTGGTTAAATATTCACGCCTGGCTGAGCAATTTAGCGAAATGCTCAGAGACCAGCCCCCTCCGAGACTCCGTCAGATTAATGAAGAAAAATTATCCCGCATGGGTGTTTCCTCGAGCCTGGCAAGAGCATTCCTGGATCATCAATCTTTTACACCCCGTCATGATACTGTTATTGCTGGTTCTCTTGAAATGTTAAAGGGTGCGAGTGGTCGTGATAAATTCATTCAATTTGCTCTTTCAGCAGATGATGAAGAGTCAGCCAACTTTTTCCAGAATATCGCTGAAATAATAAGGGGCTACCATGAGAAAGTCTCTCCGATAAAAGAGATTAAGGTAGTCTCAGGCCTTATTCTTGCCAGAGCAAAAAACGGGTCTTTTCTGATCCCCTTTCCCCTTGATCACGGTGTCTGGACAGAACGGGCTGACAGGATACTTAATAATATAGTTACAAGTTATAACAAATCCTCAGGGAAAAAGAATAAATACGAGCTCTGGGTAGCCGGTACAGTATCACAGATAGCTCAGAAAGAATTAAAAAAGCTTGGAATCAAGATAACAAAAAATGTTGATAAGAAAATTGAATTTATGTATTAATCTATGAAAATTTGTTATGTTAAACAATCAACTAATGACAATAAATTTTATTAGAGGAGGAGAAAAGATGATGAATTATTTTTTTCGTTTACTTGTTGCAGCAAGTTTTCTTCTGCTATTTATAGTAGTAACCGGATGTGCTCAAAAGCATGTACAGAGTTCATCAGAAAGCACTGAGACTACGTGTGTACAGGGTACAGTTAAGTATAAAAATCCAATCAATTCAAATATGACTATTTTCCCCAAAGCAACAGTCAGCACTAACGTTAAGGGGATTGTCAGTGCAAAAACTAATAGCAAAGGCAATTATTGCCTTAAAGTACCACTAGGAAATAATAAGATAGATCTCAAGGTACAGGGCCCTGTTTTTTTAAATGATAAGAGCTATGTTTGCAGTGGCTCTGCAAGTAATATTAACCTTCCGGCAGGTTCAAAAACGTGTGGAAAAGACTGTGTTAAGGCTGATATAAAAGCCGATTATTGTAGAGAAATTGTCCCGATTCGCAGAGGACGTTAAAAAAAGCTATAGAAGCATATAAGTAGCAAAAAAGGGCTTGGTTAATATCCAAGCCCTATAAACCATCAAGTATTATTCTGCAGTAGCCCTGGTCCTTTCCTCCTGTGACATCCCGGCAAGCCTTTCAACTTCTTTCACATCCAACCTAAGACCCTCGGCAACGCGGGAACCGTACTCTTTATCCGCTTTATAGAAAATAGCAGTCTGGCGAAGTTGAATACGCTTCTGTGCTCCTCCGAGGTGACCTACTATATTGCTAATCAGGTTTTTCCTGTCCGTATCCTTCATAACCTTGCGGTAAAGATCCCCTGCCTGAACAAAGTCATCGTTCGGGTGTGTATATTTCTGACGCGCAACATTGCCGGAGGCTTCGAATTGCGGCTCAGCAGTACTTGCGTCTGGTTCGGGTCCTTTAAAACTGTTGGGATAATAATTCGGTTTACCACCGCTGTTATTGTCAAAACGCATGAATCCATCCCGCTGATAATTCTGCACAGGGCAGTTCTTGGCCGAGTTAACCGGTAGTAGGTGATAGTTCGGACCCAAGCGGTGACGGTGGGTATCAGGATAGCTGAATAGCCGGCCCTGGAGCATTTTATCAGGTGAGGCAGCGATACCAGGCACAAAATTGCCCGGAGAAAAAGCAGACTGCTCAACCTCGGCAAAATAGTTTTCCGGATTGCGGTTCAAAACCATGCGCCCTATTATGATTGGCGGAAAATCTTCATGGGGCCAGACTTTTGTGATATCAAAAGGGTCAAACCTGTATTCCTCTGCTTGCTCAGGCGTCATGATCTGTACTTCCAGTCTCCATGATGGATACTTGCCCCTCTCGATCGCTTCGTGGAGGTCACGGGTAGCATGATCCGGGTCTTTCCCTTTCATCTCCTCCGCCTCTTCCGCAGTAAAATTCTGGATGCCCTGTTCTGTTTTGAAGTGATATTGCACCCAGAAGTATTCACCCTTATCGTTATACCACTTAAATGTATGACTGCTGTAACCGTTCATATGACGGTATGTTTTTGGAGTACCGCGGTCTGAAAAGAGTATAGTTACTTGGTGGATGGACTCGGGAGTTAGTGAAAGGAAATCCCAGAACATATCCGGGTCCGGACAGTTGGTAGCCGGGTGTCTTTTCTGAGTATGTATAAAATCCGGAAACTTGAGAGGATCCCGGATAAAGAAAACCGGGGTATTGTTCCCTGTCATATCATAATTACCTTCTTCGGTGTAGAATTTTATTGCAAACCCCCGCGGATCGCGCGCGGCATCCGCAGAACCTTTTTCACCGCCAACGGTTGAAAAGCGCACAAAGAGTTCGGTTTTCTTCCCTACCTCGGAAAGAAATTTTGCCTTTGTGTATTTGGTTACATCAGCAGTAACTTCAAAATAACCGTTGGCTCCCGCGCCCTTGGCATGCACTACGCGTTCCGGAATACGCTCCCTGTCGAAATGAGCCAGCTTCTCAAGCAGGTGAACGTCCTCATCAGTACAGGGCCCGGGGCACCGGCGGTCAGAGAATTCTGATCGTCACTAACCGTTGTGCCAAAATTATTAGTGAGTTTGTCTTTTTCCTTTGCCATGATAACCTCCTTGTTTAAGGTTCATTGATTAACGATTGTAATCTACACCATTATAGCAAAATTGGATTCTGAGGAGGAAGTTATTAACGAAATAATGTGTTACTGATAACACTTACAAATCTTACTTTTTCAGACTTGAGGAAAATGACAGCGGCACTTTTTTATTTTATGAAGACGGCAAACTCAAACAAAAAAGCGTCGGAGAAGTTGCAGGAGGAAGTCTGAAAAAAATCACTCTTATTAAAAAGTGATTCACGGCTTTTTCAAACACTCAAAAAAGGATGCTTTAATAACTGATTCCGCTGAGCCGAACGTACGGTGTTCTCCAGGAGCATGGCTATTGTGACAGGACCTACCCCGCCCGGCACAGGTGTTATATAGGAAGCCTTTTTTTCAACTGATTCAAAATCAACATCACCCACAATCCTCCCGTCCTCAAGAACATTAATCCCTATGTCCACTACAACAGCGCCTTTCTTAACCATATCTCCATTAATCAATCCCTTTACCCCGGTAGCTGAACAGAGGATATCTGCCTGCCGCGTAAAATACCCCAGATCCAGAGTTCCCCTGTGACAGATGGTCACTGTTGCTTCTTTAGCAAGAAACATAAATGAAAGGGGTTTTCCCACAGCAAGGCTCTTACCTACAATTACTGTGTTCTTCCCCTTAATATCTATGCCGTAGTGTTCAAGAAGCCTTATAACGCCAAAAGGCGTACAGGGTAAATAACTTGAAACTACGGTCATAAATCCTTCCCTGTAAAGCGACTCATAATCACCTCTTTTAAAAATCTGAAACGTTGATTCATCTGCTGCAAGCCTTCCAACGGAAAGGGAACCAAGGCCGTCTACATCCTTTTCTGTGGCTATTTCATTTATAACAATACGGGAATTAATCTTTTCAGGAAGCGGTAGAAGCACTAAAAGCCCGTTAATTCTTTCATCGCCGTTTATTGAATGGACTAAATTAAGTATTTCATTTATTGACACACTATCAGAGAACTTATATTTATACGCGTTAATTCCAATCTTTCTGCATGAATTTAGAATAGCAAGAAAATATTGCATGGAAGACAGATTCTCACTTATTAACAGCACACCGATTCCAACTTCTATACCATGCTGCTTTAATTTCTCAACATCACTTTTTACTTTTTCTTTGATCCCTTCAGAGAGTTTTCGACCATCCATTATCTGTGCCATAGCATCACCTTTCTTACATTACAATAAGGCTCAAATTTTAACACTTCGCTAACACTTAATCCAGTCGTTGGATATCTCTCGGTATTATTAATTACTATCGTAAATGTTGTATTTTAAAATAAGGTTCAAAATCTGTAAACCCCGTTAGAAGACCTGCATGCTGGTCTACGACTCATGGAGCAGACAGCCCCGTAAGACCTCTGGTCTCTTACGGGGCTCACACAGGGCTTTCTAACGGGGTAAAAAAAGAACTTTAATGAAACAATCCCCGGACTCACTACATTATTGTTGAAGTCTTCGATTGGCCCTGAAGATTGATACAGATGTCAAAAACATGCAGAGACCCCAGTACATTTCCTGCAATTCCATAGACTGCATGGTATAAGACACTGTATTGTCAGGCCCAAAAAAATTAATAACTGAAGGCGTGACAAAATCATCGGGGGAACCGATGAGAATCGAGAATGCAAAACAGGGGATTAATACAAGAGGGGAAAAATACTTTCTCATGGGACTGTCAGGGTTAATAAGTTTTTTTAAAAAAACAAGCGGCAGGATAATCCCGTAGATCAGCATAAACCATGAGACAATCCCGTAGGGATGTATGTACTCGAGTTCAAGATTATGGAGGTTAAATTCTTTTTGCTCGTTAATGACTGAAATCACCCCGGGAGTTTCAAATCCGAAAATCCTCTGCCCCCAGCTGATTTCCTCACCTGTGCATACAAAAAGGAAAAGTCCCATGAGAATAAAATAGTAAACAGCTTTTCTGGACATGGCAGACCTGTATTTGAGTGTTAAAAAGTATACGATTGATGCAGACAGAAAAAACGTAAAAGTCAGCCATTCAACAATCCTGTCCTCTCCCTGAAAATAGGTTTCGTGCTGTCCCGGGTCAAAGATATACATTCCCCAGTATAAAAATAGAAACCCTGCAAAAACTCCATACAGGAAAAAAATCCGTATCACCCTGCCTATCAGCTTCTTTTTCATTATCTTTGAACTAATACAAACAGGTTTTATAAATAAAGCTCACAATTATAAAAACCTTTTAGTCTGGATATACTCAAAACATTTTATCGTATACCAGACGCCTAATCAACCATATAATCAAGTAATGATTTTATTTGAAATAAAGTATAATCGGGAAATAGAATGCCAAACTACGTATTGTCATTTTTGTCCTTTGATTATAAATTCTGCTGCATCTAACAGATTTTGGGCAATATAGGTACGGGACCTGTCTTTAAACTCTTTTAATTTTTTTTCCTCACCCGGCTGGTTTTCAAAAGGAACGAGGATTCCGGTACCGCCAATATTCAATGCTGTCTGAACATCTGTTGCCCTGTCACCGACTACATAAACATCCGCCTTCTCCGGTGTAATGTTTTCTGACTTTAAAGCATCAAACACCATACCAAGACCGGGTTTTATGCAATTGCAGTCGCATATAAGCTTATCATCAAAATTTAATCCAGCCCTTTCCTCTGCATAACCGGGGCTGGCGTGAGGACACAAAAAATATCCATCTATACGGCCTCCCTTATTTTGTATCCTGTCGACAACATATTTACATACCTCATGTGCTCTTTCGAATGTTAAGAGAGGAAAATCAGTTATCGCAACTCCGGGCTGATTAGTTACCATGTAAATTGCTGATTCAGGAATTGTTCTTAACAATTTAAGACCATCTATTACATAAGGCAGTAATCTTACCTTTGATTTCCATTCATCGTCTCTTCCAATATAAAGATGGTCTTTTTCATCATATATTAATGTCCCGTCTCTATCTATGCATATTATTGTTTTTTTCATTCCCTGGAAATCTCCTTCCTGATTCTAAATTCAGGGACACTTATATTTATACGGCCAGACTGAAGCAGGTTTCAGCTTTAATACCCTCAGAAGAATGAGGCCAGGCGGCCAAAAGAGCCTCTTAACCGTTTTGAAACAGATATGAGCATGCCTTTCATGAGCCGGACACCCAGATCCTTGTACTTATCAATAATTTTCTCGAAATCCTCCCGGGTAATAAGAGCAAGAGACACATTGTCAAGCGCAACCGCTGTCACTGCCCTCGGGCTGCTGTCAAGAAAGCATAGTTCGCCAACTACTGCCCCTTTGCTGTATATACCTACAACTGCCTGCCTTCCCTTGAATTCTGTCTCCTTCTTTATTTCCACCCTGCCAGAAATAACAAATGCCATGTCATGGCAAGGGTCTCCCTCTTTCCAAAGGGTTTTACCTGCAGGTATATTTTTACACTTTAAAAACCCAGAAAGTATCTTGATATCCTCAGCATTCAGAAAACTGAATGTGCTCAGTTCGTCCTTCATAAAAGTACAAAATTCACCTAATATATCCTTCATTTCCCCTGAATTTTCTTTGTTCGTATTATTAAGCTCTTCCATTTATTTCCTGTGAAGCCAGCAGAAGCCGGTTCTTCTTTGACCTTGACTCCCCTATATTCGTTACATAAATAGCGGGCAGGCTCTTAACCGGGCATTTAGTCTCGCAAATGCCGCATCCAATGCATAGCTCAAGGTCAACCCTTGGCTGTTTCATGTCAATAACACTGCCTTGCCTGTTCTTTACCTTTGCACTTTCAAACCAGATAGCTTTCCTTGGCGTGGGGCAGACCTCCTCGCATACTATGCAGGAAGTTGCATGGGCATACGGAAGACACCTGCTTGTGTCTATCATGGCAAGCCCTAATTTAACCTCCATCTTCTTTTCAAGCGGCAGTTCTTCTATAGCACCTGTCGGACAGACCTGGCCGCAGAGTGTGCACCTGAATTCGCAGTATCCAATTAAAGGCACAAGCACAGGCGACCATATCCCCTCAAGCCCGGCCTCGAGAAACGTGGGCTGAAGCCCGTTGGTGATGCATACTTTCATGCATTCGCTGCATTTAACACACCTTTTAAGAAATTCCTTTTCATCAAGCGCACCCGGCGGCCTGATGAGTTTTGGGGTAAGGACATTTGATTTAGAAAGCGGGGTTATTTTTAATAAAGGGACAGCAAAAGCTCCAGACAGCATTGCTGTTATTACCCTTCTTCTTCCCAGGTCCATTCCTGCACCTGTTGTCTTTTTAAAAAACCCCGTTAGAAATCCCTGTCCGGATTTTCTATCAAACGGGGCAAGCCCAAAACTGACCGCATTCTGAGGGCATATGTCATCACAGTTCCAGCAGTACATACACTCGGCAGACCTCCAGCCCTGTTTTTTATCCGGATCTGCACTCCCCTGACAAACAGGGCTGCACAGCCCGCATTCGTTACATCCCTCGCTCACTGACCTTTTAAGCAGGGAATGTCTTGAAAGGATTCCGAGCAGGGCTCCAAGAGGACAGAGATGCCTGCACCAGAACCTTTTCTCCATAAGGTTAAGCCCGAGTACAATAAAAAATAACAGTCCTATAAAAGCACCCTGATTAAAAACAGGCTGGTTAAAAGAAAGAACACTCTTTTTAAGAACAGAATATACAGATTCTGATATATCAACAATGCCTCCCGGGTTCAGGTCATAGATTGTGTCAAAAAAAGCCCTTACACTAAAATTAAACAAAGGGTAAAAACTTACTGAAAGCGACCTTATAAGAAGCGATATCGGGTCCATAATGCCCGTAAGCTGAAGCGTGAAAACAGAAGATACAACAAGAAATATCAGGATATAATATTTTACCCTGTGCCATTGCCTGCCCCCTGAGCCGGGCCGCCACTTTTTAATTGAGGCTGTCATGTTATTTAAAGTCCCGAGAGGACACACCCACCCGCAGAATACCCTTCCCAGTATAACTGTGGCTGCTATAATTATTAAGGAAAAGTAAAATGCCTTTTGAACAGCATGTGCAGAAAAAAGCGTAGTTATAAAAATAAGCGGGTTAAACTCAAGAAACAGCTTAACAGGATACCCCAGCTCATCTGTCCCTTTTGATTCTGTCTGTAAAAAAAGAAACAGGAATAAGAGTAAGAAAATCCCCTGTGTAACCCTTCTCAGGTTTTTCATAAACAAATCAGGATCTGAGGATTCCAGGATTCAAGGGGCCAAGTAAAAAAATATATAGTCTCTTCACTCGAAACCCTGCCTACCGGCAGGCAGGCTCGAACCCTTGAGTCCTTGAACCCTTCTTATACTTTTATCCTCTTGATATCCACCTTTGACAAATCCATTGTTCCAAGCCCAGCCATGGCAGCAATCTCAACATATCCAAGGTCTCTGCCTTTTTTCCCAAAAAGGGTAGCACCGAATGAGTCCACAGAAACCTGGTCAACACCAACAATAACAGTATCCAGTTTTTTTACATCTGAAAGCCTTCCGCCCTGGGGACCGTTTGCAGTCAGAATACGTACTGCATCAAGCACGGTGAGGGTTGGCTTAATAAAACCGGCAAGGTCAGCAAGGCTCATGTTTATCTTCTGGTGAATCTGGCTCCTCGAACCTCCCATAACACCCATCCAGTTCTTCATTGCCATTGTTATTCCGGCAAGTCCGTGATGTTTGGCAATGGGGATGTTTATCACCTTGTCGGCCTCAAATATCTCGGTATAAAGGGGCCATGTTTTAAGTGCCAGTCCGTTTATTTTCATATCCTTGAATTTCCTGTCATCAACATAGCTCACATCAGCGCCAACAGCCTTAGCAGACCCGGCGATTCCACTCTGCACATAGCACCTTCTGGGGTCGTTCACTGTCCTGTCAAACACCTTAACCTTTTTTGCCCCTGCCTCAAAGCACAGTCTTACCACCTCCTGTACTACCTCGGGGTTTGTGTTTGCCGCCTGTTCAGGAAGTCTGTCCCATGCAATATTCGGTTTTACTACAACAACGTCACCGCGTGATATAAATTTCTTCATCCCGCCTAAAGCGTCAATCGCAGCCCTTGTTATTTTTGAAGGGGACATACCAGTGACAACAGCGAGCCTGCTCTTTTCAGCTGCTTCAGCCCGATTAAGAAACAGGCCCAGTGTATCCGGGATTGAAAGGCCTGCACCTGTAATGCCTGCTAATTTCAGAAATTCTCTTCGATCCATATTAACCTCTTAATAACAAGTTATTTTACCGATTAATTTTAAAAAAAGATTCTGCGTCCGGGAAAAACTCAGCTTCCTTTGAAATAATCTATAAGGCCAAGACATTCTTTTGGCACAAGACACCCGATGGCCAGTGTGCTGTAAACCCCGCTTGCTATCCTTGCGTCAGGATTAATGATATAGCCGGTCGCATGGAGGTACCCGTCTTTTGAGTCGTAGAATGCACCTGTTCTTGAGGAAATCTCCTTTGCACTGAGATCATAACCTACCTTAAATGATATCCTGTATTTATCAACGGTCTCACGGGCATGCTCCAGGTCGTCCACAGAAGCAGCTATCACCTGTATGTTCTTCCTGCTGAATTCATCAATGTTCTTTTGAAAGTCAAGCAACTGCTGACGACAGAACGGTCATCAGTGACCACGGTAAAACAGTATAACATTCCATTTATGACCTAAATCTTTGGGAAAAACAATTTTTTCTCCTGATACAGAGTCAAACTCCATTTAAGGAAACAGATCACCAGTGTCCAGAATTCCCTGGTCTTCACGCGCTATGATAATAACATCCCTTTTATATGTTTAACCTGTTAATAAGCAGTTGCAATCTTTTCGGCCTGCCCTATTGCCCCTTCAACCAGTTTGGTTTTTTCTTCAGGGGTAACCATTAAAGTCGGCTCTATAATAACTGACTTGATATCAGTAAACCCGATAAACCCAAGGATGTTTTCTAAATAAGTTTTCTGGAAATCCATCTTCTCGGCCCCGGTACCCGAGCCATAAGCACCTCCCCTTGCATAAATAAGGACAATTGGCCTGCCTGTTATCAGGCCCTTATATCCTTCTGCCGGGGAAAAGCTGAAGGCATAGCCGGGCTGGACAAGCACATCTATAAAGTGCTTCAGCTTATACGGGATGCCGAAATTCCACATTGGAAGAGAGATAACATATTTGTCAGCGCTTTTAAAATCCGCAATAGTATCTTCAACAGCTTTCCATGCATTTTTCTGAGCTTCTGTGTGCTGCTCGCCGTGCATAATGGCATATTTAGCATTGATAACTTCGCCGTCAAATGAAGGCAGTTCCTTTTTCCAGAGGTCCAGTATATCTACTGTATCTCCCTGATGAGTCTGCTTATATTTATCAATAAAAGCCCTTGCAACCTTTATTGATACTGACCTGTCTTTACGGGGTGATGTCTCTATATACAATAACCGGGCCATAACAAACCTCCTTTGTTACAGTGTTAATAAAACTTTTTCAAAGCAGCCTCTATTGCTGACGGTTCAAACCTTTGCTTTACAAGAGGACTATCTTTGATTACAGGTATCCTTTCCTCTAAAACCTTGCGCTGGTTTTTGTAAATAATACCTATCGGGATATGTTCTCCCCATTCAAGTGATTTTTTAAAAGCTCCAAATCTATCTTCAGGGTTGTACCCTGGCTCCAGCCGGTATACCCTCTGCCTGTACCACTCCCAGGTATTGAGCTTGTTGAACGTTACACACGGCTGTAGAATATCAACAAGAGAGAAACCCTTGTGCCTGACAGCCTCTTTTATTAAACCCTTTAAATGCTCCAAATCGCCTGCAAAACCCCTTGCAGCAAAACTGCAGTCAAGTGCCACTGCAAGGGACATCGGGTTCAACTGTTCAGAAAAGACCCCGAAGGGCTGGTTTTTTGTCTTCATTCCCTCCATGCTTGTAGGCGACGCCTGCCCCTTTGTAAGCCCGTAAATCTGGTTGTTATGAACAAAGAGCTTTACGTTTATATTCCTTCTTATCGTATGAAGCAGGTGATTACCCCCTTCACCATAGCAGTCCCCGTCCCCGGCAACAGCCACAACAAGCATGTCATGGTTGGAAAGTTTTATTCCTGTTGCAACAGGAAGGGTCCTTCCGTGAAGGCCGTTAAATGTATTGCACTTAAGATAATGCGGGAATTTGCTTGCCTGTCCTATACCGGAGACAATAGTAAATTGGTGCGGCTCTATATCCAGCTCTACCATGGCATCTTTAAATGTCTTTAGTATTCCAAAATTACCGCAGCCCGGACACCATGCAGTCGTCTGACCTTTATAATCCTGAAATGTGGTCATTTAACTCTCCTAAAAGGCTGTCAAGTGTAAAAGGCCTTCCATCATATTTATTAATCCTGCGCCTGAATTCATAACCTGTCTCTGCCCTCATCAGACGCGCAAACTGCCCTGATGCATTGTTTTCAATGCATATGGTTAGTTTTGCACTGTTTAATATATTTAAATAATCAAACTTCTCAATTAATGGGAAAGGGTAAATCTCTTTGAAATGAAGCATTGCAACACTATTACTGCCTGACAGTATATCAACAGCCTCCTTCATCACCCCGTAAGTAGAACCCCAGCCCGCAATAACTATTTCCGGCCGGCCGTTTCCATATAAAACAGGCGGCTCTATTTCCCTCTGTATTAAAGGCATCTTTCTAAACAGCCTTTTCTGAATCATATTTATCCGTGTTTGCGAGTCCTCAATAATATGGCCTTCCTCGTCATGCTCATCGCTGTCTGTCACAACAAGGTGTTTTGAATCGCCCGGGACTCCGAGAGGTGAAACACCGCTTTCTGTGAACTCATGCCGCCTGTAATCTGACAGTTTCTTAAAGGCTTCCCCTCTCAGCCTGTAATCAGTGTTTTTAATCCTGCCTAAATCAAGGCCTTCAAATGTCCACTGGGAATCACCCAGGTACTGGTCAAAAATTATAATAACAGGGATCTGATATTTCTCTGTAATGTCAAATGCCCTGTTTGTAAGATAAAAAGCCTGTTCTGGCGTACCCGGTGCAAAAATCACTCTTGGAAACTCGCCGTGGGCGGTGTAAAGGGCGAACTGCAGGTCTGCCTGCTCGGTTCTTGTCGGGAGTCCTGTTGCAGGGCCCGGCCTCTGTCCCAGGGCAATTACCACAGGGGTTTCAGTCATTGCAGCAAGGGAAAGGCCTTCAACCATCAAGGCAAACCCTCCGCCTGATGTGCCTGTCATAGCCCTGACCCCGCCAAATGAAGCGCCTAATACCATGTTAATGGCTGCTATCTCATCTTCAGCCTGCTCAACTATAATTCCGCAGTCTTCTTCATGCCCGGCGATATAGTTCATAATCCCTGTAGAAGGTGTCATTGGATATGCTGAGTAAAACCTGCAGTCTGAGCTTATTGCCCCGAGTCCGATAGCCTCTATACCGTTAATAAGCATAAAGGGATTGCCCTGAGATAATTTTACATCGAAACTGCATTTAAGACACTTCTGTTTTGCAAAGTCATACCCGGCATTTGAAGCCTTGATGTTTCCCCCTGTAATCTTCTCTCCTTTTTTCTTAAACGTATGCTTTATAATTTCAATAAGAATGTCTGGTTCCATGCCGAGCATGCCAACAACAGCACCTACTGCAACTGTATTTGACATAATTTTACTGCCCCCGTGCTCCAGGGCCAACTGCTCAAAAGGAACATCCAGGAAGTTGGGTTTTTCGTGCTTTTGCTTTATGGCGGACGAGTCGTAGATAACCAGCCCGTTCCCGGAAAGCTCTTTTTCATGAAGTGCTATGCTTTCCTTATCAAGTGCTACTATAATATCTATCCTGTCCCTTGATGCTGTTACAGGTCTTTCTGAAAACCTGACCTGATAAAAATTATGACCGCCCCTTACCCGGGACTCATAATCCTGATGGGTAAATACATGGTAGCCTGACCTCGCAAAGAAAAGGGCAAGAGTGCCCCCTATAGTCTGTATGCCCTGCCCCGCTTCACCGCCTATTTTTATTGAGTAATCCATCTAAAAAACAGTCAATAGTTGACAGTTCACCGTTATCAGTTATTTGTTTTTAGTCTTTTCTTGAATTCGCTAAGCCACATAATGTGGCTTTTCTCTTCATTTATAATCTTATCGACAATTTCCTTTTCTTTTACAACATCCCGTAAACTGTGAAAATACAGCAGGGCCTCTCTTTCAAAACCAATGGCAAAGTTAACAGCCTCTTCCGTTGACTGCACATGCTCAAGAGAAGGCAGGGACTTCTCCATGCCGAGAAAAAACTCTGATTCAACAATGGCCCTTAAATAACGGGACACTTCTTCCCGGTTGTCAAACTCGTTATCATTGGCGCTCTCTTTGAGCTCATTGAAGATTCCCTCATGATTTTTTTCTTTCAGCGCAAGCGTATCAAAGAGCTTTACGAGTTTCTCGTCTTTTTCAAACCTCTTTGCCATTCCGGCATAAAATTCATAGCCAAGTTTTTCTGTTTGAATGGCCTGCTCTAAAATCTCATTTACAGAAAAAATTTTCATTTTTCCTCCAGACAGGAATCATTTCTTAATATCAGCGACATCAGGCAGATATTTCCGTTTCTTTAAAAAAGACCTGAGGCTGTCGGGGTTATCAATGGGCTCATGGCACGTGTCCTTAAAGCAGGGGATAACACACCCTTTATCTTCACCGTAGGCTAATGTCGTATAAGGACTAAAAGATGAAATGGCTGTGCGGGTTAACTCTTTTTCAGTTGTATTAATATTAAGCTTTAACATATTAAAATAAGCATCAAGAGAAGCAAAATAATATCCTGACATAATGCCCTGAACTGCTGCCTTGGAGGAAAATGCCTTCAATGCCTTTTCTGCATACTGACGATATGCATCCCCGCCTGTCAAATGAAAGAGTTTCAGTAATACCATGATACCGGATGAATTTGCTGACGGATGGGAAATATCCTCAACACCTTTAAGCCTTATCCCCAAAAGCCGGCTATCCGTTTCAAAGAAACCCCCTTCTTTCCTGTCCCAGAACTTCTCTATACATAAATCCATAATTCTGACTGCTTTGTTAATATAGGATAAATCCCCAGTAACTTCATATGCAGAGGTCAATGCCTCTGCCAAATTTACATGGTCCTCAAGCAGTGCTTTTACACCTTTAGAATGAAAAAGTTCATCACCGGTAAAATAATCTTTTATTATTTTATCAAGGCACTTCAGGGCAAAATCCTTTACGCTCTCTTCCCCAAGCGCCCTGTAAGCCATCAGACACGCCGTTACAAGCATTCCGTTTAAGGATGTATAGAATGTCCTGTCAATAAAAGGTGATTCCCTTTTATTTCTTTGTTTGAGCAGTTTTGCCTTCCCGCTCTTAATTGACTCTTTAACTTCCCCGGGGTCTCTCCCGGACTTTTCAGCGATCTCTTCTGCACTCATAGCAATAAACAAGACCTTTTTTGATTTGTCATGGTGCATAGCCCCCTGCTCATTAAGCAGGTGGAGGGACAGCATCATGTGTTCCTCTTCGCTTAGAGCCTTTTTGAAATCCTTATCTGTCCAGGTGAAGTACCCTCCTTCGTCATCAGGGGTAACATCAGCATCCTGGCTCGCATAAAAACTCCCGTCATTGCCAGAAAGCACATCGCGGATAAAATTGATTATCCCATTTGCAACTTCCTTAAAATACTCATCCCCAAAAACAGAATATGCGTGGATATAATTTCTTAAGAGCCATGCATTATCATCTGCCATTTTCTCAAAATGGGGAATAATCCAGTACTCATCAGTTGAATACCTGTGAAACCCCCCTCCTATCTGGTCATGAAATCCGCCTTTTGCAATTGCTTCCAGCGTTTTCCTTACAGCATAGCCAATGGATTCCTTACGTGTGAGCACATATCTGTTAATCAGAAATTCTATTGTACCCGGCATGGGAAACTTTGGAGCAGACCCAAAACCTCCGTTCTGAGCATCTGATTCAGCGAGGATATTTTTAACTGCTGTATCAACCAGGGATTCATTTATTTCACCCTGCACAGCAGGTTCCGGTTTCAGTGCATTGATGAGTTTTTCGGTATATTGGGAAACCTCCTGCTTTCTTGATTTATAAAGTTCTGTTACTGACTTTAATACGCTCTTGAAGCCGGGCCTTCCAAACCTGTCTTCAGGCGGGAAGTATGTACCACCAAAAAATGGTTTTTTATCATGCGTCAAAAAAACACTGAGCGGCCAGCCCCCGCCTGCACCCATTGCAGCAACTGCCATTTGATAAAGCCTGTCTATATCAGGCCTTTCATCCCTGTCGAGCTTGATATTTATAAAATTTTCATTTAGTAGCTTTATTATCTCTTTGTCTTCAAAACATTCCTTTGCCATTACATGACACCAGTGGCACCATATAGCGCCTGTGCTCATAAAAATGGGCTTGTCTTCCTGCTCAGCCGTTTCAAATGCCTCCTCACACCATGGGTACCAGTCGATCCCTTGGCTGGCAGCATGTTTGAGATAGGCGGATTCTTCCCTGGCAAGCCTGTTGATTTTTTTATCCTGGATTTTATTCATGTATTTTATTAAGTATTTGCTATTAACTTCTTATTTTATAACAAATTTTTAGCAATTAAAATATGCTTTTAACTATTAAAAAATATTCTTATTTGAAAAATTTAAATCAGCCTGTAAGTTAGCTTTAACTGTATCTCTCCTCTTTCCACGGATCTGCGGAATTGCTGTACCCCCTTGTCTCCCAGAACCCTGGTCTATCCTCCTTTAAAAACTCTATACCTCTTACCCATTTTGCACTTTTATATGCATACAGCTTTGGCACAACGAGCCTCAATGGAAAACCGTGCTCAGGTGATAGTGGTTTAACATTATATTCATAAGCAAAAATTACATCGTCATTCATTGCAATTTCTAAAGGCAAATTAGTTGTATATCCGGGGTCAGCTAATATACTGACAAACTTTGCTTCCTGATGAGGCTTTGCCTGATTTGCAATGGTTTTAAACAAAACCCCCTTCCAGCCAAGATTAAACATGCTCCAGCCGGTTACACAGTGAAAATCAGTTATCAGCGTAGTTGAAGGTAAAGATACAAATTCCTTATATGTCAGCTTCATGTGAGTATCTGAAAACCCTTTAACAATGAAATTCCACGTACCCTCGTCAAATTCCGGAATACC
>Ga0255052_10000746_pt1 | contig 25503 bp, 20 predicted proteins | sample JV7_2_21_MG_FD_188632 | JGI IMG/M metagenome (GOLD analysis project Ga0255052, IMG submission 188632) | Seawater microbial communities from Jervis Inlet, British Columbia, Canada - JV7_2_21 | ecosystem: Environmental > Aquatic > Marine > Inlet | place: Canada: British Columbia | collected...
CGTATCGGTTGGTGGATTTTTCCAGCCTATTTGGGCCTGGTCACTGCGCTGGCTTTCTTTGTGGAAGCTTCAACCATGTCTTTTATCGCCGAGTACGATAGCCGGCCGAATTTTCTTTTTGTTGAATACCTGAAATATCCACGCGAGGTCCTGTCCATGCTGGCGGGTACGCACCTGCTTGAGTTGATCGGCTTTACAGGTATCACGGTTATTTTGTTCTGGGTGGTCATCAAATGGCTCCACCGTGACCCCCAATCCGGAACAGTTGTACCCTTCTGGTTTTGCGTACTGGCCACACCCGTCACCGCGATCCTGTTACTGGCGATGATCCGGTCCACGCTTGACCACCGGCCGGTTAACCCCAGTATCGCGGTGTTTTCCCAGGACTCCATGGTCAACCAGTTACCGCTCAATTCACCCTATTCCCTGATGTATGCGATATATGAACATAGCAGGAACAGGAGCAGTAAAGGTGTCCGCTACGGCGAAATGGATGAACCAGAAGCCCTGGCCATCATTTTGAAGGAAGCAGGTATAACGCCGGGTGAGCAACTTGATCCGGCAACACCAACGCTGCATTTCCAGCAGGCGACCCAGGTTCGCGAAAGACCTTTGAACCTGGTTATCATCCTGGAAGAGAGCCTCGGCGCCGATACGGTAGGCAGCCTCGGTGGCATCGATGTGACACCCGAGTTGGACAAGCTGGCCAGCCAGGGTATCTGGCTGGAGCGGCTCTATGCCACCGGCACCCGCTCCGTCAGGGGTATCGAAGCGGTCATTTCCGGTTTTACACCAACACCGAGGGTCAGCGTGGTCAAGCTTCCGGAAACCCAGACCAATTTCTTCACGCTCGCCAGCCTGCTGGAAAACCAGGGTTATCAAACCAGTTTTATCTATGGTGGTTCGGCCCATTTCGACAACATGAAACGGTTTTTACAGAACAACGGTTTTCAGACGGTCATTGACCAGCAAGACTATCCACAACCGGTATTTCAGAGTACCTGGGGAGTATCCGACGAGGATCTGTTCAACCGCGCCCACCAGCAGTTTGGCAACACCGCTGACCAGCCCTTTTTCAGCCTGGTGTTCACCTCCAGCAACCATGAACCATTTGATATACCTGCAAACCGGGTCGTCCCGGAGCAGGACCCGGAAGGGCCGAGAAAAACCGCGATAAAGTATGCAGATTATGCATTGGGCCGATTTTTTGAAATGGCCCGCGAATCCGGCTACTGGGAAAACACCCTGTTTCTCGTCATTGCGGATCACCCGGCACGCTTGTTCGCCGGCGAACTGGTACCGGTGGAGCGTTTTCGCATTCCGGGTGTGATCGTTGGCGACATGATCGAGCCCAGGCGCGTTCCCGGCATTACCAGCCAGATAGATATATTCCCTACGTTGCTGTCGTTGATGGGTATCGACAGCGAGCATCCCGGTATCGGGCGTGATCTGACCCGGCCCGAGTACGCCGCCGGTTCCGGTCGTGCGATGATGCAATTCAATGCACTGCAGGCGTATCTGGAAGACGATACCGTCGTGGTACTTCAGCCGGACCTGGAGCCAATGACGTTTCGTCTTGGAGCCGGGGGACATATGGTGCTGGACCCGGAAGCTGATCCGGCGATAGGGAAAAAAGCGTTGGCCTATGCCCTGTGGGGGCCAATGATGATCAGGCTCAAGTCCTATCACAACTAACCCGCATATTGCACCAGTCGAACTCGGGCCTGCAGGCAATCAACTGATTTTTAGGAAAAATAAGGCATATTTGTACATTCACCTAAGTGTGCAGTTTGTAACCGGCCCAAGTTCTATCCCGGCCCTGGCTTGTCTATGCACGAGAAGGTGAGACCAGGAACTGGTCGAGAATCTGGCCTGGGCCACTGGACTTGAGCTTCCCTCAACCAATAGCTATGGCTATTGGTTTATTCCGGGCATCCTGCCCTCCACCCCTGCGGGGCCAGTGTCGCGTTGCTCCCCTGTTCAAATCGCTCCCGGCGATTTAGTCAGTCCAGCCCAGCGCCCAATCGCACCTATCCGGCGCCAGCTTCCGCGATCCTGGTGCAATATGCGGGCTAAGCCGTTTCCGGGCGATTCTGACAGACCCGGCATTTGTTGACTGGCCCTGAAAAAAAAGGCGCGGGAAGTATCAACATCCCGCGCCCTCGAGGGGCTTCTACAGCCTGTTATCTACCTTGCGTGAACTTTCTCCACGGCCTGCGATTTGCCTATACCGTGACAACTCGAACAGGCTTCACCGAGTGTGCCGGTGTTGGTTTCTGCATGTGCTGCCGCACTTAAATCATCATGGCAACTCAGGCAGGCTGCCGTTTCAGGCAACATCGGGTTCCAGTAATCGCGGGGTGATGTCGTGGGTTCCAGATCAGCACTCAGTGGCAGTAGCTGTGAATCATTGACGTGGCAACTTTCACAATTGCGGAGATCTCCGGGGAATTCAACCTCGGAGAAATCATGCACACTTTGACGAAAACCCAGCACCACGTAGCCATTTTCAAGGTCTTGTCCACGGTGGATCTTGTGGATCATGTACTTGAAGTGGATTGACTGCGGCGGCATATTTTCATCCGTCCTCTGGTCTTCGTCAGTTGCGTTGACCCGGTGACAGGAGGTGCAATACTGCGCTTCATGCCGGTTACTGCCGTGCAGACTCAGGTTCGAATGGCAGTTCTCACATTTTGCGTCATCCACGATCATACGCCTGGGCATTGCCTCGCCTTCCGCTTCTACGCCCGCCGCCGTTACCTCGAACGGAACGATGAAGTTCTGCAACTGGTCTTCCATTTCGAACTCTTTGTCGGTACCCGGATTGATGACCACATCATCGATGCGGCCTTCGGCACCCAGGGACCAGGAGCCCATGGCATCAGCGGGCATCGGGGTTACAAAGGTATAAACCCAGTTCGGACCGTCCGCAACCACGGTAGCCAGGTCAACACTGTCCTGGAAGTACTCGGTTGGGTCTGAATTCGGCCCGAACATCGAGATTCTCAAACGTCCGAGATCCAACGGGTCGAGGGGGCCGTGCTTGCTGGAAAGTGCGAAGGTCACGACCGGGAATTCACCGGGACCGGTGGATTTGATACCCACGATGTTGACAAATATGCCGCCCAGTTGGTTCGACTTGTAGTCAACGGTGTGCGCACGCTGCACGGTCCGGTCATATTCCTCGCCGGAGGTGGGCTTGTGGCAGTTCTTGCAGGCGTCATCATTGTCCACCGGGAACTCGAATTCGGAGTGGTTTTCACCCGTTTCAAAATTCACATCATCGTGGCAGGAACCGCAATTTACACGGCTCGGGTTCGTCAGCCAGGAGGTGTGTTGCGAGCCTGGGTCACCCCGGAAAGTACCAGGGGCTGTACCTGTACAGCCAAACACCGTCAGGTCCAACGGAAGCTCTTGCAAAACTTCTCCACTGGCTTCACCGACCACGAAAAATTCCGTGTCATCCCTGATCCATTTGCCAGTTTCCTGGGAACCGGCGCGGCCCTTGCCAACCAGGGGTCCATCGGGGCTGTTCAATCGAAGTTCAACCACATCCGGGTATTTCCAGGTGCGTGTGGTCACGCCCCTGGCGCTTTGGTCACAGACCGGGACCGGGGCGGGTGTGGTAACCAGCGGGAAATCATCGGTGGGGATACCACCGGTATGACAGACCTCACAATCGTTAAGCGGTGCCGGGTACTCCACTTCACTGTAGTCATGAACACCCTGATTGTAGCCGATAACGACATAGCCATTTTCAAGCTCTGCGCCGGCATGGATTTTGTGGATCATGTTTGGCATAAACACCGAACTACCGGTGTCCGGATCAATACTCTGGGTCGCGTTGTGGCACAGGATACATAATCCCACTTCCTGGCGTGACCCGCCATGCAGGGCCAGTGGGTCATGACACCTGCCATTACAGGTTTCGGTTGTGACGATGTCACGGGGTACTGCGACACCCGTACCGGACGGGATAAAGTGTTCGAGTTCGTTGGCCACATACCGGTCCAGGTCGAACTCCCGCAGGTCACGACGGGCGTAGACGCCCAGCGTGTGCGTGGTGTCGCCATCAAAATCTGCAGGCAGCGCGGTCCCAAACTTGTAAATGTACTCGCCGGTTTTAACCGTTGTGTAGCTTCCACCCGAATCGGTGGATGCCTGCACAGCGGAGTCGCCTGTAATGGGACTGGTCTGAACACGGGTGGTATACGCCACGTAAATCTCTTCACGCCGAGGGATAAAAGAAAGGATGAATGAAGTACTGACCGGTCCGGGTGTATAGATGCCGTCACGGTCCAGTGGTAAGCCGGCGGGGTCGGTAATTCTGAACCGCACCTTCGGCTTAAGATCGGCCGGAATCGTGACATCATCGATGATTAACTCCAGGCCAGGGCGGATAAAATTGCTTTCTTCCGCGGTCAGGTAATATTCCTTGTCCTTGTGTGTATATGCACCGCCATTGGCATTATTTTTTGCCAACAGGTCGGCGCCCGCAACCAATAACAGAACCAGGCCGAATATGAGCAATAAATTAAAGGCGTGATTTCGCATAGAACTGTCCTCCTGAAAATTTAAACGGCCCTGCGTCAGGGCTGTTGTACAGCTTTGTATGATCTGGTGTGAATGCGAATGATAACAAGAATTATTTACTGATGCAGATCATCTGCCATAAAAATTAAGGGCGGCCGTTCTATTCGGGTTCCCGATGACCCGGGAATGTTGGTTTTATTTTCGACCCGGTATAAAAAAAGGGCGCGGGACGTATCAACATCCCGCGCCCTTGAGGGGCTTTTACAGCCTGTTATTTACCTTGCGTGAACTTTCTCCACGGCCTGTGATTTGTCTATACCGTGGCAATTTGAGCAGGCCTCACCGAGCGTTCCGGTATTGGTTTCTGCGTGTGCTGCCGCACTCAATTTGTCATGACAACTCAGGCATGCTGCCGTTTCAGGCAACATCAGATCCCAGTAATCGCGGGGCGATGTCGTGGGTTCCAAACCGGCAGGCAGTGGCAGTAACTGTGAGTCATTGACATGGCAGTTTTCACAATTACGGAGATCCCCGGGGAATTCAACGTCAGAGTAATCATGCACACTCTTGTTGTAACCCAGTACCACGTAACCATTTTCAAGGTCTTGTCCACGGTGAATCTTGTGGATCATGTACTTGAAGTGAACGGACTGCGGTGGTTGGTTTTCATCCGTTCTCTCGTCCCAGTCAGTTGCGTCTGGGCGGTGACAGGTGACACAGTACTGTACCTCGTGCCTGTTGCTGCCGTGCAGACTCAGGTTGGTATGGCAATTCTCGCATTTTTGGTCATCGACGATCATGCGCCTGGGCTGTATATGGCCTTCCGCAGCCACGCCGTCGGCCATTACTGCGAACGGTACGACGAAGTTCTGCATCTGGTCTTCCATTTCAAACTCTTTGTCCGTGCCTTCATTGATGACTACATCATTGATGCGCCCTTCCATACCCAGTGTGAATGAGCCTGTGGCATCATCGGGCATCGGCGCTTCAAAGGTATAGACCCAGGTTGGATCACCTGCTGCTTCTGCCGCGCCAGGTACCAGATCGTCGGTAGCATCTTCCTGCCAGTAGACGGTAAAGTCTTCATTGGGTCCACTGATGGAGAACCTTATACGCCAATCAAGACCAGCCGGGTCGAGTGGCCCGGACTTGTCAAACAGGCTGAAAGTCACCATCGGGAACTCGCCCGGACCGGTGGATTCAATGTTCAAAATATCGACCTGGAGACCACCCAGTTGGTTGGACTTGTAATCGACGGTGTGCGCACGCTGCACGGTCCGGTCATATTCCACACCGGAGGTCGGCTTATGACAGAACTTACAGTCGTCATCATTGTTCACCGGGAACTCAAACTCGGAATGGCCTTCGCCGGTTTCAAAGTCAACTTCCTTGTGGCAGGAACCGCAGACCAGACGCGAGGGACGGGTCATCCAATTGGTGTGTTGCGTGCCTGGCTCACCCCGGAAAGTACCGGGCGCACCGCCTGCACAGCCAAACACCGTCAAGTCCAGTGGGAGCTCTTGCAAAACCTCTCCGCTGGCTTCATCGACCACGAAAAATTCCGTGTCGTCCTTTATCCATTTGCCGGTTTCCTGGGAGCCTGCCCGGCCTCTGCCAACCAGGGGTCCTTCGGGGCTGTTCAATCGCAGTTCGACCACCTCCGGATATCTCCATGTGCGGGTGGTCACGCCTCGTGCGCTCTGATCACATACCGCGATCGGGGCGGGCGTTGTTACCAGCGGGAAATCATTGGTGGGCGTGCCACCGGTATGACAGGTTTCACAATCGTTCAACGGTGCCGGGTAATGTCCTTCTTCATCGAGTTCCTCGTGAACCCGGTGGATCATTACATCGTAGCTGTAGCTCACGCCTTCTTCTTCATCAAAGAGACCCGGGTTGTGGCACTGCGTGCAGACACCGACTTCCTGGTAGCGTCCGCCATGCATGGCCAGCGGATCGTGGCACCTGCCGTTACACGTCTCGGTCGTCACGATGTCCCGGGGCATCGGTTGGCCGTTGCCGGATGGGACAAAGTTGGTCACCACGTTATCGACGTAACGGTCCAGGTCAAACTCCCGCAAATCACGCCGGGCTACGGTGCCCAGCGTATGCGTGGCATCCGGGTCCCAGTCTTCGGGCAGCACCGTGGTGAACTTGTAGGTGTAGACGCCATCGCCGAGATCTCCATACTCACCATCACGGTCCCGTGACCTGTCGTGGTAGGTGACTTTCTGCTCTTCACCTTGTGGGATAAACGTCAGCATAAAGCGCACGTCTACCGGACCCGGCGTGTATATGCCTTCACGGTCGAGCGGCAAGCCACCCGGATCTTTCATCGAGAAGGTAATAAACGGACGACGGTCGGCCGGGATATCAATATCGAGAATCTCCATTACCAGGCCAGGCCTGATAAAAGAAGTCTCTTCTGCAGTCAGGTAATACTCCTTGTTTTTTTGCGTATAAACACCATCGTCGACAGTACTTTTTGCCGACACGTAAGCGCTCGAAGCAAACATCAGGACCAGACCAAGAATAAATAATCTGAAATGATGGATTCTCATGGAAACATTCTCCTCAAAATTGGACAAAAACATTTTTATCTAAGGGTCGATTGCAAAATTGCGGGGACCGTGTCTGAAAATACAGAAATACCCGGGCCGACTCATGATATGGATCAAAATACGACCAAAAGGCCTGCTTTCAGCCGTTTTATTTGGACTTTAATTGATCCAGATCAAGTGTGGTCAACCGTTTTCCGACGCCCGGCCACCCTGATAGATATCAGCAGAATGGCTGCCCAATGATGGGTTGAGTGCCCGGCCGTAAATTTGTAGGCCTTGGTCCCAAAAAAAAAGGTGCGGAATGTTTACACATCCCACACCCAATAGGGGGCTATCAACCCTGGTTTCTAGCGAGCGTGGAGTTTCTCCACTGCAAACTCTTTGCCTTCACCATGGCAACTGGAGCAGGCCTCTCCGAGCGTGCCGGTGTTGGTTTCCGCGTGTGCCGCCGCGCTCAGGTTGTCATGACAACTCAGACATGCAGATGTTTCAGGCTGCATCGGATCCCAGTAGTCGCGAGGTGTTGCCGTAGGCAGCAGACCTGCGGGTAACGGCAGTGACTGTGAGTTATTGACATGGCAGCCATCACAATTACGCAGGTCACCCGGGTATTCGACATGGCTGAAATCATTGACACTGCCATTGTGACCCTTCACCACGTATCCGTTTTCAAGTTCCGCTCCACGATGGATCTTGTGGATCATATACTTGAGGTGGATCGCCTGCGGCGGCAGGTCTTCGTCCGTTCTCTCGGGCAGGTCGGTCGCCGCCGGGTAGTGGCAGGTATTGCAGTACTGCGGATCGTGCCGGTTGTTGCCGTGCAGGCTCAGATTCAAATGGCAGTTTTCGCACTTGGCGTCATCGACGACCATACGCCTCGGTACCGGTGCTTCATCTGTAACTGCAAAAGGTACGATGAAGTTTTGCATCTGATCACGCTGTTCGAATTCTTTATCCGTTCCCGGGTTCATGACCACGGTATTGATACGTCCTTCCACACCCAGTGAAAACGAACCTAAAGCATCCTCGGGGATCGGTGCTTCGAAGCTATAAACCCAGGTCGGATCGCCTGCTGCTTCTGCTGCCGGGCCCGGCAGCAATGCACCTATTGCGTCTTCCTGCCAGTAGATGGCAAAGTCTTCATTGGGCCCACTGATTGAGAACCTCAAACGTCCGAGTTCAGCAGGATCGAGCGGTCCAAACTTGTTGGACAGACTGAAAGTCACCATCGGGAACTCACCCGGTCCCGTGGAATCGACGCTCAAAATATCGACCAGAACGCCACCCAGTTGGTTGGACTTGTAGTTTACGGTATGGGCACGCTGGACCGACCGGTCATATTCCACACCAGAGGTCGGTTTGTGGCAGAATTTGCAGTCATTATCATTGTCTACCGGAAACTCGAACTCGGAATGGTTTTCACCGGTTTCAAAATTCACATCATCGTGGCAGGAACCGCAATTTACACGGCTCGGGTTCGTCATCCAGGAGGTGTGTTGCGAGCCTGGGTCACCCCGGAAAGTACCGGGTGCAACGCCTGCACAGCCAAACACGGTCAAGTCTAATGGAAGCTCTTGCAATACCTCTCCGCTGGCTTCATCGACCACGAAAAATTCGGTGTCGTCCCGTATCCATTTGCCGGTCTCCTGAGAGCCCGCTCTGCCCTTGCCAACCAGGGGTCCGTCCGGGCTGTTCAAACGAAGTTCGACCACATCCGGGTACTTCCAGGTGCGGGTGGTCACGCCCCTGCCGCTCTGGTCACAGGCTGCGACCGGGGCAGGTGTGGCAACCAGCGGGAAATCATTGGTGGGAACGCCACCGGTATGACAGGATTCACATTCATTCAGTGCTGCCGGGTATTCGACTTCACCGTAGTCATGGACGCCCTGATTGTAGCCGATAACGACATAGCCGTTTTCAAGCTCTGCGCCGGCATGGATTTTGTGGATCATGGTTGGCATAAATACCGAACTACCCGTGTCCGGATCAATGCTCTGGGTCGCGTTGTGGCACAGGATACATAGTCCGACTTCCTGGCGTGATCCGCCATGAATGGCCAACGGGTCATGGCATCTGCCGTTACAGGTTTCGGTTGTGACGATGTCACGGGGAACCGCAACACCCATACCGGACGGGACAAAGTGCTCGAGTTCGTTGGTCACATAACGGTCCAGGTCAAACTCCCTCAGATCGCGGCGGGCATAGACACCCAGGGTGTGGGTGACATCGCCATCGTAATCTGCAGGTAGCATCGTACCAAACTTGTAAATGTACTCGCCGGTTTGAACCGTTGTGTAGCTACCGCCTGAATCGGTGGAAGCCTGTACAGCGGAATCGCCGGTAATGGGGCTGGTCTGAACGCGGGTCGTATACGCGACGTAAACCTCTTCACCCCGGGGGATAAAAGAAAGGATAAACGAGGTACTGACCGGTCCGGGTGTATAGATACCGTCACGGTCCAGAGGAAGGCCGGCGGGGTCGGTAATTCTGAACCGCACCTCCGGCATCAGATCGGCCGGAATCGTCACATCATCGATGATCAACTCCAGGCCGGGGCGGATAAAATTGCTTTGTTCCGCGGTCAGGTAAAATTCCTTGTCTTTCTGTGTGTAAGTACCACTGTTTGGGGTTGCTTTTGCCGCCACATAACCGTCCAGACCAAAGACCAGGGCCAGACCGACAACAAAAAGCGTAAGGTGTTGTTTCTTCATGACTTCCTCCTAATTGAGGTTTGTTTTTCCCCCGCACTAATCAGGCCGTATTTTCCGTATATGACCAATTGCAAGGAGAACATTAAAAAGTGCTGATTTAAATGACATAGATCAATAAATTGACCTGAAAATAGACGAAAATAACTGCAAATCCGGCAGGTTTTTCAAGCCGGTTCGTAGGGTGGACATTCATGTCCGCCGGTAGGGTGTTTCGTGCTTGAAAAAAGCGGTGGGTATGAATGTCCACCTAAGGTATTTCGGTTGAGACGGTGGACATGAATGTCCACCCTACGTCACTGTAAATCCCAGGTTTCAGGTGGACATGAATGTCCACCCTACGTCACCTTTAATCTGTTTTTTCAGACTGACCAAATATCCAGTTGAGACCCTGTCGGATGGCTTCGGGCGCTGCGGAAAAGTGTGTTTGGCCGGCCAGGGTCCGGGCTTCCAGGGACCAGGGCCGGTTTGGTTGTTTTTGCCAGTGTGCTATCCACTCCAGCGCCGGTTGCCGGAACCTGGCATCGTCAAACTCACCACTTGAAACAAACACCCGGGTGGTATTGGCGGGTCGTGGTAACGGACCGTGCCATTCAAGGAAGAAGGACAGGTTGCGGTGCAGGGCGGGGTTGCTGGCGATATGGCCGCTGAACAATTCCGGTTTTGTCAAAGCGTTGTAAAGCACGAACTGGCCGCCGATGGATTGTCCGAAAATGATCCTGAAAGTTGGATCCGAACGATAGTTTTTTTCTATCAGCGGCAATAGTTCATCACCCAACATGGCCTGGAACATCGCGGCGCCGCCATAATATTCACGTTCCTTCGATGCCGCGGTGTAATCGGTCGAACGCATATTGCCTTCCTTAAAGGTATCGGCGCCATAGGAGATTCCAACCAGGATCGCTGCCGGTGTCTCGTCGCCAAACCGCAGGTAGTGGTGAAATGCGGCCATCAGCGGGAAGGTATTGCCGCCATCGAGCAGGTAGATTGTTGGGTAGGCTTGCTCTGATATTGAGTAGTTTTCAGGCAGGTCTATAAAAATATGGAATGAACGGCCCAATCCACTGGATTCCAACTCGTGATATTTGACCTCACCCAGGGATTGCAACAATTGCGGATCGAGGGGGTCAGCCAGCACTCTGTCTGCAAGTGACAGGAACAGGATAAGCAGGAGTAGGTAATGAATTGGTTTCATGGATGATTCAAGTCTTGTCTGGTTTCGCCGATTATCTTAGCAAACAATAACGTGGATACCGTTATCACCAGGGATGACCGGTATCGTAGGGTGGACATTCATGTCCACCGCAATGAATAGCGACCGGTGGACATTCATGTCCACCGCCATCAATAGCGACCGGTGGACATGAATGTCCACCCTACGTTTAGTCCATCTCCTGGACCAGGCCTTTCAGCACGATATCTGTATAGCTGACCAGGCCAATAATCTCATGGTGTTCCAGAACCGGTGCTCGCGACAGACCGAAACGGTCAAACAACCGTGTGCAATAGCGTATATCCATGTCAGGATGTACCGATACTACTGGTTTGGACATGATTTCATAGATGTTGACGCGGTTCGGAGAATGGTCGCGGGCGAGTACTTTCTTGGCCATATCCCGGAACATGACCACGCCGTATTCGTCATCCTCGTGCCGTTTGTCGACGATCAGGGTGCGCGTATCTGGGTATTTCATGGTTTTCAAGGCTTCGGTGACGGTCAGCATGCCATCTACAACATCCACCTCGGATTTCATCACGTCACGTACGCGAATGATATTTTCCAGCTTTTTCATAGTCTGTCCTCCACGGCTTCAGCAAGTACCTCGATCTGGTGGCGGACACCGATGGCATCTTCCACGTCTACTTGACAGGCGATACCCGTGCCGGGCGTATCATCGAACTCCCCGGCAGCAGCCACCGTTTCCATTATCTCACGGCTCATGTGTTCCTCGGCCAGCATCATGATGACGTCTACCTGGCTTTCAATACTGAGACCAAGAAAGGTTTTTGCCGGGTTGATGCCTTCACCGCGTGCCTGGTTGAGCACCGTGCATCCGGTAGCGCCGGCCTTGCGGGCGGCTTCCAGGACATCCTGGGTGCGTTTGTCCTCGACCATGATGATTATCAGTTTAAAATGCATGTTGATACCTCGATTTAGTCGTGATTTTATGCTTACTGGTTACGGCGTGCCAGACGCCGTGCCCTCCATTCGACAAGTTGTGCATAGCCCATCACCGCCATAATGGGAAATAGGGCGGCAAAAGCGATCAGGCCGAAGCCGTCAAGAATCGGGCTGCGGCCGGGAATTGTCTCGGCCAGGCCAAGACCCAGTGCCGCCACCAGCGGTACGGTCACCGTTGAGGTGGTCACGCCGCCCGAGTCATAAGCCAGTGGAATAATTTGTCTGGGTGCAAATGCGGTCTGGATGATGACCACGACGTAGCCGAAAATGATGTACCAGTGCAGTGGTGTGCCGGTAACGATGCGGAACGCACCGAGCGCCACACCTGTTGCCGAACCTAAGGCCACCGCATAGCGAAGCCCCCTGACGGTAATCGTACCGCCTGATACCTGGTTTGCCTTGATCGCAATGGCGAGCAGCGCTGGTTCCGCAACGGCGGTGGCAAAGCCGATGGCAGCAGCAAACGCATACACCCAAAGGTAATCCATCCAGGCTAGCTGTGCCAGCATTCCGGTTTCACCGCCATAAATGAATTCAGGTGTAGTCAACTGCTCGGCCATCAATCGGCCCAATGGAAACAGGGCAATTTTCAACCCTTGCAAGAACAAAGCCAGGCCCAGCAAGACAAAGACCATCCCCATTGCAACTCGTGCCGGGTTCTGGATGGGTTGGCGCAGTACCAGCATCTGGAAACCGAACAGGATCACGGCGATCGGCACGATGTCGCGCAGCATACCCAGCAAGGTAAATCCGAAACTCACCAGGCCGTCCATCAGAAAAACATCCCGTAGGCCATGACAAAAATTATCGGCGTCAATGAAGCGAAGGCGATCAGACCGAAGCCGTCTATAAGCGGGTCACGGCCGCGAATGGTGTTTGCCAGGCCGATACCCAGCGCGGCAACCAGCGGCACCGTCACCGTGGATGTGGTCACACCACCGGAATCATAGGCAATGCCAATGATCTCGGGCGGCGCAAAAAATGTCATGATGACCACGCCCAGGTAACCACCGATGATCAGGTATTGAACCGGCCAGCCTTTCAGGATTCTGAACACACCAACGAGCAGCGCGATACCCACGGCCAGCGCCACCGTCAAACGCAGGCCGATGGCATAATTTCTTTGCGCTTCAATAGAGCTATCGATAACTTTTCCTGAGGCAGCGACCCTGGCGGCCTCATCGGAAATGGCGATGAGCGCGGGTTCGGCCACGGTGGTTCCAAAACCCAGGGTGAATGCGAACACCAGTAACCACCAAAGGTTGCCTTTGCGTATGAAGTTGTAAGCCATTTCCTCGCCAACCGGGAACAGGGCCATTTGCAGACCTTTTATAAAAAGAGCCAGGCCCACCAGTACCAGCAGGGTCCCCCACAACATTTGCCACAGGTGGGGAATGGGTTGGCGCAGTACGACGAGCTGAAAAAAAGCGATTACCAGCACGATGGGCAACAGGGCGAGGGCGCTGTTGAACAATGGTTCCATGGTCTTGCGCATGACGGCCCACAACAGTTCCATCGGCCGTGGTTTGCGTGGATGGGAAACGAGAGGGTTATCTGCCGGGTGCATGGTGATTTTTTTCAGAAACTCCGGGGTCAGGTTAATCGCAGGGATCCATTATCCCAGAATAGCAAAGCCACAGGAATCAGCGCGATCCCGTAGGGTGGACATTCATGTCCACCAGGCCAGCGCAAATGATCCAAAAGTCATCCTGGAATTAAATCGTGCCCCGGTCAGTAGGGGATGTGGTTGAGCCAGGTTTGTCCGGTGCAAAAATCCCGGAAGCGGCTGCATAATTACGGCTTATGGTCTGTTGCTTTCCGGTCTGGCTGGTACAATATACAGACTAATGAAAAAGGACCTTAAAGCCGAGGAAGAAGGAGTTGAAATGTTGACAAGGAAACTGATGATCGCATCAATGAGCGTCGTGATGCTGATGGCCGGTGGCGTGCAGGCTGCCGGTAACCCGGAAAGGGGTGGCGATTTGAGCTCGGATTGCATTAGCTGTCACGGTATGGACGGCAAAGGCAGTTTTGAATCACCGCGTATCGCCGGTCTTGACGAAGCTTATATCTATAAACGGCTCAAGGGTTTTCGTAGCGGACAGGTAAAGTCCATGGACGGGATAATGCACCTGTACACGGAAGAGTTGAAGGACCGGGACCTGGCCGACCTGGCAGCCTACTGGGCCGCGAAGGCAAGCGACTAAAACATCACGGTATTGAAACAAAAGCGCTGCCATTCATGGCAGCGTCCGGGTCATTCGCTCAATGCTTTACCGGCAGTATTATTTAACAGGGCAAGGCGTTGCCGTGCGATAAGTAACAACAGCTTCCGCTGCTGTGCCGGGGTCAAACCCTTGCTCCAGATAAAACGCGTCTGATCACCATCCAGGATGACCTGTCCGTCGCCGGCTTCACAAGTGACATCCACCACGCCTTTTTGTGTACCGCGCAAGTGCAGCGCGCATTTGGACGGGGTTTCAGACCGGGTATACAGGCTCACTTCATTGGCTTGCGGGCAGACCTGGCCACGCTGCAACAGGTGCCGGATTGAGTAGTAGATATCACTTTGCTGCGTGATTCGCTTGTTTTCACCCGTCAATTTTGATCTTGGGTCGATCAGGATCATCGGTACCCTGGAGACCGCCTGCAGCCCGTACTTTTCCAATTCTTCTGCTGTCACCAGGTTCATGGCGCGGTGATCGCTGGCGATAATCATGACGCCGTTAGCAAAGAAATCACTTTTCAGCAGGTCTTTATAAAACACCATGATCTGCTGGTCGACATACCGGAAGGCTTTTTCTAAGGACCGTTCTCCGCTGAGCGGATCAATATAGGGCTGGTGGGTGGAGACATTTTCCAGCACCAGGGCATAAGGTATTGTCTGTTCGCCCATCCACTGTTGCGCGCGCAGGAACAGGGCCTCATCCGTGGCCGCGTGGAACTGGACTTTGGGCCAGTCCTTGTAAAAATGACCGTCGTTGCCTTCAACAAAATCAAATCCGAGGCTGTCGAGCCAGTCACCCTTGTTGGTAAAACCCAGCGGTCCGGTGGTCAGGAACGCGGAGCGGTAACCAAATTGAGCAACCAGGCCCGGCAATGATCTTTCAAATGCCCAGGTTCCCTGAAAGGAATCATCTCGCAAAAACGCGTTTTGAAAGGGCGCGTCCAATTGGATCGGCGTCAATGAACTGACCAGACCGGTATTGGTGGTGAAGCCGTTGGCGAAGAACTGACTGTACCAGGCATGTTTTTTGGCAATCTTATCCAACTCCGGTGTCCAGTCGTTCAAACCGGAAAACAGCTGGCTGTGGTATTGCGACCATGATTCGACCAGCAACAGGACAATATTCGGGCGCCGCCCAAGACCGGCCAGGCAGGCCGTCGCCGTTTCACCGTCCGCGTTTAGTTCCGAGACATAAGCAGCGGAATACCGGTGTGCTTCGGCAGTAGCAAAATTGGCAAAGAAGTAGTTTTTGAACCGCCAGCCGTGGATGTACTGGGGCGGTTCAAAAAACGCGTTTAATGAAAAAGCCAAAACAGCCAGGGCGAGGATGAAACGCCGGCTTGTTACGCTGGTCCGATCACCGGCCAGCATCATCAACGCGGTCACACCGGCCAGCATTAACAGTATCAAAAGAGCGCCGATGGCGCCGCCGGATATGCCCCTTACATGGTCCCAGATCGGCCCCCATTCGACCGCATAAATCGACAGATCGGAAAAAAACAGACGCGTGCCAAGGGTCAACGTAACCGTGATGTCCAGCACATACGCCAGCACCAGCAGCACCATGAGCAGGCGAAATACAATGCGCAGCAGGCGGTTTGGAACAAGCATCGATAACCACAGGCTGGCAGCTACCAGGGCGACGACAAACAGGTCATGGGCAACGACGTAACGGGGGATGCAATACCGGCATTGAATGATTTCCGCGACACGTTGTTGTAAGTCCACGATGCGTATGGCCATGCCAGCCACCAGGACGACAAATGGCAGGGCTGTCAGGTAACGTTTGAGTTTTTGGTATGGCATTCTCGCGACCGGGCAGAACAAAGCGGCATTATACATAGAGTATTTCTGTCTGGGCCTGTTATCCGGTCCGGCAAAGTAAAAAAAAGCGCTGCCCAACCGGGGCAGCGCTTTTTCATTTAGCAGTAAACGGGCCAGTGCCGGTCTGATGACACGCTGGACCGATTGGGTTGGGTACTAGTCGATTTCCCACCCGGTGGGTGTCGGGCATTTGCCGTTGCCGCCATCCAATATGTCACCGTGCATGATGTCATATTCCAGGTTTCCGCCCATCATCGGTACATCCGGCACCAATGATATATGCCCATCTTTGCAGGTATTTAACACCAGGGTTCCGGAGCCCCACGGTGTCCTGGTGACAACCAGGGGAGATTCACCCCAACTACCGTCGCTGGTGACGGTCACTTCGAGTATCGCCGTATTGCCGATAACCGGCCCTTTCGCGATCAGCCACAACAGGTTGCCCATGTCGTCATAGGTATAGGTGTAGACCACGACCGTCAGAACCCCGTTGGAGTAGCCGACCTCGATCTGCATTCCTTCACCACTGTGCAGGGCAGGGTCACCACGCCAGGTGCCATCATGGCCCGGGTTCATGGCAAGGCCGGTGCCGCCGAGTTCCTGTAACCACAACATCATGTTGGCCACATCGGCTGAGCCCGGTGAACCTATGGTCGCGCGGGTCATCATTGTGCCACTGCCCCAGCGGGCTTTGTGGGCAAATTCACTGGGCTTGCCGTCATTGCCAAAGAAGTCCAGGATGCCACCTTCGGGGTGGCCTACCGGGGATTCACCTGCCGGGTCGCCATGACAACCGGAGCAGTTGGCATCGTAAAAAGTTTCACCCGCTGCGGCGTCAGCAGTAGAGACGATCGTGTACAACACCGGGTTCTGGGTCGGATCGATTTTTTCGAAATACGCGTCCCAGCCGGCATCCTCAAAATTGAGGAATTCAACCAGCGCATCGATCTGGGCTGCCGTGATATCCGCACCCACTGCCAACCCTTCCCCCGCCGCCAGGCTGCCGGAAAAATCGGGGTGCTGGTTGCCCAGCGTGTAGCCATTGGCGTTTGCGGCCTTGTTGTCAGAAGAGTGCGTGCCGTCCAGTGCTACCCAGCTGCCGGTCCCCTGCGCAAAAGTCCTGCCGGTGCCGGCATGCGCGATCATCTCCGCGGTTACCGAACCTCTTGCAATGGCCCTGGAAGTGCTGTCGCCGTCACCGGCGCCCGCATTAGGGCGGGTGTCTTTACGACTGCGCCTGGTATAGCCGCCATCAGTGCCAAGGATGTCCCAGCCGTGGCACGCTTTACAGCGGATATAGTCCTGGTTGGTGACGCCATCCGGAAGATCGCCGGTGCCGCCGGCTACTGTCTTGGTCCAGTTTTCCCAGGCTAAAGCACCCTGCATCACCCCCGCACTGGGTGCGGACGGATCCGCGGCCTGTGTTATGCCCGAGAAAAGCAAAAGCAGGGCCATTGTTACCATTAAAAAAATCAGTTTTTGTGCTTTATCAGACATGACAACCTCCTACAGTATTTTTTGTCTTAAATGCCACCTCAGTTTAATTGATCAAAAATTGATCTGAATTGATATAAATCAATGTTTGCCGTGTTTGTGACATAGATCATTTTCTGTTGGCACGGTTATATGTCAGGTGCTACGCTGCCTGGTAATACTTGTCCCGGCAGACGCACCAGCCGGCTTGGCATTTCGTGATGCCCGTGGTCTGATTGTTCTCTGCCATTGTCTCGGGTATAGCCTTACTGATGCATTAGAATGGGGTCATTGTTGGCCAGGAAATCCCCAAAACGGGCAACGGTTTGGGGAATACCTGATCTGATCCAGGTCCTGGGAGAGATAGTCATGAGAACACTCAATATATCCACCGCTTCAGCCGTTTTTTTGCTGCTGCCTCGAACAATTCTTGCCGAGGAAGTAACATTGCCGGCACCAGTAATCGAATGGTCGTTCTACATATTGCTCATCTTCGCGGCGTGCGTCGCCCTCGGTATCTTCTTTTTGAACAAAGGAAATAACGTGAAAAATGAGAAAAATGAGAAAAATGAGAAAAATGTTAAGAACGAATTCTTGAGCAGCCTGTTCGACGCTCAAAACCAGATGATTTACTCGGTTCGCCCCAACGTTTCTGTCAGCGATAGTGTACGCCAGATGAATGTGCACAGGATTGGCGCAATGTTGGTGATGGTGGACACCAAGTTAGTTGGAATCTTCACCGAACGTGACGCCCTCACCAAGGTACTGGGAGCAGGACTTGATCCCACCGTCACAAATGTGTCCGAAGTTATGACAAAAAACCCATTTTGTGTCACCCCTTTAACCACACTGGACGAAGCGATGGACATTGTGACCCATAAGCGATTCCGGCACCTTCCGGTTGTTGAGGATGGTAAAGTGGTGGGTATGGTGTCCAGTGGCGATCTTACACACAGGCTGGTCAGAAACCAGTCAGGCGAGATTCGGGAACTGGTGGAAATTGCCGGTCGCAGAGGAAGCCCTCGTTAGCCCGAACATTTAACCAAGGCGAACGAAAAAGTGAAAAGGCCCCGTCAGTTCTGGCTAAAACCGCCACCGGTATGGAATTTCTTGATACAGATCAGTTACATGTTGTGGCTTATCAAATATTCTTTAGAAGAATAAGAGATTTTAGTCTGCCGCGGGCAGACTTTCAGATCACACGAGGAGTATAAAATGCTAACCAGGAAACTGATTTTCGCAGCCACCTTGGTTTTGATGTTTGCAGTCAGCGTCGTTCAGGCCGGCGGCGACTCCGCCAGGGGCAAGGAATTGGCGCAGGAATGTGGTATGTGCCACGGTGAGGACGGCAAGGGCAATGATGAAGTACCCGCGATCACAGGGCTCGATGAGGCCTATTTCATCGAGCAACTCATGGCCTTTAAATCTGGTGGACGCACAGATGAAATGGAAATGATGCTGATGTACACAGAAGACCTCAGTGAACAGGACATGTCTGACTTGGCGGCATACCTCTCCACCCTGGAATCTGACTAGTCAAGCATGGAATCAATGCTGAATTTCGCTGTTTTGCAGGCATCGGCCAACCATTCACACGGTTTCGATCTTCACGGATTACTGGAAGTGCAGTGGTAAAAAGCCGTGTTCTTCTGATTCTGACACTATTCACTTATTTACCGCATGGTTTTGCCCAGGCAGAACCAGACGTAACAGAACCAGTGGCGCTGGTAAACCCTGCTGGTGCTGAATATTCGATTGTGCCGCGTAAACCGGAACTGACCTATTACCCGTGCACCCAGTGCCACAAATTCATGACCCCAAATCCTGAGGTCCGGGATCTTTCTTCACCCCATCCGTCCACCCTCGATCATGGAAACGAGAGAATTTGGTGTCTGACCTGTCACAAGATCGACAACCGGGATTTCCTGACGAATTTACTCGGCGCGGATATTGATTTTGACAACGCGCCGGACCTCTGCGCCAGTTGTCACATGCAGCGGCACAACGACTGGATGTCTGGCGGACACGGTAAACGGGTGGCTGACTGGCAGGGTGAGCGGGTCATCTACAGCTGCCCCCAGTGTCATGATCCGCACAGTCCGGCGATCAAGCCGCGCGCTCCAAAACCAGTTCCACCGATCCGAAAGGGGCTGGAGCGTGGTCTGCACGTCAAGGAAGCACACCTGAAAGTGTGGGAGCGCCTGGAGAAAAGGGATCATGAGTAAAACAAAAAAAACACGGTCAGATGAAAGAGAAACCGGAATTTCAAGGAGATCCTTCATCAAGGGCGCAGGCGCTGCTGGTTCAATGGCCATAGCAGTCACGGCAGTACCTGCGGCGAGTGCGGCTTCCTGGGGCGGCCAAACTATGAAAGACGCCTTCGGTGATTTCTTCCAGGATCATTACAAGAATATGACACCGACAGAACTTGAGCAGGCACTGGCCCGCATCGAGCGCAACGCCAAGCGCACGACCGGGGTGGACATCAAGTGCGAAAACACACCACCCATTCCCGGCGTGGTATTCGGTTACGCCATTAATATCTCGAAGTGCAAGGGTTATCGCGACTGCGTCTACGCCTGCGTCGAAGAAAACAATCTCGGAAGAGATTCACAAATGCAGTACATCCGTGTGCTGGAAATGGAGCAAGGCAACCGAAATCTGGAAAAATCCGATCACTATTACGATCCGGAGACGGTACCCCAGAAGGACAAGTACTACATGCCGGTTCAATGCATGCAGTGTGAGAACCCACCCTGTGTCAAGGCCTGTCCAGTCGAGGCGACGTGGAAGGAGCCGGACGGCATCGTGGTGATCGACTATAACTGGTGTATCGGTTGCCGCATGTGCATGGGCGCATGCCCTTACTGGGCGCGTCATTTCAACTGGACGGAACCTGAATTGCCCACTGAGGTGGTTAACCCGGTCACCCATTACCTGGGGAATCGGCCACGGATGAGGGGTGTAACCGAAAAGTGTCATTTCTGCGTGCAACGAACGCGTAAAGGACGGTTGCCCGCCTGTGCCGAGGCTTGCCCGAACGGTGCAAGGATTTTTGGCAATCTGCTCGACCCTCAAAGCGAGATTCGCTATGTACTTGAAAACAAAGATGTATTCAGGCTAAAAGAGGAACTCGGGACTGAGCCAAAGATGTGGTATTTCTCTGATTGAGGTGTGACATGATGGCCTTGCCCCAATTTTTTGCCGATGCAATACGTGAGATGCTACGCGGCCCCAGGCGTTACTGGGGTTGGGTGATTCTTCTTGTGGCGTTGTTCGTACACGGAGTGTTTTATTACATCAACCAGATGCAAACCGGTCTCGTTGTTACGGGTATGAGTGACCAGGTCTCATGGGGATTCTACATCTCAAATTTCGCGTTTTTCGTGGGCATTGCAGCAGCTGCTGTTTTACTGGTCATACCAGCATATATTTTTCACCGCAAGGATATTAAACACGTGGTTCTGCTCGGCGAGGGTATGGCAGTGGCCGCCGTACTGGTAGCAATGCTGTTTGTACTGGTCGATCTAGGCAGACCGGAACGCGCCTGGCATTTTATCCCGTTCATTGGACGTTTCAATTTCCCGAATTCCATCCTGGCCTGGGACGTCATCGTGTTGAACGGGTATCTCTTGCTGAATGCTGCAATCCTGGCTTATGTGCTGTTTTTACATTACCGGGACCGGGAGCCACAATCGACGGTGTACATGGTCTTTGTTGTGATCGCGATGTTCTGGGCAATATCGATCCACACGGTCACCGCTTTTATGTTTTCTTCGAATCCATCACGAGCCATGTGGCATACCTCTTTGCTCGGGCCGAGATTCATCTCCTCAGCTTTCGCATCCGGCCCCGCCTTGATCATCATTACGCTGGGGGTGATCAGTAACATCACGCGCTACCGGATTAGCAGGACGGCGATTGACACCCTGGCCCTGATTCTGACCATTGCCCTGCAAATCAGCCTGTTTTTTGTCGGCGTGGAATTATTTACAGATTTCTACAACGAAGGTCAGCACGGGGCATCCATCCGGTACCTGTTTTTGGGCCTCGAAGGCTTGGGCAGCCTCCGCCCGTGGATCTGGGCTGCACTGGTCATGAACCTCATTGCAGTCACAATACTCATGATCCACCCTTTACGGCGGAACATGAAGTGGCTTTACGTTGCCTGTGTGCTGACCTTCCTCGGCATCTGGATAGAAAAAGGCATGGGACTCATTGTGCCAGGATTTATTCCGACAACACTGGGTGAGGTATTTGAGTACTCTCCAACCGTCACAGAACTCAGTATTGCCCTGGGCATATGGTCTTTCGGCATGCTGGTATTTACCTTGCTGGCAAAACTGATTATCGCGGTCGAATTGGGTACCTTAAGGTACAAAAAACCCGAAGGCTAGTACACTAACTAAATCAACTTAAACAAGCGCCATTCTCATTCGGGGGCCGGTCGCTCGTCCCAGGCTTTTTTGAACATCTCTTCCAGTATCGCCAGGATTTCGGCGGAACTCTCATCCATCGTGACGAGATCGAAACGGTGCACCCGGGTTACCGTTTCATCGTACTTGTTGCTGATGGCCTTGACCTCTTGTTGCGTATTACACGGCCAGTCCTGCCCCTCGTAGAAAACGGTCACCCAGGCCAGATAGACCTTGGCAATACTGAGGCGGTGGAGGAACTCGTCTGCGCGGTCTGCGACCAGGGGAAGGTGTTGGGGATTTTGATCGAAATGGCAGTTTCGGCAGCTCTGCTTGACAATATCGCGATAGTTTGGTCTGGGGCGCATGGCGCTGTGGCATGTAGTACAACTGGGCGCTGACCTGTCATTCATCAACGCCTTGAAATGCTTGCTTTGTTTGAACTGTGCGAGCTTGTCTGAGTGACAGGAACCGCAAGTCTCGGGCAGATTCTTGTAATGCAGTCTGCTTGCTGGATCGGTAATCTTCAGTATGCTTTGGTGGGCGGTCTCCTTGTCAGTGGCAACCGGATCACCGCCATGGCAGAAGTTACAGGTCAGACCTGCCGACTTGTGGGGCGATGTTAGCCAGTCCTGGTAGTAGGTATGGAGTTTTCGGTCCTGTACGTAGAATTCAGGATCGCTGTGGCAGTCAATACAGCTATTGCCGTACGCCGTTCCCGACGAGAGCGTGGTGGCAAGAACCACCCAGCCGAACATGATAGCTGGAATTATATGATTCATCAGCAACTCCCCAAACAGACTTACTCCGGACTATTCAACTTCATAATGCACAAATACAGGTGATGTTAGACATAGATGCTCACACCAGCATGGTATTTCATGATGCAGGTCAATTACATGATGTGGATCATCAAATACTCTTTAGGGTAATAAGAGACTTATGCCATGCCAAAACATATTATCAATCTGCTAGTACTGCTGGGCGGCTTTTTGCTGCTGGCTCTCGTTGCAAAAATCTATTTGACCGATCCATCATATTATAAATACGGCACCTACAGAGCGGATGCCGTATCTGAGCTTGCAGCCGCGACGCCGTTATACAGGGGTTCAGCATATTGGCTGGAGTGCCATCCCGAGAGACAGGCTGATTGGCCCACAGGGGCCCACAGAACCGTTCAGTGCGAGGTGTGTCACGGTACCGCCCCACAATGCCCCGAAGACGGCATACAACCGAAACCGGTCGATATCATCAGGCTCTGCACGACCTGTCATCTGGCGATGCCGGCCCGTCCGGCCCGGCAACCCCAAATCGTACTCGGAGACCACCCGTATCCCGGTGAGGAAACACCGCCGTGCAACACTTGCCATGATCCGCACGCACCCCAGGAGTGGGTGCCGGGTGCGACAGATGCAGATTTGGAACCACAGGGTGTGGTTACAGCCGATTCGGTCGAGAGAGTGCCTGGGGCGGTTTCAAAATGTGCTAAATGCCACGGCAAACAAGGTCAGGGCCTGAAACGGAACCCGGCCCTCGCCGGCCTTGAAGCTGCAGTTTTTATCGAACGGATGAACCTTTACATAAGCGGAGCCCTGGAGAGCAAGGCGATGGCCAAATTTGCCAGGGCGTTAAGCACTGAAGAGATCGCTGAGCTGGCAGTGTATTACGAGAATTTACCGGCAAATTTGCCCGAATAACACGGGCCGGGTGGAGTAACGCCGGAAAGGAGAGAGACATTGGATAACGACAGGAAAAAAACAGAACGACGTAAATTCCTGTGTGCCACCGGCAAGGCGATCGCTGGTCTCGGGGTTGTTGCAAGCGGCGGCAGTCTGCTCGCACGCGGTGCCAACAAAGCCGATGCGAAGACCCCGGCCGATGGAATCACAGGCTCTTTCCCCACCCCGGAGTACGACTGGACAAAGCATCGCTGGGCGTACGGTATTGATGCCACCAAGTGCATCGGCTGTCTGCGCTGCGTTGAGGCTTGCAAAGCTGAAAATGGCGTAGCCGCGGATGCCCACCACTTTCGCACCTGGGTAGAACGGTATGTCCGTCTGGAAGGAGAAGACAAGACGCATATCGACAGTCATGCTGACCCGAGAAACATCGCCGCCTCGGGCTCAGAATCTGAATATCGTTTCGACAACCGGTATAACAACGAAAAAGTCACCAAGGCTTTCTTTGTACCGAAGATGTGTAACCACTGCGTTCATCCTCCCTGTGTCCAGGTCTGCCCGGTGGGCGCTACCTTCAGGACAGAGGATGGTGTCGTGCTCATCGACCACGACTATTGCATCGGTTGCCGTTACTGTGTCCAGGCCTGCCCCTACGGCGCACGGTTTTTCAGCGAGGAAAAGGGCACTTCCGACAAGTGCACCTGGTGCTATCACCGTATTACCAAGGGATTGAAACCGGCTTGCGTAGAGGTCTGCCCAACCGGTACCCGTGTCTTTGGCGACCTGAACGATTCATCCAGCCCGATCAGTGAGTTCATTCGCGACAACCGGGTACAGGTACTCAAACCGGAGACCGGCAACGCGCCCATGTGCTTTTATATAGGTCTCGACAAGGACGTATTATGATTGAAATTGCGCCTTATACGGGTTATGTGTATCCAAATGAGACGATTATCCCATGGGGGGTACTGATCGTTATCTACCCTTATTTGACTGGCCTGGTGGCGGGCGCATTTACGGTCTCCAGTTTATACCACGTGTTTGGTATGCAACAATTCAAACCGGTTGCCCGGCTCGCCTTGCTGACGTCGCTGAGTGTCATGATTTTTGTACCCACCCCCCTGTTGCTTCACCTGGGGCATCCGGAACGAGCCCACTATTCCATGATCACGCCACACCTGACATCCGCATTTGCGATGTTCGGTTTTTTCGCCGCTTTCTACACGATACTGCTGATCCTCGAGGTCTGGTTTGTATTTCGGATAGACAACGTTGCGCGTGCTCAAAATTCGACCGGGTTGGCACGTATTTTTTATCGCACGGTCACGCTCTGGTCTGATGATATTTCACCCAGGGCCCGTGCCATTGACAGCAAGTTGTTGCTAATCCTCGCCATCGTTGGTATTCCTTCCGCCCATGGATTGCACGGCTATATCGGCTTTGTCTATGGTTCCCTGAAGGCCCGTCAGTGGTGGGAGTCGGACTTGATGCCGATCATCTTCCTGTTCTCTGCGATTGTCTCGGGGATCGCGTTACTGATGGTACTGTAAGTAGTGGCTTCAAAATTACGTCGCGTTGTGATCGATCATGCCTGTCTGAAGGGTTTGACCTATGCGTTGTGGGCATTCCTGATGTTCACAGTCATCCTGGAAGGACTGGAGTTCGCCAACCTGGTGTACAAGGGGAAGGAAGGCGTCGAAACCATCATGGAGTACGTCCAGGGGCCGTTGTTCTGGCGTTACTTCGTGTTGCAATTCGGTTTTGGAGCACTGCTACCGGTTGCGGTGATGGGTCTCATGTTTACGTTCAATACACGGGGCAGAGCTTTTATCGTCGGCGCAACGAGCAGTGCTATGCTGGTTCTGATGAATGTGCTCCTGATGCGATGGAACGTGGTCATC
>Ga0255052_10000747_pt1 | contig 25468 bp, 24 predicted proteins | sample JV7_2_21_MG_FD_188632 | JGI IMG/M metagenome (GOLD analysis project Ga0255052, IMG submission 188632) | Seawater microbial communities from Jervis Inlet, British Columbia, Canada - JV7_2_21 | ecosystem: Environmental > Aquatic > Marine > Inlet | place: Canada: British Columbia | collected...
TGACATCTGGAAGTGGTTCCCGATTGGTAAGGCGCACCCCGACCACCATGCAGCAGAAAACAAGGGCAAGGGCGTCGCGCTCGATGACTATGCCGTCCTGCTTGACGTGCAGGCGATGCACTGCACAACCTTGCAGTTCAAGAGCGTGATCACCGATGATGTCAATCAACCGCGATTGTTTAGTGTTCAAAACCTGCGCAAGGCGGGTCGCTAGCCAGAGTACCGGTATGACTTACAATCATGGCCGCTTCCGCTTGTCCGACTATGATCTGACGCAGTTTCCCGGGCCGAAGGTCGGCGAACCGGCGCCTGATTTTGAACTTACCGGCCTGGACGGTAAGCCGGTTCAACTATCGTCATTCAGGGGGCGCTGGCTGGTTCTCGAGACCGCCAGCGTCTCCTGCATGATGTATGCGAGAAATGTCGACAAGATCGCTCTTGTAAGACAGAAATACCCGGACGTAGCCTGGCTGATCGTGTACGTTCGCGAAGCGCATCCGGGACGCCGCAGACCGGCCCACCGGGACATGACGGCAAAGATAGCGCTCGCAGGATCTCTCAAGGACGACTACGGTGAATCGCGACCAGTCGCGGTCGACACTTTAGGCGGCGATATGCATCGCGCTTACGGCAGCCTGCCTAACATGGCCTATGTGCTGAATCCCGATGGTGAGGTGGCGTACCGCTGCGACTGGCTGAGCGTGCCGGAACTCGACAGCGTGCTTGCCAGACGCCCTGACACAGAAACCAATCAGCACACCCTGACCGACGACCTGCATTATCCCTCGGTATGGCTTACCGCGAGGATCTTGTGGCGCTCGGGCATCGCGGCTGTCTGGGATTTTTTGCGCGCAGCACCGCATCTGCTGCCGACGCATCGCGCAGCGGACAAGCATTACACGGCGCCCAAGACCAAGGCTAGGCAACAGTAACTTCAGTCTCAGTCGCAGACCGATATGCCGCGTGGATATAACAAGTCTGTTCGGCCATCTTGACGAGCTGCAGGGACTTGTCGTCAGGTTCGTCAGTATCCAGATACACCAGGGTTTCAACAGCATTTGCCTGCGGTTCGTCGTTTCGAGATGAACGAAAGGCGGTGTCCTGAATAATCCGGTATCCGTTCAGTCTCTGTTTGGTGATTTGGGCATAACGCCCGATCTGGGTCATGAAACAGAAGGCAACACCGGCCGATAGATAGGCAAGACCAGTCGGGGCCCGTTCCTGATCTCCAGACAAGCTTGCGCTGTCACTGAGCATACGAAAGCGGCTCCCTGGCGGGTGCTCGCATAAGACGTCCAGAGACGTCAGACCATCGTCGCGAATCGTTCCTTGATTTTTGACGTGTACGATGCGTTTCTGCTCTGCGACGAGTCCTACCGGATCTCCAGCAGCCTCGGCGACAGCCTCGATTTTCCTGATAAGCGTGGTGTCGCCATGATTCATCGGACGAATATTCTCGAACAGGTCGCTGGGATCGGTGAGCGCCGAGACAGCATCGGCAGCCAGTCCGGGCCAGGCCAATTCCCGATCATTGGCACGGACAGCGAAGCGGCTCGGCAATTTCTCTCGCAGGCAGCTGTTGGCTGCGGAACGCTCGTGCACTGCCGTCTCCGCAACAATTTCAAAATCGTTCGAGCAGCCAACGCCGTGCGCTGCTATCGTCACGCGCATGGGCTGCACACTGGCTGCCATCGTGCCTCTTAACGCCGAGCCCTCCATCGCAAAAAAATTGTCCTGTGCGAGATCAAACGAATCGAGATGGACTTCCCTTTCGCAGGCTTCGTCGATGAAATCAGACATCAATGATGCCGCCATTCCGGCAGTGAAATACGCGAGCGGAAACGGCGCCAGATCGGTGCCATTGAGCCACGGGCCTTCGTCGCATACGACTCGCCAGATCGCACCTGTCGGTCCGTACTGGATGATTGCCTCTTTTTGCATGCCCTCCAATGTGCGCGCGTGGGTACGAATCGTTGCGATCCCCTCGGTATGTGGCAGTGGCTCCAGTTTCAATCCGGACGGATCGACGCGAAATGCCAGCGGGTAGCCGCTCGATTCGATGTTAGCCTTACATTCGCTCACTCAGGAATCCTTTATTGATAGTAATCTGATCATCGTGCCGGCATATTGATTGTATTGATGTAAATGATTCGACACCACGAGACCGGTACTCTGATTCCAGAATCGACAGGGAGAAAAATGAACATACAACACATCAATCCGGATAGCTTATTCCCGTCACTCCAGTTCGGTTTTTCCCAAGTAGTCAGCACCGAGGGCGGCCGGACGATTCACTGCGCCGGCCAAACAGCGTGGGACAGGGAAACGAACGTTATCGGTCAGGGAGACTTTGCCGCACAAGCCAGGGCCACGTATGACAACGTGCGCCTGGCCCTGGCATCCGCAGGTGCCGAACCCAGGGATATTGTGCGCATGCGGACGTATGTCGTGGATTACACACCCGATTACCTCGAGCCCCTCGGAACGGAGACCGCTGCTTTTTTTGGAGATTATCCGCCACCGGCAGCAACACTCATCGGCGTCGCAAGCCTGGCAATGCCCGAGTTTATGATAGAGATTGAGGTAACGGCAGTCGTTACTGAATAATTGAATTCCAGTTCGCCAGCAAATGTTCGCTGGATCGAGCGGCGAGCGCGTGAATGGTGAACGTCGGGTTGACGCCGCCACTCGTCGGGAACAACCCGGCTCCGGCAACGACCAGATTCGGGACATCGTGAGCCTGGCCGAAATCATTACAGACTGAGTCCGCAGGATCATCGCCCATAATCGTGCCACCCATGATGTGCATCGCCGCTTGCGGCCCGGTCCACACTTCTTTCGCACCCGCGGCCCTGAAAACCGCCTGGCCCTCCTCCAACGCCGCCTGCCACAGGGCCTTGGACTCCGCATGAGTCGTGTGCGTCACATTGGCCAGCGGTACACCGAAGCGATCAGTCTGGTCGTTAAGCGTCAAAGCATTCTCCGCGACCGGAAGATCCTCGATCACACCAGTCATCCCGGCGAAGCCGTGCGCTGCCTGTTTCATAAACGCGTGTAGATCGTTGCCGAACAGGTCCGGCCGGGTCGTGGCAATGCCCAGCAGGTCATTCGGCTTGACCGCTTGCGCGATCATCCACTGATAACTACCGAATGCGCCGGCATCCGAGTGTGTGTCCTTGCGGTAGCTATCCTGATTGACAAGCTGGCCGCCAAATGCGCCCAAGTGACAGTTTGTCTTCTCATCGAAAAGGCCATACACCAGCGCGGCAGCATGACTCATGATCGAATGTCCCACTTTGCCGCTGGAATTGCCGAGACCGTTCGGATGCTTGTCCGAGGCGGATGCGAGCAACAAGCGTGGATTTTGTACCGTAAATGCCGCGAGAACAACGAGATCCGCCATAACGGCTTTCTTCTCTCCGGCCTCGTCGACGAACTCGACACCGGTGACGAACTCCCCTGAGTCACTGCCAAGTACTCGTGTAACAGTTGCATTCGCCTGCAGAACTGCTCCATGTTCAATTGCGACCGGCAGGTGAATGGTCAGCGGATTCGCCAGCGCGCCGATCGGGCAACCGGCATCACACCAACCGTCCCAGATGCACGCAGCCCGACCGTTGTAATTATTTGTAGTGACAGCCAGAGGCAGTGGCGCCGTTTTCATTCCCTGTTTTTCGAAACCATTTGCAATGATCTCTCCCTGTGTAAACAGGGGTACCGGCGGCATGGGATACGGCTCGCCCGGTGGTCGCCATATTTCCTGCTCGGCATCGCCTGCAATACCACACTCGAGCTGCGCCTGATCATAGAAGGGCCGCAGATCCTCATAAGCGATAGGCCAGTCCCGGCCTCGATCGAATAGCGTACGCATCTGAAAATCTTCCCTGTGCAGCCGTGGCCAGACTGCATAGTGGTGCATCGCGCTGCCGCCGACGCCATAGCCTGCATTGAATACGTGCCCTACCGGATTCGCGCCGCCTTCGATGACGGGCTCACCATTCCATTTGAGGCGACGCGACCAGATCGCCGAGCTAATCAGATCGTCATTGCTGCGGTCGGGGCCGGCCTCGAGAATTACAACTTTCTTGCGACCGGCGGCGAGTCTTGCCGCTATCGCACTACCGGCGGCACCGGACCCGACGACAACGGCATCGACTCTCTCTGTCGGTAGCGTCATTCGCCCCACCGGCTTGGCGGTTCGATATGCGCCATGTATGGAATACCCAAATCTTCGATGCCCTGCTTTGTGCCGTACAAAACATCGACCGCATCATTTCGGACGACGAAATAGAAAAACGCTGCGGGTGGCCCGCTCCAGCCGTCCGGATTGCCTCGTGCAATTTGCCCGACCAGTTCCAATTGTTGCTCTTCACGCATTTCCGAAAACAGAGATCCATGTTGTGTGCCTGCCACCGCATCGAGCCCGGCCAGCCCGCCTGAATAGAATGACGCGAACGGCGGGTTCACACCCAGATACTTGAGCATCAGCATCTGATCTTGCGGCGAAGCATTGAGTTGATGGTCGATGAAATGCGCGAGTCCTGCGGTAGCACTTCCTGGTAAAAGCACATTACCGAGCGCCTCGAGTGTCAGAACTTCCTGTGGATTCAATACCTGAAACGGTATCTGCTGTTGCCGTGCTTCTTCGGGCGTTACCTCGACTTCGCAGCCACCGATATAGAAAGTCAGCAGGCCAATGCCGCTATTGCGAATAAATGTTCGTCGTGATTGCGGCACGTCAAATCAACTTTTGTTTCGCAGTACGGAAATCCGGTCTGTCACAGAATTGTGACAGACCGGATAGCATTCGATGTGCAACTAGTTCGAGTATCTTATGCTGATACCGTACCAGCGTGGTGGCTGGAACGAAATCTCATTACAACCACATAAAGTTGCCAGATCAAAGCCATGAATTCCTGCGCGTTCATCCGTGACATTATTCACGTTCAACCGTACTTGCCAACTGTCATCATCACTGGTCCAGCCAATGCCGGCATTGACCATGACCCACTCGTCATATTTGTCGGCGTCGAAGTTTCGGAGGTTATAAAAATACTCGTCTGAATAACTGACGTCACCTTTGACAAACATCCTGCCATTAAATGCAGGCCATTCGTATCGTACTAAAGCGGCGATTTGCAGTTCCGGTGCATAAGTTGGGTCAACATCAATCGGGGGAAGTGGCGAATCGACCCGCAACGGCACATCCTTGACTGTTGCATCAAACCACGAAAAGCTCAACATGGCATCCAGTCCATCGACAGGCGATGTCTGAAGCTCTAATTCAACACCATAATTGTCGGCGTCGGCGTTGACGACGACACCGGCAACGCCAGTAAACAGGAATGCCTGATAGTCACTGTAATCATAGTAGAATACTGTGCCATTAATCCTCGTGGTCCCACTGGCTGTAGTCTTTTTAAAACCTGCCTCGATGGAATGCAGCACTTCTTCCTCGTATGGCAAGACGCTATCAGGGAATCCCAATCCGCCGGGTATAGGCGCATTGAAGCTTCCCGCCTTGACGCCGCGGTTAATGCCGGCATAAAGCAACAGACCATCATTCGGTCGCCAATCGAGTTGTATTTTGCCGGCAAAAAAGGTATCTGAGGATTTATCTGTAAAGTCCCGGATTGGAATTACCGGATCGCCTACATTGACTTTCCTGGAATCATTGCTGTCATAGAGCCCTTGGCGCATAAAATAGTCTTTTTCTTCTTGGATAACGCGCAATCCGCCGATGAAAGTCAGCTTGTCGCTCAAATCCCTCTCGAATTGACCGAAAAGCGAGAATGAATCTGTCTGCAGATCGGCCTTCACACCAATATCAATGCCACCTGCAAACTCCGGTATGATTGAGAAAAACGGATCGAGAACAATCGGCAGACTGTTTTCCGGCCCTTTCAATCCGTTGTCTGATTTGCTGTCGATATTCAGATAGTAGAATCCGAGTACCCAACGCGAATTATCCGACTCGCCATTGAGCCGAATCTCCTGGGTGAGACTCGTGGCATCCACGCCCGCATAGTTGGCCAATTGATTGACTGGGGCCGAATCGACGTCGATGAACAGCAGTTTCTGATAATCCTTGAAGTCGGTCACCGAAGTCAGCAGGACATTATCGTTCAGGGCGTGCTCGATGCGAAGATTGGCGCCCGTTGTCTCCGTACTGCCGGAATCCTCGAAAGCGAAGTCCCCTGCCGTGTTGAAATCCTCACCGTCCGGATCGATATAACCGAAATAGTCAGCGCCCGGCTGAAGTCTTCCACCAAAATCAGAAAATTCACCATCGGGGTCGGCAGCACCGAAAAAACCGTCATTATCCGCATCTGAACCGAAATCGCTGCCATCGGAACCAATTCCTGTCCGGGTTTCATCCGGTGCAACATCAATGACATTAATTAATTCGCCGACACCAGCAACACCATTGAATACGCCAATAGTTGGTTTTGATTGATACGGACCTGTCGCTACTTCGCTATCCGCATAATTGACCGAGAAAGTAACCGTGGTGTCCTCGCTCATTTCACTCATCAGGATTCCGCGAACGGCAATGGTGTCATCATCGCCCATGTCTGCCCCGGACCCGGGACCAGGATCATTAGCCGGCCTCAACCCGATGGACCCGGCACCAAACTCGCCGAACGGATCTGATGGATCGACATAGAGATTGTTCAGATAACCATCATGCTGGTTGTACAAAAGTGCGATTCGTCCGGCCAGGTTGTCCGAAAATGGGCCACCGATGGCTGTTTCAACCCTGATTTGTTCGGTATCGGTATCGGTATCAAACAATCCGAAAGTCAAATCGGCATAACCTTCAACCTTGTCAAAGCTTGGTTTATTACTCACGTATTGGACCAGACCACCGGTCGCATTGCGTCCAAACAATGTCCCTTGTGGGCCCTTTAGAATCTCCACGCGTTCAATATCGAACGTGGCAAAGGTCTGCGCCTGGGCAATAGCAAAATAACCTTCATCCAGATAAACGGCATTGGGCGCCTCGATAATGTCGTTAAAATCATTTTGGGTAACGCCACGGATCGAGAACTGCGTATTTTGACCTGCCAGGTTACCGCTGATATGTACGCCTGGTGACATTCTTGCGATGTCATAGCTCCGCTCGATACCAAGATCCCGCATCTGAGCGCCGGTGAAGGCGTTAATCGAAATGCCGACATCCTGAATATTCTGCTCACGTTTCTGAGCTGTGACAATGATTTCCTCCAGCACGCCTTGTGCAGCCGCCGGCATCGCTATGCCGAAACACAATGCGGTAACACCGCAGATCGACAGTGAAGTGATTAGTCTGTTCATTTTCTCCCCCTACATCGAAGATCAATTTGCACTTCGACCTTAGATTGATAACGGCAAATGCAAGCCGCAACGCAATAATCCAACCTACCTGAACCAACAAAAAATCTGAACGATCAGTTACAGTAAAGGATACCATTCCCGACAATGAATGCTATACAAATGACGCATGGGTATCCGGATAAGTTCCGCACGACTCCCTGCGATCCATGTGGTCCACGGGCCCGCTATCGCGCGTTGCAAAGCCAAATCAGAGCCCAGATCACCGGTGCCACCCGAAACCGCGCTGTCCGGTTTATCTTACGTCACGGACTCAGGCCGCGCGGTTTCCATTTACGAGTTGGCGAAACTCCTCGTCTGTCATCAGCCGGCCCGCCGCCGTCGCCCGCTCCTTGACGTCCGCGAGGAGTTGCGCGTATTGATCTTCGGGCACGTCCAGGTCAAGTTCTTCGAGTTTGAGCTTGATACTGGACAAGCCGCTTTTCTTGCCAAGTACAATTCGCCGCGGCGCCGATACCATGTCGGCCGAATAAGGCTCGATCGCTTCGGGAATATGAAATTGATTTGCGACGGCGCCACTTTCACGCGTAAAGAGGTTGTCACCTACCACCGGACGCCAGCCGTCGACTTGATAATTGCCTGCCTCCTGCACAAGCGCAGACACTTTTCGTGCCTGTGACAGATCGAGTTCGATCGGCACATCGTAGAGGCACGATAGAGCGAGTGCCACTTCGCAAAGGTCGGAGTTGCCGGCCCGCTCACCGATACCGTTGATCGTGCCTTGTATCCAGTCGGCGCCGCCACGAACGGCAGCAATGGCCAGCGCCGTACCGAGACCGAAATCATTGTGACCATGAAAATGCAGCGGCATATCCGGGCCGATCCATCCCCGCACGATTCGAATCAGGTTCTCAACGGCCTCCGGCGCACAGGCACCGATGGTGTCGACGACCGCAACTTCTGATGCGCCGGCTTCTATGGCGCATTCATAAACTTCCTGCAGGTAGTGCAAGTCGCTGCGCGTACTGTCAACAGGGAAAAACAGGACCCGCAAGTCTTCGTCGACCGCGTGCTTGATTGCGTCAGCGACACGCTGCAGTACGATTTCGCGATTAAAGCCGTACGCCTGCATCTTCACCTCGCTCGTGGAGATTTCGATCAGCGTTTGCCTGATGCCGAGTTGGATGAGCGCATCGAGATCGCCCTTGACGGCACGGGAAAAACCCCAAATCTCGGAATCCAGCCCGGCCTCAAGGATGCGTTTGACTGCCTGGGAATCCGCTTCCGACACGCGCGGAAAACCCGCCTCTATCCTGCCAACGCCGAGATCCGCCAGCCCGCAGGCTATATTGAATTTCTCTTCCGGATTGAAGACCACACCGACTGCCTGCTCACCATCCCGCAAGGTCGTGTCATAGAACTTGACGGGTTTGTTGCGATCGAAGCCCCGTCTCACCTCGTCGCGCTCATTCAATTCGCTGGTCCAGATGTCTTTTTGCACTTTTATATCTTCCAATGTGTTAGTTCAGGCGATGGCGATCGGTCGAATCAACGATGCCTCACCACCTTTTATTTTCAGTGGCAACACGATCATCGTGGATCGATATTGTTGATCGGCCGCCAGACTCTCGAGATTGAGACTTTTCATCACGTAAATGCCGTTCTCGATCAGGAGAACACGGTGCGCATCGAAAAGATCGGGCACGCCGAGCGACAGATTATCGGTACCTACGAGTGTAGGTTTCCTGGCAGCCAGCCATCTCACTGCCTCTGGCGACAACCCTGCCCATTTGTGCAGGTAGGTATCGCCATCCGTTTCGAAATATCTGCCGAAACCGGTGCGAACGACGGCGCAGTCGCCTTCTTTCAATTCGATATCCTGTTTCTCGGCTGCGCTCTCGAGGTCGTCGACCGTGATGGAGTATTTTTCCGGCAGCACGTCCAGTCCTTTAAGCGCTGGAATATCGAACATGACGGCGCGCAGAACCAGTGGCGGCACGTCTTCCATGCTGTGCAGGGGTTCGGGCAGATCGACGAAGCCGGTGCCCCGTTGATATGGGACGATATCGATACCCTGCACTTTCAAGTCCTGAGACATGTGCACCGGTGCATCGAAGTGGGTCCCCGCATGCATCGACGTCATCAACATTCCAATGGCGTGGGAAAATCCCGGTTCGATCTTGCCGAGGTCTTTGCCTGTATGCTCATGGTAATCGAACAAGTAATACTGATATGGTGGGTCAAAAGGATGTACGGGCATGCCATTCCAGTAACACTGTCCGAGGTCGTAGACACGGGCGTTCGCGATCGCATCATGTAGTGCTTCGTTGCTCACAAATTACCTCGCTATTTTTTTGCAACTTCGCAGAGTGTGAGGATGCACTCGATATACACCTTGACGATATCCAGCATGTCGCCAATATGCACGGCTTCCCCCTGATGTGTATCGAAACCGCCGCCACCGGTGCGAATTCGACCCGCAGATCCGTAATTGACCGTTGGAATGCCATAGCGATTCATGTGTGCTGCATCGCTGTACCAGATCTCGTTGCCGAATTCCGGCGGCTTGCCCAACTGTTCGGAATGCGCAGCCACAATGGTCTGAATCAGCTCGTGCTCATCGGGAATCGATGTGCCTGGCCCGGAGACGTATATATCGACTGTTGTACCTTCGAGTTCGGTATGCATTTTCTCCAGGGCACGAATCAGCTCCCGCACCTCGCGATAGACCTGAATCGGTAAGACATCGGGCGGCGTTCGCACGTCCATGTAGATGCTACAGGTATCCGGCGTCCGCGCACCACGCCATGGCCATCCCCCTTCGATCGCGGCGATATTCACTTTCGGTTGGGTTCCGCCAAATTCGTTGCGCTTCATATAGCCGGGAATCCACTCATTGAGCGCATTCAATATGAGGCCCGCGCTGCTGACGGAGTTTTCCCGATACTCGGACCACGCGGTATGAATCAGCACGCCCGGCACGGTGATTTTGAACCAGGTGGTTCCACAGTGTCGCGGAATCACCATCATGTTGGTCGGCTCGCCAAGGATGCAGAAGTCGGCGACCGCGCCGTGAGTGATCGCATACTTGGTGCCGGGACCATATCCCTGGTACATCCTTCCCTCGAATTCGTTGACGGGAGCTTTTTCGATTTCACCGGCAACGCCCGCAATCACGACATTGCCGGCAATCTCTATGCCGGCCGCTTTGATTGACTCACAGGCGAGGGTGTATGTGGCAAGCGCACTTTTCATATTGAACGTGCCCATGCCGTAAATCCACTCGTCGTCGACGACATTGCCTTCGCAGCGATAGCCCAGACCACGATGAGCCTGTTCCGGCCCGAATGAGGTATCGAGATGGCCGTTGAACATCAGTGTTCTGCCGCCGCCCGAACCTTCCCACAAGCCAATGGCGTTATATCGTTCGTCTCCGATCGGCTGCAACGTAGCGCGAAAGCCGGACGCCTGCAGTACGCCATGAAACTCACGTGCCATGTCGCCTTCGAATCCCGTTGGGCTGGGAACATTGACCAACTGAACCACGAGATCCACCAAACGGCTTCGGTCAATTTGCTCAACGGCCCTTTTTACGAGTGCCTGGTCTGCTTTATTCGCCATTTTGGCGTCCTTATTCTGCGGAAACGATATGCGTGGTCAACGTCCCGAGCTCGGCAACAGTAGCATCGACCCGATCCCCGGGTTTGAGCCAGACCGGCGCCTTCATGCCGGCGGCAACACCGGGCGGGCTGCCGCTGGTAATAATGTCGCCGGGCTCGAGCGTCGTATTCGACCACCAGGACACGAGTTCAGCGGTTTTGTAATGCATTTCGCCGGTGTTCGAATCCTGACGCAGTTCGCCATTGACCCGAAGTTTCATTGTCAGATTATGCGGATCCGACAACTCATCGGTTGTAACGAGATGCGGGCCGAAAGGGCACGAGCCATTGAAGCTCTTACCCAGCATGACGACCTTATTGGAATGCTCCCGGGCTTGAATATCGCGAGCCGATAGGTCATTGAATATCGTGTACCCAGCGACGTAGTCCAACGCTTCACTCAAGGGAACGCGAAATGCCGGCTTGCCGATAACGATGCCGATCTCGATTTCGAAGTCGAGCTGTTTCGTAAAGTGGGGTACTGCCACTCGCGCTCCGCATGCTGACACGCTCGACGGCGCCTCGAGAAAGCCGGTGGGATGCTCGAAATGAAAATCGCCCCAGTTATGGGATTGCCACTCAGGCTGCTGCCAGTCCGTCAGCTCCGCGAGATGACTGTCGAAATTGCATGCCGTGTGGATGATCTTGCCCGGACGCGGCACGGGCGCGTCGAGCTCGACGCTCTCGGGGGCATAAACATGTGGCTTGCCGGCGACATCGTCGTGCAGTTCATCCAGCAATGCCTTTGCCTTTGTCAGCCCCGCTTCGCCCATATTCAGAAATGCAAGCATGTTATCGGGCAAAGCGCCATTGCTGAGAGCGTGCAGATCTACATAGTGCTTTTCCACAAAAGCGCCGATAGTGGACTTGGCGCCATTATTTATCTTCAAAGATGCCAACCGCATGACTCAGGCTCCCGGCTTCAGTTTCGGCAAGACTGCCTCGCCGAACAAACGAATCGTCTCGAGGTTATCTGCTTCGCTCGCGCCAACGACTTCCAGTAACGGCGTATTCAGGCCAGCATCTACCAACTCCTGCGTTATCTCCAGGCATTCATCAGGCGTTCCTGAGATAACGGTGAACGCCCGTTGAATTTCGTCGCTGACCAGATGAGTGACATCGTCCTCAGTACCTGCAGCAATCGCGTCGCGGAAGGGTTCCCAGGTCTCATCCGGTAATCCGGAACTGCTGAGAATCACGGCATTCTTGATATTGCGCAGTTTGTTGATGACGTAGGTCGCCGTATAGCTGCGCGTCGCATCTTTGGCCTTCGCACCATCCTTCGAGCAGGCCGCAAGAATTACGCCGCCGACCGGGAAGTCAGGCGGCAGTTCGCGACCCACGGCTTCTGCTCCGGCCCAGCATTTCTCCCTTGCATAGCGCGTAAACCCGGGAGACGTAAGGCCCGGCAGCAGCAGTCCATCCGACATCTTGCCCGCCAGCCTTTGCATATACGGCCCGGTCGCACCGATGTAGATCGGGATTTCGGTTCGCAACCCTCGCTGCTTCCGATCCACAGCAGGCATATCGCATTTGAATAACTCGCCGTCATAAGCGAAAACATCTCCGCTCGCGATACCGCGGATGATATCCATCGATTCGCGGTGAGTTTTCACCGGCGTATACTTGTCCATGTCAAGATCAAGGTATTCGGTGCCCACTTTGCCTGCGCCAAGGCCCATGATGAAGCGGCCACCAGACAACTCATCGACTGCATTTGATTCCGATGCCTGAATCGTCGGGTGTCGCATGTATGGCGACGTGATTCCCAGACCGATCGGAATTTTTTTTGTTGCCATGGCGGCAGCAGCCAGGGTCGTAAAACAACCGCGTGACTCATGACCGTATTTGCGGAACCAGTGATAGGCCTCCGCGATCCAAAAACCACCGCTGCAACCGGAATCCTCGGTTTGTCGGGCATAAGCCTGAATAGCGGAAATGGGTTCGTAGGACTTGAAAATAACACCTACGTTTGGCTGTGCCCCGCTCATCTGTTTTTCTCCTGATTACTATTAGTTATTTTTTCAACGGCTCACAGGCTGGCTTCGCCGCCACGGTAGTAAGTGACCGGTACACCTGACAAAGGTTCTCCACCGTCCTTGCCGACACGGAATGTTTCCTGAAAATAAAGGCAGGATTTCCGATCCTCCGTCATAACATGCGGATGCATGGAGCACACCATGTTCTCTGGCAGTTCGAATTCCGTACCTTCGCCGATTCTGGGAAATTCGATCATGGTCATGCCGATCGAATGGCCCGACACATGACCCAGGCGCCAGCCTTTTCCTTCGAATGGCGTGATGCATTTCCTGTGTACGTCATGGGCGCTGGTGCCGGCTCTGAGATTCTCCTTTATGAGTGAATGGAATTCCTCATAGGCGTCCATGAATTGCTGCGTCTCGCTGCTGATGCCACTGGGCGCGATCAACCGTGAAAATTCCACCCAATGACCGCCAAGGCCGGTAACTTCGAGGCCGTATAGCAGGCCGTCAGTATCTTTTACGCGGCGGTTACTGCTTGGGAAGACCATCTGCGGCAATAGCGATCCGTCCGGTCCGATCAGTACCATGTCCATCGTGTTACGTGCTGTGCCCATCGCTGCGAACGCATGTTCCGCAACTCCCATGAGTTCGGCTTCAGTTTTTGCTGCTTCGTACGCCTGAACCACGGCCAATACACCGGCTTTGTTCACGTCCATCGAATGTCGCACTGACGCCATTTCCTCGTCACTCTTTTGCGCCCTTGAATAATCGAACGCCTCGTCAAAGTCGACAATGTCGAGATCGGCATCGACGAGCGCCCGATAATCTCGAACCGGCATGATGAAGTTTAGTCCGTAAATGCCGACACGCTTAAAGCCACGCGCATTACACTCCTTGGCCATCCAGGCGCCGCATTCCGCCGTCTTTTCCTGCCGATCCAGGAAAGTCTGCGTGTGATCCCCTACCCAGGTAGCTTCCTTGGGGAACACCGCGATCGACTCGCCCTCCATCGGGATCAGCACGTAAGCATAACGATGCAGAATATGAAAACCGCACATGTACCGTACCGCACCTTCGAATCCGGTATATTCGCTACCGCTGACGATCAATGCATCAAGATCAGCTTCCACCATTGCCTCTCTCGTATTACTGTAACGGCGATCGATCTCCTGCTGGCTGGGTTGAAACTGTTCTTTGCTTGTCATTTTCTTCCTTGTTGTTAGTCGTACTGTTTCCATGAGTGTTCCAGGCCTTCTATCAATGCCCAGATCGCCTGATTCAGCGGAGTGGGAACACCGGTTTCCTCGCCAAATTTCACGATGCCCCCGTTCAGCGCCGCGACTTCGGTGGCACGTTTTACCAGAACGTCCTGAAACATGCTCGCTTTGTGCTTGTACGCAACCTTGTGGGCATGATCCACAAGCGCGTCGGGATCGCTGTCAAGGGTGATGCCGAGGGCGTCTGCCACGGCCACACCCTCGGCGACCAGCGCGGATATGACCTTTCTTAACGCCGGCAGATCACAGGCCACGCCATGCGGCAAGCAGGTCAGTGCGCCAATCGGATTGGTCGCGGCATTGAAAATAAGCTTGGTCCATTGGGCACCCCTTGAATCTTCCATGGCCAGCGTCTCGATTCCGCATTCACTGAGTCGCGCAGCCAGGGTCTCTATTTCCGCCATTGATGCCGGCTTGGGTTCGAATGGTCCAATCCAGGTATTGCCGCCCGTATCCTGTTCCACGACGCCGGGTTCGACGATGTGTCCCGCCGGAAATGTCGTCCCGCGGATTACGCGGGGGACGAATTCTGCAATGATTTCTTCGTTTCCTACTCCATTTTGCACGGTGCAGACGGCGCCATCTTTAAATATGCCCACCATGCTTTCAATAGCCGCGCGCGTATGCAGTGACTTGGTCGCCAGGATGCCGAAATCACAAGGTGGAATATCGGCCGGATCGGTTGTCGCGTTCGGATGTGTATGCACGTCAGCCTCACCCGTCAGTCGCAGCCCATTCGCCCTGATTGCGTCGACATGCTTTGCGTCGAGGTCGAACGCCCAGACTTCGACGTCATCAAGTTTGGCGAGTTTTGCAGCAAACAGGCTACCGATGGCCCCGCAACCTATGATGCAAACTTTCATGCTTTTCTCCTACCCTCAATATTCTGCCAACTGAGTTCAATGCCCTTGACGAGACCGTAGAGTAATTCGTGTAACGGCACCGGTATGTCGAGCTTACGGGCAACTTTGACGATTGCGCCGGTCAACCAGTCAACCTCGGTCAGACGTTTCGATCTGACGTCGTCGAGCATCGAAAACACATGCGCATAATCATCATCGCCGGTCTGTCCGTGACTGACGGCTTTCACATTCATTTCCCAGGGGTCTTCGTATAAGTCTATCCCCTGAGCAGCTGCGACGCGCTTGCCCTCGTTCATCATCGCAAATACGAGTTGGCCGATGTCCGTGACACTGTCCCTTTGGGCGAACGCTTTGACGTGGGGCAGATTGGTCACCGCACCGATGCTGTTGACGACAGAATTAAATATCAGCTTTGACCATTGGGCAGGGCGTACGTCGTCGAACGCCTTGGCTTTGAGGCCTGACGCATTAATTAGCTCGGCGATCTGCTTCGTCACTTCGATACCAGGGCCACGCTCGGTCCAGGGCCCCATCCACGTCTCGGTGTCCAGTTCGTATTCGACGTGAATGTCAGAATGACGCACGCCACTCATAAATGTGATAGACGAAATAATCGGCCAGTCGCCATACTGCGCAACGACGTCTTCGCAGCCCAAACCATTCTGCACTGTCATGACCGTGGCGTCCGGAAAATGTCCGGCGAGCAGCAATGCTGCCGCCTCGACCGCGGTTGCCTTGGTCGCGATGATAATCAGGTCCACATCACCCAGCTCTGCTGGATCCCGTCCGGCGAGAATCGGCGTTTGCAGCTTCGACTTGCCGCTTACTTTCAGGCCGTTACTGTTTAGTTCCCGGGCATGTTCCTCGCGACGGGTCAGGACCTTGGCATCGACTTTTGTCCCCAGGTGTCCGGCGAACAGACTGCCGATGGCGCCCGCGCCAACCACGCACACTGAGCGAATCGGTTTCATGACGGCACCCCGGCAGGTCGGAGCACAGTCAGTCGCAACAGCGGATAAATCACTGCAACGCAGGCAATCGAGCTCAGGACCGGGACAGGTTGATACGGCAAGAAGAGCCAGTGCGCACACAGGACTGCCGAAAGAATCGCAATTACTCCCGCCCAGTTGACCGATACCGGCTCGTTACCCTGGGCTGGCAGGCGCCGGCTTACAAAGTAATAATCGAGAATGATCGTCGCGGCCAATGCGCTGAGGAGTACACCCAGCAATTTAATCCACTCTTCCACAAAATGCAGGATCTCTCCATACAGCATCACCAGTGCGATGATATTGGCGAGCACGACGAACGTAAGTCTTCCGGGTCGCCAGCGAAATGCTGCATCAAACAAGTTCGCTAGACACAGGGACGAACTGTAATTGTTCAGCACCTGGGCTTTGGCCTGCGCCAGGATCATCAGTATGAAGCCGATGACACCACCGAATACCATGAAAGTGGCCGCAATGCTGTCCGGACTCTGTAACACCTGTTGCCGGGCTGCTTCGGTGGTCAAGCCTTCTACGTCGGTGAAATAGGACACCATGACCGGGGCCGCCGACTTCATCACGATACCGCCAATGACCATAACGACCAGCGACTGCATAAAAATAGCGATCATTGCCGCTGTGGCTACATGCCCGGTCGATTTGCCGTATCGTCCGAAGTCAGCGGTATTGAGCGCCAGGGCACAGGCGGGCCCTACCAGCAGATTCAGCGCAAAAATGAATTTGTCCGCGCTTGATTTAATTCCCATCCGGCCCAGCGATACCGTGTCGAGCTGACTTTCAAACAGTAGCCCGTCAACAATTCCCGCATCGGCCTGTTGCAACACGATAAATACCATCCAGGCCAACACGAGAAGAAAACCGACGATCATAAGCGACGATGTCCGGGTAACGACGGCAAAACCAAACGCAGTGAGGAGAATCCAGAGGATGGTCATCGAACCATAGAGCAAAATTCGGGCGGTCCAGTCATCGTTCATTTCGAAAAAAAACAGGAAACCCCGGTACAAAAGCCCGTTTTCCACGGCAAGGAAACCGACGATCAGGAATCCGAAGATAATCGACGCAAGCGCAGATCCCCGAATACCAAGACCATATTTCCGTGTTAACAATGTGTTGGAAAAACCGGTCTCAACGGTAATACGGGCAAGAGCCCAGCAAAGCACGCTGCCAATCGCGAAGGAGACAGTGCCTGCCAACAGCGCAATTCTTACGCCGGCAACGAAACAAACGACTGCACCGAAGAACATGATGACGAGTGTGGTGATCAGGCCCACCGTGTTCCAGGTTATCTTCAGCCAGTTTTCACGTTCGCCGTCGGGCACCCGTTCGAGCGCATGATCCTCGATAATTTTGCTGAGATTTTCGTCAACCATCACAAAAATGCGAACGCACAAGCGTTGCCAATATATTTTAAAATACGAAATCCAGGCAGCCTGGATGTCAGCTTTATTTTCTTCTTGCCGAACAAGAACTATGTGCTATTTTATGATAGTCGCATCCGTAGGAGATAGCACATGTATCCGGCGCCGTTTAATTACCACAGGGCCAAGTCCGTGGACGAGGCCGTTGCCATGTTGTCTGATATCGGCGAAGGTGCGCGGGCACTTGCGGGTGGTCAATCCCTGCTTCCACTGCTCAAGTTGCGTTTCGATGAACCAACCGATCTCGTCGATCTTGGCCGGATTCCAGACCTGAACCAGATTGAGTCTAACGGCGACGAAATCCGTATCGGCGCTTTGGCAACGCACAGACACATTGGCACCTCCGATTTGGCAGCGTCCATTCCAATTCTCGGCGATTGTGCGAACGGTATTGCGGACAATCAGGTTCGCAGCCGTGGCACTATCGGTGGCTCTGTCGCATCCGGTGACCCGAGCTGCGACTGGCCTCCATTGTTGCACACGCTGGACGCAATGATTCAATGTCAGGGTCCCGGCGGTCTGCGCGAACTGGACGTCAATGGTTTCGTCACGGATCTTTACGAAACAGCGCTTCAACCCGGCGAGATCGTCACGGGCATCCGCTTCGCGAAGCCGGGCTCGGGCAGCGGCGGAGCGTACTGCGCGTTCAAACGCTGCGCACCGGCGTTTCCCACCACGACGGTCGGCGTGCATCTGAAAATGACGGGCGGACAGGTCGAATCGGCCCGGGTAGCGCTGGGATCGTCCGGCCTAACGCCCATACGTGCACAGCAGGCGGAAGCGGAACTCGAAGGCCAGAGCCTGAGCAGTGCGCAGGTCAACAGGGCCGCAGACGCTGCCGTTGCCGCTTCAGATCCTGTCCCCGATCAGCGCGGATCGCCCGATTTCAAGCGCAAGCTGATTGCCTCACTGACAAAGCGTGCAATAGGTATCGCTGAAAGGCGAGCCAGTGGGGAAACTGTAAAGAACAGCCACGAGTACTACTAAAATGAGCGAAGGAATCAGCATATCTGTCACTGTCAACGGCACCCGTTACGACAGGGAAGTGGAACCGCGAATGCTGCTGGTGCAATTGATTCGTGAAGAGTTGCTCCTGACCGGCACACACATTGGCTGCGATACGAGTTATTGCGGCGCTTGCACCGTGTTGTTGAATGGCGAGCCGGTAAAATCCTGTACGGTACTTGCTGTGCAGGCTGACGGCGAAGAGATTCAGACTGTTGAAGGGCTTGAGCAGGACGGCGAGCTGCATCCCCTGCAGGAAGCGTTCTCCGAGCATCATGGGCTGCAATGCGGCTATTGCACTCCCGGGATGTTGATGTCGGCCTACGCCTTGCTCGAGACGAACCCCAAACCCAGCCTCGCTGATATCCGTAAAGGCATCCAGGGCAATCTGTGCCGCTGTACCGGCTACAACAACATATTCAAGGCAATTTCCGACGCTGCCGAGAAAATGCAGAAGTGACAGTGAATGGCAATCGAATTTGATGGTGATTTTACGGTACCGACATCGCAGGACGATGCGTTTGCCGTGTTTTCGGAAATGGGCAGGTTCGCGCCTTTGCTCCCCACTTACAAGTCTCACGAAATCAGGGAAGACGGTTCTGCCGATGTCAGTGTAAAGGTGGGAGTTGGTAAAGTCCGCGGAACGGCAAAGGTGAACTTGACGCGCGAAGAATGCCACGCGCCGGTGCGAGCAAAATATGTGGGTAAGGGCTCTGTAATGGGTGGTGTATTCAATCTCATCGCCGAATTCGACCTGGAGAATGCAGGGCGCGGTGAGACACGTGTCAACTGGCACGGCGAGCTGCTCATGTTCGGTAAACTGGTTTCATTGGCGGGCGGAATGATCAAGCCGGTCGCCCAAAGGGACATCGCAAATCTGATCGAGGCGGTACGGTTAGCGCTCGGCGGCGCTGAAGCGGAAGTTATCGAGGAACCCCCTGGCTGGTTTACAAAACTGTTATCTCGTATTCGTGGATGGTTTCGTCGCGGAGACAGGAAAGAAGGTCAATAAATAATGAGGATACGTCAATGACTTGGGTTGGAAAATCTCTGCGGCGAAAAGAAGACGATCGTTTGATCCGCGGCAACGGATTATTTGCCGACGACCAACAGGCCGAGGGCATGTTGCATCTTTATATTTTGCGCTCGCCCTACGGACATGCTCGGATTCGCGGGATCGATACCGCTGCGGCGGAAGCGCTGCCTGGTGTTGCGGGCATTCTGACGGGTGCCGATATCAAGGAGCAATGCGACCCGTATATGCAGCTCGGTCCGGAGCCCTGCGACAAGATCGTGGATCTTCCACTGGCTGTCGACAAGGTCGTGTTTCAGGGCGAGCCCGTAGCGGCTGTGGCGGCTGAATCGGCGGCAATCGCGATGGACGCAGGCCAACTCATCGAAGTGGATTACGACATGCTGGATGCGGTCGTTGATGCCGAACAAGCACTCGAAGATAAAGTGCTCCTGCACGAAGCTGCCGGCACCAACCGAACCTGGCAGGGCGATTTCGAATATGGGGACGTGGACAAGGCATTCGCCGATGCCGCCCACATTGTGAAGATTGACCATATGCATTTTCACCGCTTCGGCAGTACGCCATTGGAAAACAACGCCTGCGTAGCGGAGTGGACCCGGCAGGGTGACGTGGAGTTTCTGTGCAATAACTCGTTTATCGGCTTTGCCGCACAATTGCTTGCGCCAGGATTGCGCCTGCCTATCGAGAAAATTCACGCCCGCACTTATGACGTCGGCGGCAGTTTCGGCATCAAGATCTGGAACTACGTGTACATGGCGCTGGCGGCGCTCGCCTCGAAGAAATGCCAGAACCGCAGAGTGAAGTGGTCCGAGACTCGCACGGAGCACCTGTTATCGTCGGGACATGGCAACGAGCGTACCTTCCTCGACACCGAAGTCGCGCTGGACAAGGACGGCGTCATTGTCGGCCTGAAGTCGAGACACATTGACGACTGTGGCGCCTACACGCGTTACGAACCACTTGGCTGCATCATCTGGGCACAGGTACTTCCGGCAACATACGGTGTACGAAACATCCGCATCGATTTCTCGCAGGTCGTGACGAACAAATGCCCCGTCGTACCCAACCGCGGTTATTCCCGCATGCAACATCTGTGGTTCATGGAGCGTGTCATTGATATCTGTTCTCACGAACTGGGTATACCTGCCGACGAAATGCGCCTGCAAAACTATGTGAGTGAGTTCCCTTATGAGACACCCAACGGTTGCGTTTATGACTCCGGCAATTACCCGTTAATGCTCGAAAAAGCGAAGGAACTCGTCGGCTGGGACGATTGGAAAAATAAACAGGAAGAAGCAAGAAAAGAGGGACGCTTGCTTGGCATCGGCATCGGTACGACGCTCGATTCGGGAACCAATAATTTCGGCCAGGCACAGATCATGAATCCATACCTGCCGTTCTCTGGCAATTCAGAGGTCTGTATTATTCGTCTCGATTTCGACGGTTCCGTCATCGTGACGCTGGGAACGGGACCGTCCGGACAGGGCCATGAAACTTCGACCTCGCAGGTCGTTGCGGATGAACTCAACATCGACCCTGCCATGGTCACCGTGCGTACCGGATTCGATTCGGCGTGGAATACTTTCTCCGGCCATTCGGGTACCTATGCGAGCCAGTTTGCGGTCACCGGCCTTTCCGCCGTTCACGGCGCGTGCCAAAAACTCAAAGGCGAAATGCGTCAGCTCGCCTCGTTCATGCTGGAGGTCGGCGAGGACGACCTCGAATTTGGCGTTGGTGATGAAGGGCCGCGCCTCGCTGTCAAAGGCACGGACAAATCTATCAATTACTGGTTCATGAGCAACCTGGTCAACAGCAATAATGCCCTGCTGAATGAAACTCTTGCTGACGTAACTCTAAACGTACGTTATGTGTACCGGCCGCCGTTCGAGGTGCCCGACACTGAAAAGAAATTCGGCAATCTGACGCTGACTTATGCTGCGCAACTGCACATTGCGGTCATCGAAGTAGACCGGGAAACATGCAAACCAAGCATCCTCGCTTACGCAGCCGTCGACGATTGTGGCAACGTCATTAATCCGCAGATTGCTGCCGGTCAGGTTCACGGCGCCACGGCACACGGTATCGGGGCCGCTTTGATGGAGACTTTCGACTACGATGAATCCGGTAATCTGCTGACTTCGACTTTCAGCGACTATTGCCCGATTACCTCTCTGAACATGCCCGATGTGCAGTACGGCCATATCGAGACCCCGTCCCCGTTCAGCTACAACGGCGCTAAAGGCATGGGCGAAGGCGGCGGTGCTCCCTTGCATACGGTATCGGCTGCGCTGCAGGATGCACTGCATGGCGAAGGCGTAATCATCACCGACTCCCACCAATCGGGACCACGGATTTTCGATGCTTTGAACGCGCCAAACCAGGAGACAGCGGTCAGCGTTGAATCCCGATAGCATCGTCATCAATATGAGTTTTGTAGAAGTCCGCAACCATGCACTTTGGGTCGATGACATTTACGGCAACAAAGCACTGCAGGATCGAATTCTTGCAATGAAGCAAGGCGAGTTGATCGAACTTACGGTCAACGGTGTGCGAGGAATGTGGGAACGGCTACCGGCCCCGGGCATTAAGGCCCTGGGCGAGACAAGATCGATGTGGCACCAGTTACGCAGCGAACGACAAGGCGGCATTACGAGCGTCGAGACCTGCGACTAGACGAAATTTAGAATTCTTCCGCCAGTAATATTCCGGGATCTGGCGTGTCCTCGAGCCCCCAACCCCCCATCAGATAGTGATGCACGATACGAATGGCTGTCTGCCCTGAATGCTCCGCGAAGCCATCGAGATGCCCGAATCGCTCGCCCAACTCGTTTTGTGCAAAACCGGCCATGGCATCGTGCACCCAGATCGGGGTGAAACTGATAAACGCTGCCTGACAGGCGATTTGCAAGGCCTCGATGTAATCACAGCCTTCTTCGAAGCGACGGCGATCGCATACTTCGTAGCGGCCCGGCACGAATCGCTCGAATTCGAGGTCCAGAAAGCTGCGCATGATCTTCACGAAGTTGGCAATGTGATAGTCCGGCATCAGGCCGTAACGCGCATTCGGTAGAATTGTATCGCTGGAGAAGAACACCTTCTCCTCATCAAAGTAGGCGGATAGATGACCTGTACCATGGACCGGGCCGCGATTGAGTAACACGAATTCTGCGCCGTCGAAACTGACTTTGTGCTCCTGACCGCTGAGCGCTTCCGACACCGGAAGCTGGCCATCTGCACCACGAAGTGCGACAACTTTAGCCGTCATTTCATCTGCCACGATTCTTGCATCGGGCGCAAGATCTGCGGCAAAGCCTGCGTGGTCGAGATGATCGTGCGTGTAAATTACTGTCGAGATGGGCTTATCCGGAATCAGGCGACTGATTTCCTGCGCGTAGGCGCGCGCGCGAGCCGGTGTACCGAATGTATCGAACGCGACGACGGAATTGTCCGCTTCGATAAAGATGCTGCGGTACTTGCCATCATTGATGGTCCACAGGCGTTCCGATAATTGTTCGCTCTCCATCTGCGCGTCCGCTGTCAGGTAATCCTGAACGGCCGCGCTCGTAAATATTCCCTGGTGTTCACTCATCTCCTTATCTCCACGATCTATAACGGCGAAGTGTCGGCCGTCATGTTGCCCTCGATTCCCCAGCCGCCGGTCAGGTAATGCGACATGTAACGGGACAGGTTCATGGCACAGTACTCGTCGAATCGGAAGAATTTTCCGTAGATAGGCTCGAGGTGTTCGTAGGTGTACTTGGTCACCTCCACAAAATCATCAACGTCGAGACCGGCGCCGATGGCTTCCTGGGCGATCTCGCCCATCTGATCGTAATACTCGAGATTGTCTTCGAAGCCTTTGCGGTCCGTGATCCAGAAATGTCCGGGAACGAATGTGTCCCAGTCCAGGCTCAAAAAGCGACGCATGACGCCGACATACGGACTCAAATGCCAGTCCGGGAAAAACGTATATCCGACGCCCGGTATCACCGTATCCACCATGAACAGCAATTGCGATTGCGGGAAATACGCGGCGACGTTGCCGTCACCGTGTGTTGGGCCGGGATTGATCAGTTCGAACTCAACGCCATCGATCTTGTACTGCTTGCGTTCACCAGACCAGATTTCGGTGCCCGGCAGCTGGCCGTCCGACTTGCGGCCGAGAATGACTTTATTGCAATGATCGTGAGCGACTATGTCGGCGTCGGGGGCCAGGTCTGCAGCGTAGCCCGTATGGTCGAGGTGCTCGTGCGAATAAACAATGGTGTGGACAGGCTTTTTCGGAAATACACGGGCGATGGCACCTCCGTATGCCCGAGCTCCCCCAGGCGTACCCATTGTGTCAAATGCAATAACGCCCTTGTCACCCTCAACGAAGATAGTTCGGTATATGCCTTCGCTGACCGACCAGATGTTGTCGCGGACGGGCACAAAAGTTATGTCGCGCCAGGCACCTTGAATGCCATCCGACCCGGGTATTGTAAATATTCCGCAATGTTCGCCAGAAGAATCATCGTGGTCATTTTGTTTTTCGTCTGTCACGGTGTATCTCCTAAATACGTTAAGCGACTTGAGTGTACTTTAATTCACAGATTGAGATCGATCTCGCGTGACCAGCCATACCCCGAAGCAGATCATTGTGCCACCCGCCAAGTGATAGGAAAATATTGTCTCACCCAGAAAAGTGACGGCCAGGATCGCCCCGAAAATGGGAATCAGATTGATGAATATTGCCGCACGACTTGGGCCGATCATCAGATTACCGAGATACCACATCAGGTTGCCGAATACCGATACCAGCAGAGCAAGTTCGATTACCACGACGACCGTCGGAGCACGAAACTCAACGGGTTTATAAAAAACCGATTCCAAAACGTAAAACGGTAATAACATGACACTACCCATAACCATGATACCGAAGAGGGATTCCACCACGGACAGTCCTTGCGGCAGCTTCCGTAGATTCAGAGCGTAAGTGGCTAGCCCAAGGATCGCGGCCAAGGCAATCAAATCGCCGGTATTGAATTGCACATTGGTCAACGCACTCCAGCGCCCCATTGAAAGCGTAATCACAACGCCCAAAAGGGCTGCAAAGATTCCGAGGACACTTTTCGCGGTGATACGGTCTTTTAGAAACACGACAGCCAACACGACTGTCAGAACCGGCTGCACGGCGTTTATCAGGGAAACATTGGTTGCCGTCGTGAAATTGAGCGCGATCAACAAAATTGTCGTGCTGCCAACAATTATGCAGCCCAGCATCGTCAGTACACGTAGGCTTGCCCAATAAGCTGGCGCGAGCTTGTAGAATCTCGGCAATACAAAGGGTAGCAAAAAGAGTGCGCCAACCAGCCACCGCCAAAAAGACAGCCCCACCGGCGGAATCTCGCCGTGCACGCTCCTGGCGATGACATGATTACCGGCCAGGCAGAGCGCTGTGAGTGTCAGCAAAACATGCGCGCTTCGTGTTGATTGCAGTCTCAAATCACCGTGCCCGCACGCGCACAGCAAGTCCGAACATCCGCCATAGGCGGTGCAGCGAAAGAAGCGTCTTGCCGCTCCGCCGGCGCATCGCCGTAAAGAGTAATACGCTGCCGCGGATGGCGTCCGATACCATGTATTGGCTCATTCATCGATTCAGGACACATATCCCGACCATGGCTCGATCGAATGCCTTGACTGGCAATATGCCCCGATTCTTGCCCACCGCCAGAAATACAAAAGGCCCCATGAAGGGGTCTTTTGTATTTCTGGCAGAGAGGGTGGGATTCGAACCCACGGTACGGGAGACCCGTACACCTGATTTCGAGTCAGGCCCGTTCGACCACTCCGGCACCTCTCCGAATATTTTGTATTTGAATCGTACACCTGATTTGATTCGGCGCATCCCTGCGCCTCACCCTT
>Ga0255052_10000748_pt1 | contig 25449 bp, 18 predicted proteins | sample JV7_2_21_MG_FD_188632 | JGI IMG/M metagenome (GOLD analysis project Ga0255052, IMG submission 188632) | Seawater microbial communities from Jervis Inlet, British Columbia, Canada - JV7_2_21 | ecosystem: Environmental > Aquatic > Marine > Inlet | place: Canada: British Columbia | collected...
CGAAGCTATTTCTATGAGTTTGTCGTGGTCGATTTTTTTTATACCACTGCCTCCGGTGAAGATGCCGATGAGCGGTTCATCACCGAGGTGGCCGAGCCCCTCGAGTTCCCGCCCCGCCTGTGTCGTCTCGGGAGGCAGTACTCTGTATCTCAAACGTCCGGTTGTTTCGTCGAGGCCGAGACGATGGAGGAGTTCGAGAAAGATGTCCGACTCGTGGAGCTTGCCCCCGGGCATTGAGGCCGTAAGATTGAGGTAATGATGTGCATCACCTCTCTCGAAGCCCAGCCTGTACGGTGCGCCTGACAATACTGCCAGGAGTGCCGAGGTGAAGGAGAATGAGTGCGGGTGGCTCAGGTCGACAGCCAGATCGTAACCTGCTTCTCTCAACTCCCGGAGAAGACCGACAGATCTCCACGGATACCGCTTAAGGTTCTTTTTGTGATAGAGTACCACTCTGTTTATGTCGTCATTTCCTTCGAAAACCCCGGGGAAAGCCTCGCTGATAAGCAGTGTTATCTCAGCCTGCGGCAAAGCGCTGCGCAGAGATCCAAGGAAGGGGGTGATGAGCAGCAGGTTGCCGAGCTTGTTGTCATGCCTGATCACCAGAACATTGTTTATGTCAGACAGAGGAGGGGGGGATGACAGTGAGGGTTCGCCGGGCAGCAGGGGTTTTATGGCACACGCTAACCCCCTTTTCCCCAATTTTTCAAGCCGTTTGAGCATCGGTTCAGGTCCTCGGGGTGAGGAGAGAAATTGGTAGAATCAGCTCCTCGGGCGAGATCCCGCCATGAAGAAAGCTCCCATAGTAGCGGTTCTGATATTCACGCAGTTTTGTCGGGTAGACAAAGTACCTGTCGTCCATGGCGAACAGGAAGTTGGTATTGATGCCCCGTGTCTTCAAACCGATGGTTTCGGGTTCCTTTTCCGAGTAGGCCTCTTTCCCCTCGGCCCGGAGGTTCTCACCGAATTTGTACCGGAGATTCGTGGAGGCGTCTTTTTTGGCATACACCACGAGCGGGTGAAAGCAGTGGACAGAACCGTGATCGCTCGTGATCACAACGGGTATCTGTTCGCTGGCGGCACTCTTGAGCAGGTCGTAAATGCTAGAGTGCAGCAACCAGGTCCTTGTCATGGATCTCATTGCCTCCTCGTCGGGCACCATCTCAAGTAGAATTTCCGATTCTGATCTGCCGTGAGTGAGATTGTCGACGAAGTTGTAGACAACAGCGACGAGTTTATTCTGTAGCAGGCCGGAAAGTTTCTTGGTGAGGGCGTGTCCGTCGGATTTCGTGAGGATGCGCTCGAACCTGACCTGTTTCGTGTCCTTGAATCCAAGCTTTTCGAGGTGTGCGATGAAGAGCTCTTTCTCGAATCTGTTCAGGCTCAGTTCGTCGTCAGCCTTCAGATCCCAGTATTCGGGAAAGTTCATGTGGATATCAAGCGGCATGAGGCCGCTGAATATTGCGTTCCTCGAATAAGGCGTTGCCGATGGGAGTATGGAGTAATAAAGTTCTGTTCTCACGTCGAAGAATGGGGTGATCTCGGGGAGAAGGCTTTCCCACTGATCCAGCCTCAGGCAATCGATGACGATGAAGATCACACGGCCATGTTTTGCGAATACAGGATAGAGATATTTTTTTACAAGGTCCGAGGAGAAAACGGGCCTGTCTGTTTCGGACACCATCCAATCGCGGTAGCTTTCTGCCACGTACCGGGAAAACATGCTCCTGAACTCCTTCTTCAGGTCGGAGATGGAGTTTAACAATCCCTTCTCCTCCATGTCCATCAGGTTCATCTCCCATCTCACGATCCGAAGGTAGAGCCTGGCCCAGTCCTCCCAGGCAAGATCCGACCTGATAAGATCCTCCAGCTCTCTGAAGGATGTAACGAAGTCCTGGACGAGCCTTTCCCTCGAAATCCTCTCGCCCTCGAGAAATCGTTTGCAGGCGGAGAGGAGCTGAGGCGGGCTGAAAGGTTTGATGATGTAATCGTCTACCTTTCTGCCGATGGCCTGATCCATGACCTCTTCCCCCTCGCTCTTGGTGACCATAATGACGGGCAGGTGTGGAAATTCGAATTTGATGTCCTTCAGGACGGCGATCCCCCGCTTACCGGGCATCTGTTCATCGAGAAGAACGAGGTCGATGGGTTGCTCACGGAGGAGAATGAGTGCGTCCTCACCGTTGGTAGTTGTGCTGACGACGAACCCCTTTTCCTGAAGAAAAATAACGTGGGCCTTGAGAAGATCCACCTCGTCATCAACCCAGAGTATCCTTTTTTTTCGGGCAGCCTGCAACGTGGTTCTCCTTTCAGTGATGATTGTTTTCGTAATTTATGACACCACGTCTGCCCTGTCAACGAGGGCCACCGGTGGATCGTTATCCGGTCCCGCTGGTCTTCCGTTTCGGTCGGTAAATTACTAATAAAAAAGCGTTAAGATCCAGTGAGATCCGAACTGCTTGACATGTCCCTTGCGTTTGTGGTAAACTGGATCTTATGCGTAGAATTTAGGATATTATTTTCAGATCACAGAAGAGCGAAAGGAGGCTGCGTCACCTGGAGATTCGAGAGGTCGATCGTTATTCTGAACAGGTGTCTGTCACGCCGGTGACAGGATACAACACCGAACCCACAATGCTCAGGAGGTACTGTATGAAGCGGGCTATAATTTTTACTTTGTCACTGTTTTTCCTCGCAGCAGGAGGAGCGATAGCGGGGTACATCACGCCTGATCTCGATGTGCATCTTTCGACGATCGAGGATGGCGACCTGGTGTCCACGATCGTCATGCTGCAGGATCAGCTTGACATCTCAGCTCTGAATACGGAGCTGAACGAGATGCAGGCTACACGGGCCTTCAGGCACGAGATGGTCGTCCGTTCGCTCATAAAAAAAGCACAGGATACGCAGGGAGATCTTGTTTTCATTCTTGATGCAGGGACAAGAGCGGGAGAGGTCGCAAGCTACAAGTCTGTCTGGATCTCCAACCTGGTTATAGTAGAAGCAACCAAGGAGTTCATAGTAGATCTCTCGAACAGTTCCGATGTTGGTGATATTTATATAAACTACGAGATCGAAAAAATCGAACCCGTCTCCGAGAACCCGTCCGGCCAGCTGATGACCTCGATAGAAGAGGGGCTCGAGAGGATCAATGCCCCTGCCGCGTGGGCACGGGGATACACCGGGGCTGGTAGACTTGTCAGCAACCTGGATACCGGTGTCGATGGTAATCACCAGGCCCTTGCCGCACGGTGGAGAGGCCTTCACGAACCAAATAATGAGTGCTGGTACGATCCCGTGACAGGAACCACGTTCCCGTTCGACTCAGGGAGTCACGGTACCCACACAATGGGTACGACCACCGGTTATGAGGTCGCTACCGATTACCACATCGGTGTAGCGTACGAGGCCGAGTGGATAGCAGCCGGTGTCATCGACAGGGTCAATATCGAGACGACGATAGCTGACGCCATCACAGCCTTCCAGTGGACAGCCGATCCTGACGGTAATCCGGGCACCGTTGATGATGTTCCGGATTGCAGCTCCAATTCATGGGGCATCTCACCCATTTATCACAGTTCTTATCTCGAGGAGCCCTGCGACCAGGTCTTCTGGAACGTTCTCGACGGTTGTGAGGCTGCAGGTGTGGCAGTCATTTTCGCGGCCGGTAACGAGGGTTCGAGCCCGCCGTTGTCCGTCCGCAACCCGGCCAACAGGGCTGTCGATCCTTACAACTCGTTCAGTGTCGGAGCCATCAACGGCGCCAACTACGGCAACGACCCGGTGGCCAGTTTCTCGAGCCGCGGGCCCGTGCCTCCTGAATGCGGAAACTTCACAACCAAACCTGAAGTCGCCGCTCCCGGTGAAAACGTTCGTTCGTCCGTACCCGGCGGAGGATATTCCAACATGTCGGGTACTTCCATGGCGTGTCCGCACGTGGCCGGAGCGGTCGCAGTTTTGAGACAGGCCGACCCGAATGCCACGACTGAGCAGGTAAAATTTGCCCTCATGGCCTCGGCACAGGACCTGGGTGTTTCCGGAGAGGACAACACCTATGGCTGGGGACTGATCGACGTCAACGCAGCCCTCGATATGCTGGGCGGCAGCGGCTGTTGGTGGGAACTCAGCTGTGAGCCGAACGATCCCCCGATCATTATTCCTGAAGAGGGAGGATCATTCTCCTATTCCGCATCTCTCACGAACCACTGTGATTCGTTGCGCATCGTCGACATATGGACAATGGTGAAGCTGCCGAGCGGTATGCCATACGGCCCGGTGCTGCTGTTGGAGAACGTGCCCTTCGGTCCCGATCAGGTCAGAAGCGCGTCGGCTATTACTCATTATGTTCCCGCCGGCGCCCCGCAGGGTTCCTACAAGTACAAGGTGCTTTATGGTGAGTACCCCTCTGCGCCCGAGGACAGCTGTTCGTTCAACGTCTACAAGCAGGGCGGCGGGGGCGGCGGTCCTTATTCGGTCCTGATCGCAATGGCTGATTACTCCCTTTCAGAAGCTGACTTTGCCCGTAACGCCCTCCTGGCCGACGGCCGCTTTACCGGTGTCGACGTGATCGATGTCGAAAGCTCCACTCCGGATCTCGGCGATCTGCTGCCCTATGACATCGTGATGGCCTGGTCCAATTACGTGTTCGCGGACCCGAATGCTCTTGGTAACGTCCTTGCGGATTATGTTGAAGCTGGTGGGGCAGTGGCCTTCTCACAGTTCTGTTTAACGAACAACTGGGCCATGGGCGGGCGACTAATGAGTGAATACAGCCCTCTCAGTCCCGGGAGCAATTACTTCCAACCGGTCTCCCTTGGCACCTACAACCCGAGCCACCCGATCATGGCGGGTGTGTCGGCTCTGAATGAGGGCGCTTACGCCGTAGATGCAACTGCTATCCCTGATGCCGAGGTGGTCGCGTGGTGGGACAATGGGTATCCCTGCGTGGCCTATAACGGCGTTATGCCGAGCGTGGTCGCTCTCAATATGTACTTCGGGGTTTCATACTTCCAGATCGGCGGTGACTGGCAGATGCTCCTGGCGAATGCCCTGGCTTACGCCGGCGACAGCAGCGTCATGCGCGTAATGGGCTGGCAGAGTAATGATTTTGTTGTGGAGGTACAAAGAAACGATGAAGGTAATGTCGGTAGTGTTCTTCCGAAGATGGATCTGCCGGCAACGGACGCATCAGCTGCTACCATGGTGAGATGATCTTCACCGCCAGCAGGTTGATGCCAGCAGACTGATTCTGCGATCGAAAAAAAAGGGGCTGCTCCTGGTGAAGAGCAGCCCCTTTTTAGAGTTCCCCCTCCCTCCGGTACGAAACAAACCAACCAAAAGAAACAATATGTGGCAAATTAATGCTGTCACATTCTGAACAAGGGTAATAGTTTCCGACATCATTTCCCTTCCGAACCACTCTCGGTAACTATATATGTGTTGTGGTATAATGACTTAAGCGTGAACGGGCGACTGGCATAAGTATTGCGTGGTATAATAAACCAGAAAACAGAATGAACGCGTATTGATTTGTTACATAAACACACGATGCATTGAAAGGTGAAGTTCGAATCGGTTTCGGGACTGATTCATTGCAGGAGGGCTCGCTCATGAAGACGAAAAAACCCGGGATCTGTCCAAATCTGTTCAGCGGGTGCAAAGAGCATATCTACGGTCTTGCGCCCCCGACGCCGGATGAGATCCTGAACTACTGTCTGTCGAGAAATCATTACAACTGTAAGATTTTCAAGACACGGAAGTTAGTCAAAGTAAGCTGAAGCGTCGGAAAATTTATGAAGGACCTCGATGGGTCACTGCCCAGGCTCTGATGGCAAACCCGTAGATAACGAGCAGGATTACCCACAGAGGTTCCTCAGCTCAAGGGGATTGTCTACCTCCCCAGCAATCCCCTTACCCAGGAGGGCATCCCGCCTGTAGCAGGATGCCCTCCCTTACGTTACCCCCCCCGGTTTTCTGTTGTGCTCGTGGTCTCCCTGTAGTATTCTTCTGGTTTCCTTCTGCCTGTCGTATAGCGTGAGGTGTGAATGGATCTTTCTTCTGTGGTCGAGCTGCTCGGGACCGTACTCTGGGGCATACCCATGATTATCCTTCTCCTCGGGACCGGTCTTTTGCTCTCGGTGAGACTGAGGTTCATCCAGATCCGGGGTTTCAAGCGGGCCGTTTCTGTTCTGATTAGAAAGTCAAGGGCGCTTCTCTCGCCGGATGTGACTGGTGAGATCACACCCCTGCAGGCATTTATGACCTCACTCGCAGGGGCTGTCGGGAACGGAAATATTGCCGGGGTGGCTACTGCTATAGTATCAGGCGGCCCTGGGGCGCTTTTCTGGATGTGGGTGAGCGGATTTCTGGGTATGGCTACGAAGTACGCCGAGTCGTACCTCGGTGTGAAGTACAGGAGAAAACACGCCGATGGTACCGTCGGAGCCGGGCCTATGTACTATCTCAGCGATGGTGCAGGGCTGCGGGTCCTGGCAATGGCCTTCGCATTCTTCCTTGGTGTGAGAACCCTTGTGTCGACCTCTATTGTTCAGACAAACTCGATCGCAATCGCATTCGAAGAAGAGTTCGCACTGCCCCGTCTTGTCACAGGGATCGTTATTTCACTTCTGACGTGGCTCGTCATTATCGGCGGCATTAAAAGGATCGGCAGGATCGCCGAAAAGATTTCGCCGTTCATGGTGATCCTCTACATCGCAGGCGGGTTGTACGTGATCCTGAGCAACGCAGCAGCGCTGCCCGGTGTTTTCAAGTTGATCCTGGTGTCTGCGTTCTCGCCGACAGCTGCGGCCGGGGGGTTTGCGGGAGCCAGTGTCAGGATGGCGATGAGGTACGGAATTTCACGGGGCATCTACTCGAACGAGGCGGGTACGGGCAGTTCGCCGATCGCTCACGGGGCCGCTCGTACAAGAAATCCCGGTGATCAGGGCCTTTTGGCCATGATGGACGTGTTCGTCGACACGCTCATCGTGTGCACCTTAACAGGTGTTGTCATTCTGTCCAGTGGAATCTGGACGGATGGGGACACCAGTACGGCTCTTGCCAGGGGGTGCTTCGAGATCGCTATGCCGGGACTGGGGCTCGTTGTCGTTGCGGCCTCATTTCTGTTCGGCTACTCGACCCTCATCTGTTGGCCCTACTACGGCGAGCAGTGTTTTTCATACCTGTTCGGGAACCGCGTAAAAAAACCTTTCAGGTGGGCGTTTTGTATTGTTATGCTTTCCGGGACGGTCCTCCCGGTCGAAACGGTGTGGAGTATTGCTGATATATTGAATGGGCTGGGAACGATACCTAACCTGTTAGGAATTTTATTCCTCTCAGGGGTAGTGATAAAAGGGAGCAGGGGAGGGGCGTGACACCCATCCCTTCACAGGAGAAGAGGAGAACAATTATGGATTCACGGTGCACGAATCCCGTGGAAATAAAAATGGGCGGGCTCAGGGGCAGTCTTCCAAAAGATGTTCTGGTTTTGGTCCAGGATGCAGTGCATGAATGGAAAACCTCCGGAAAAGCAAGGAAACTCTTGGCTCGGGACCCTTCACTCTGGACGGGCAGGGACGAGGGGCGCTGGCTTGGCTGGCTGACCATTGTCGGGGACCAGCTCGCTGAGGGGCAGCGCCTGGAGGATATAAAAGAAGATGTCAGGGCCCGTGGGTTTTCCCACGCTGTACTCCTCGGAATGGGGGGCTCAAGCTTGTGCGCGGAGGTACTCAGGAGAACCTTTACGAGAGCTGACGGCTACCCCGAGATCCACGTTCTCGACTCGACGGTTCCGGCCCGGATCAAAAGTGTCGAGAACAGTGTGGATCAATCGAACACGTTGTTTATCGTGTCGAGCAAATCCGGGACAACGCTCGAACCTGGTATCATGAAAGAGTATTTCTACGAGCGTGTCAGATCGGTTGTCGGGCAGGACCGTGCGGGATCTTTTTTTTTCGCGATTACCGATCCGGGATCGAAACTCGAAAAGGAAGCAAAGAACGACGGCTTCCTGCACATCTTCTACGGTGTGCCGGAGATCGGGGGCCGTTATTCGGCACTGTCTAACTTCGGCATGGTACCGGCAGCGGTGATGGGCCTGGATCTCATGCGTTATCTTGAACTCACCGCCGGGATGACAGCTGCCTGCGGCCAGGATGTGCCGGTCGAGGACAATCCTGGTATCGTTCTTGGCCTCGTACTGGGATTCCTCTGTACTGCCGGCAGAGATAAAATAACGATCGTGACCTCCCCGGGGATCGCCGCGCTCGGTACCTGGCTGGAGCAGCTCATAGCCGAATCCACCGGGAAGGAGTCGAAAGCACTCATACCGGTGGACCTCGAGGAGATCGGTCCTCCGGACATCTATGGTGACGACAGGGTCTTCGTGTATCTCAGGCTCGGAACGGCTCCGGCGGCTTCACAGGACGCGGCAATGGATACGATCACAGCCAGCGGCATACCGGTGATACGCATTCGTGTCGACGACCCGTACCACATCGGACAGGAGTTCTTCAGGTGGGAAGTGGCGACAGCTGTAGCCGGTTCGGTGCTTGGTATCAATCCGTTCGATCAGCCGGACGTGGAGGCCAGCAAAATTGCCACTCGTGAATTGACAGCTGAGTACGAGGAAACAGGGAGTCTGCCGTCGGAATCCCCGGTGCTCGAGGAGAAGGGTGTCAAGCTCTTCACTGACGACATCAACGCTGCCGAGCTTGCTGCAGCCGCAGGAGAGGACCGGACACTTGCCGGCTACCTCCACGCTCACCTCGCCAGGATCGGACCTGACGATTACTTCGCCCTTCTCGGGTTCGTTAACAGCGACGACGTCAACCTCGAGAGACTCCAGGCGATCAGACACATCGTCAGGGATCGGAAAAAGGTTGCGACGAGTCTCGGTTTTGGCCCACGGTTTCTTCACTCTACCGGGCAGGCATACAAGGGAGGACCGAACACAGGGGTGTTCCTGCAGGTGACCAGCGACGATGACGGAGACATATCAGTACCAGGCAGAAAGTACACATTCGGTACCGTCAAGACAGCCCAGCAGCGGGGTGACTTCCAGGTACTGACGGACCGCGGCAGAAGGGCACTGAGGGTCCACCTGGGCGCGGACGTTCGGGCAGGCCTCGACACGCTTCTCGATGCAGTGAAGAGATCAGTGTGAGGATAATCTCATTTCCCACGACTTCACAGCTGACCTTACAGATGATTATACATGATGATTATACATAATGACAGATGTGATCCTTCCGGGCTTGGTCGCTGCAGGGTACTCCCGCCTACTGCAACAGTGTTGCTGTTGACAATGTGGATTTCATTCAGTACGCCGGCGGATCCCTGTCCAGCCGCTGCATTACCCGGCCTGATTGTTCAGGGACCCGTTACCGTCCTCTCGATCGGAGATTCAATGACCGAGGGTTACATCGATGGTATAGTAGATCATGAACACAGATTTACCTCGGTGCTCGAGCGGCTGCTGACCGGGGAAACTCCATCATCACGAGTGGTCAACCGCGGACAGAGCGGTCAGACGAGCAGCGAGGGGGCCGTGACCATGTCGGGGTACCTTGCTTCGGACAAACCGGATGTAGTGACTATACTGTACGGGACGAACGATATGCTGCTGGAGCCCGATGGAATACCGAGGGTCCCCTCTTTCAATTGCGGGGAGGCGCTGAGGTATATGGTACGGGAAGCCAGGGCGGAGGGGGTGGTCCCGGTACTCATGACACTCGTACCCGTGGTACCGGAGAAGTACTACCTGAGACACGACAGAGAACTGTATGAGAAGTACGGGGGGGTTGAAGCCCTCCGGCAGCGCTATGATCTCACCGTGCGGAGGATAGCCGGGGAGGAGGACGTCGTGTTACTGGATCTTGAAGAGCTCCTGGGGACTGATCTCGAGATCACACTCGGTGATGACGGTGTGCACCTGAGTGAGACCGGTCATCAGATGATCGGCGATGATCTCATGAGGATTGTCTCGGGACTCGTACTACCGCAGGGCCCCGGCGACGACGCTTCCGGCCATTCGAGCCTCGGGAGCAGTTATGTCTACCCGAACCCTTTCCGCCTGTCCAGCGGGGCTCTCCTCAAGGTGTACCTTACGGTAGCCGGTTCCTGTATCCTGAGAGCAAGCGTTTTCGACATCACGGGCAGGAGTATTGTTGTTTTGCCCGATACGGCCTTCGAACACCCTGGCGATCACTGGCTCGTGTGGGACGGAATGGACAAAAAAGGAAACCCGGTTCCACCCGGGATCTATCTGCTGAGCCTCGAGCTCGTTCCCGAAGGGAGTGCTGATAGTGTAAGAAAGGTCCTCAAAGCTGCCGTGCTCAGATAATGGGTCGGGGCGATTGTATCGGGGGCAGTGTTGGTTGACAAAAAGATCTCGTATTGTTATTACTACAGTACCTTCCACAGGATTTCAGCGCTAACCGGTGCCCGGATCAACGAGGTAACAGCGGATGAACGCTGCAGGTAACGCCGTACTCGTCATCTCCGAACACATCATCCTTAAGGATCCTGCTCACAGGGAGCGTGTGAAGAGACAGATACTGGGATTGAAGCCCCTCGGACCGGTTCACCTCATCGTTTTCGGAGTTGGCGGAGGGGATCAACTCAAGCTCCTGAAATCCAAACTCAAACCTCTCGATCTCGACAGCCTGACCTTTTTCCTCGCCCCTGATATCCCGGTTCTTCGATACCCCGCGATAATGTTTGAGATCAGGCGAGCGAAAAGGGCTGTGAGGCGAATGGTGAAAAGCGGAAAGTTCTCCTGCGTTCACATCGAAAACCTCCTTAGTTTTCTGCCCTTGATCGGGACAGGGGCATCCAAACGTGCTACTGTGGTGCTCGATTATCACGGAGTGGTCCCCGAACAGGTGCGAAGCCGTAAGGGTGTGCTTCTCCGGGGTCTTGTTTACTGGTTTCTCAAACGTTTCGAGAAACGGGTACTCAAGCGGTGCCGGGGCATCGTCTGCGTCAGCTACCCTTTCAGAGATCACCTGGTGAAGGATCTCGGTTTTCCGGAAGAGCGGATATACGTTGAGCCCAACTTTCTGAAGCCGCTGTTCTTCCCAAGATCCGAGAGCAGAAGTTATTTCAGGAAGCTCTACAATCTGGATGAAAGGTTCCTTGTCGTCTATTCCGGCAGCTTCATGCCGCACCAGTGCCCCGCAGCGATGGCGACCCTCTTCAAAGGGATCAAGGCCAGGATCGCCGAAGCATGTCTTTTGATTCTCACTCACCATCAGGAAGGACTGAAGAGATTTATCGCCGAGCATGGCCCGTTCCGCGGCGACATGACCTACATGCGGCTGGACCATGACGATATGCCGGGATATCTGGCAATGGGGGACATCGGGCTGCTGCTTCGGGAAGGAGGCATCATTAACAGGGTTGCTTCCCCGACCAAGTTCCCCGAATACCTAGCGAGTGGGGTCCCGGTCGTCATCTCCAGGGATGTCGGCAACACGACAGAAGTGGTCGAGAAGACAGGATTGGGGGTGGTGGTCGACGTCGAGACCATAGAGGAGCAGGTCGAAAAGGTGGCCGATTTTATTATGAGCTACCGTTCGAATGCTGAAGAGATCAGGAAAAAATGCAGAGCAACAGCTGAGGAGCGTTTCATCTTCAAGGATACTGAGGGCCTGTCGCGGTTTTACCGATCAATAATGGGCGCTGCGAGTCCATAAAGGTTTTCAAGGACCAATGGTCAGCAGGCTGCTTCTCTGACTACTTCGAGCCAGCCTTTCTCCCACAGTTTCTCGTTGAACCCCTCTCTCACTTCCCGTTCCTGCTCTTTTCCCAGTTCATCCCTTCGTTCGAGTGCTGTCTCGAGGCCGCGGTGTATACCCTCGACAGAGGGGGAACACTTGAGTCCGGGTATGTCCTTAAGCCCTTCTACGCCAGTGGTCACGACCGGGGTTCCGCAGGCCATACTCTCGAGAGCGGCAAGAGATGTCCCCTCACTCGCGCGGGACGGGATGAGTGTCAAGAGGGCTGATGAGTAGACAGCCGGCATTTTATCCCTCCCATATCGACCGGCGAATGAAACTTTTCCGTTGAGTTTCAGCTGATCCACCATGTGCCGGAGTTCCTTCGCGTATTCGACCGAGGCCTTCATGTCCGTCAATGCACTCCCAACTATAAGAAGATGCAGTTCGGGGTTTTCTGTCAGCAGTCTGACGAATGCCATTATCGCCAGGTCTATCCCACGGGGATACGTCAGGTTTCTGGGTACGAGTATGGGGTTCATGTCGCTGATCTCTTGTATCACCTGCCTCTTTCTGAAAACAGTTGTGTTCACGCAATTGGGAATGTACCATCTCCCGTTCTGAACCTGACAAAAAGCGGATCCCCGGGAGGGGATTTCGATCCCGAGCTCACGCATGGTGAAGGTGTCGTTGAAAACATACCCCCTGGCTTTTTTACTGGCCCATTTTGCGGACAACATTCTTATTTTTTTCCGCAGCCCTCTCTTCTCGTGGGTCCAGGTGGAGCCGTGGGAGATAACGACCACGCGGGGATGCCAGAAAATGGGCGGGTAGTGCTCAGGATAACTCACCAGCAGGAGATCCTCCCGGGCAAGCCTCGGGATAGCCGTTGCCAGAGACATGTTGAAACTCACCAGTTTCGGGATCGGGGCCGGCAGGCTGGGGAGATTGTGTACGCCCGGGCCCTGTTGCCCGGAGTCGGCCTGGTAGACACTCACGGAGTGGCCAGCACTCTGCAGAATTCCGTGGAGGTCCTGGAGATAGGCTTCTGCTCCTCCGACGACCGGGATATACTTGTATGTGACAATCCCGATTTTCAAGACGGATCCCCGCAGGTGATTTTGCCGTACAGATAACCAGCCACCTGGGCAATGTCATGAATAATAACGACGGGTGGAAGAAAAAAGACAAGCGCTCTGTCTTTACCTCTTGCCCAGTATCTTCCCATCATAAGCACGAGGTACACACCTGCAAGAACAAACAGCGGTACCGTCAAACCCCTCGCAAGAAGAACCGCACCCAGAACGTACATGAGGATCTTCCGAATGTATTTTGATCGGTAGAGTCCCGCCCTTTCGTCACCAACGGCATAAAGGAAGTACTGCTTGAAAAAGGAGAGGGGATCGGGTCTCGGCTTCCATCGGACCAGTGCGTCCGGTGAAAAGCAGAATGTATGATCTGTCTCCCTGAGTTTGATCGCGAAATAACTGTCCTCAGCGTGATTCAGCCATTCAGGGTATCCGCCAACATCTTCCCATGCTTTCCTCCTGAAGCAACTCGACCGCCCGGACGGCATGATCCGGCTGATCAGGTCGGGTGAGGGCATGAGATAGGATGAACTCAGCCTCTCCCATACGCTGGTTGCCTCCACGCGATAGCTCCCGGCGACAATGTCGATACCGCTGTCGCGTTCGAATGGTCTCACGATCTCCTTCAGCCAGTTTTTGTCGAGGTGACTGCCGGCGTCCGTTACCGCGATCACATCGTGTGCCGCCTCCCGGACAGCCCTGTTCCTGCCTGCGGATATGTTGCAATTACGGTCGATTATCAGCTTGACCGGGATGCCCCGGGCCCTGCTGCTCGTGTACTTCTCGACGAGGAGTACGGTCCGATCAGTAGAGCCCCCGTCCACCAGGACAAGTTCATCCGGGAGCCGTGACAGGCTGAAGATCGAATCCAGAAAGTGCTCGATCCCGGCTTCTTCGTTCATGAAAGTCGTCACGAGAGATACGTTCACCCCGGGATCAGCTTCAGGACCGCGGCTGCAGGGTTCATCCGGCATAGAGCCTCCCGTACATCTCGGCGACCCTGGCCCATGTCTGCTCCCGTGCGAAAACACTCGCTCTCTCCACCTTGTTTGCGTACGCGCCGGGGTCGTTGAGGAAACCGGCCAGGTCCATGGCAAGTTTTTCAGGATCATCCCGGATCCCCAGGATCTCGCCGCTGCCGGGAAAACATAAAAGATAATCTTTCTTCAGCGGATTGTCATAGTAGGAGAAGACGGGGACCTCCGATGCCATCGCCTCGAGGATGACGAGGTAAGAGTCCGAGAGCGCCAGTTGTGCTCTGGCCAAAAAGGGGGAAGGGTCCTCCTGCATTCCGATGAACTCGAGTTCCACACCCTTCTCACGCGCGAGCGTAAGAACCTCTTCCTTCAAGGGCCCGTCACCTACCACCGTTAACTTGAGGTTTTTCCCGTATTTTTCCTTCAGGATGGAAAGCGCACAGAGGTAGCCGATGATCCCCACATCCTTTCTGAGGCCGCCGACGAACAAGGCGCCCTCCCTCTCGGGGGAGCGTTCCGGAACATTATTGCTGACACCGCCGTAGGTGATGCTGGAACAGGCGGTACCATAATATTTCTCTATAAATCCTCCGGCACAGATAGCCCCTTTCGTCACTGCGCCAGCCAATCTGCGCAGCAGGATGGAAAGACGTGGTACGGGGTATCCCTCATAACCGTGGAAGGTGATATAAGTTCTTCGATTGACGGCCAGATAGGGGAGATACCATTCTATCAAAGGTGTATAATCGTGAAAGTGGATGACATCGGCCCCTTTCCACACTTCCATCAGCATGCCGGTACCGACCCACCCCCGTAATCTTCTCAGGTTTTTCTTCTGCCATCCGCTGTCGAGGATCCTGTGAATTTTCAAACCCTCGAGGATCTCGAAAACCGGGAGGTGGTCGTCATATCTCCATGTTATTATGTCAAGTTCGTCCCCTCTGGCCACGAGTTCCCGCGCTACCTGCAATACGTGCTTCTCCACCCCCCCGACGTGGGGAAAGAAGAACTGGGTTATCATAACTATCTTCATGGGAGTGTTTTTTCGATTCCGAACTTCGACTGGGATTCGTCCGGTGCTCTCAATCGAATATTAAAGGGTGGTTCTGATTATGGCAAGGTGCTTGAGTGTGTGCTCGAGTATGTCGACTCTGCGGTCCCGGTTTTTTCCCCAGAAAAATTTGACAGCGTATGAACGCAGGGTTATTACTAGTCAAAAGCTCATGTTTCAGGTGTGATCAACCCGGTCCATGGTGATAAAAGTGAAGGGGAAGCGGGAAAAGTGTTTTACGACAGCCTAATCCAGAGGTTCAGTGGTAAAACGGCCAGGGATGTTGTCACGGTGTTTGTCGGTAACTCTCTGAGGTCCGTACTCGGTTTTGTGTCGAACCTCCTTGTGATAAGATGGCTGGGGCCCGTCGGATTCGGTACGGTTGCAGCCGCCCATGCGGCTATGACACTGGCTGCGCAGGCAGTCGACTTCGGACTGTCGACAAGTTCTGTACGCTACGGGTCGAAGTACCTTGAAAAATCTCCGGAAAGAACCGCGATCATCTTCAAAATTACCCTGTGCCTCAAATTTCTGCTGGGATTACCAGTCCTTGTTGTCCTTATATATTTTTCACCGGCCATAGCGGCCAGGGTGTTCGGCAAAACCGAGCTGACGATGCCCCTGATGATCGCTTTTGGGGGTTCCTTCTGTTTTCTCCTCGTGAACTTTCCGCTCGGGGTCCTTCAGACCTACCGACGATTCAAAAGTTACATGCTTGTTTCTGTATTCCAGGGTGTCATCCAGATCCTCCTGGTTGCCATCCTGTTTTTTACCGGGAATGTGGAACCCAATGCTGTTGTGATCGTTCTGGCGGTCACACCGTTCATAGCATTCACTTTCGGGTGGATGCTGCTGCCCGGGTCATTTCTGGGGGCCAGGGGTGACGTCCGGGGGGTCATGAAGGAGATAATGGGATTCGGCAAGTGGATCACCATATCGACTTTTGCCACCATGTTCATCATGCGCCTCGACGTACTCATGCTGACCGCCATGTCTCCTTCGAGTGAGGTTGGAAAATATGCAAGCGCCAGTCAGCTGGCTTATCTCTTCCCTCTCATTACAGGAGCTCTGACAACTGCGCTCCTGCCGAAAGCTACTGGATTGATCAGGACGAGTGAGCTTCGCAGGTACGTGCTCGACACGCTGCGCATCACACCACTTGCGATTATTATTGCGGTACCTCTCTTTCTGTTCGCGGGACCGATCGTGCGTGTGCTTTTCGGTGCAAGGTACCTCGAGGCTGTGCCGATATTCAAGGTGCTCCTGACAAGTTTCGTCCTGAGTGTGATCCTGAATCCTGCAGCACTGATCCTTTATTCGCTGGATCGGGCTGACCTCCTGGCCTACATGAACCTGCTGCAGCTTGGTATAAACTTTCTGGGCAACCTTTTTCTCATCCCGAGCATGGGTGGATTCGGTGCGGCACTCAGTACACTGGCCGTGAGGCTGTTCGGCAGTGTATTTATTATCTATTGCCTGAAAAAATTTCTATTCAGCGGTGGAACAGGGCAGGCAACAGGGCAGGCAGGTGAATCGTGAATGTGGCGATAATACATGACTGGCTGACGGGCATGAGGGGTGGGGAAAAGGTACTGCTGAACGTACTCGAGCTTTTCCCCGATGCACATCTCTACACTATCTTCTGGAATAGAGGGTCGGTCCATCCTGACATAGAGAGGCGTGAGATACACACGTCATACCTCGACCGCTTCCCGTTAAAAACCCGACACTACCGGTATTACCTGCCGTTCTACCCCTCTGCTGTCGAAACCTTCGACATGAGCACCTACGACCTGGTTATTTCAATCAGTCACTGTGCGGCAAGGGGCGTCCTCACTTCCCCCTCTTGCACACACATATCCTACATGCTGACACCCATGAGGTACGCCTGGGCCCTCGAAAAAGAGTACTTCGGGAACGGAAGGGTCGGCTGGCCGGCTCGTTTGCTCATGTCACCCGTGCTGAGAGCGCTGAGAAAGTGGGACGCGAAGGCAACCAGCCGCGTCGACCATCACATAGCGGATTCGATACACGTAAAACGCAGAATTGCCGGATTCTACGGTCGGGATTCCACTGTCATTTATCCTCCCGTCGAGGTGGAGAACTTTTTTATCAGTGAAACGGTAGAAAACTATTATCTGTACCTGGGCTCTTTCGCCCCGTACAAGCGGGCCGATCTCGCCATACGTTCCTGTATGGAGACGGGGAGGACACTCTATCTCATAGGGTCGGGACAGGACGAAAAACGTTTGAAGAAACTGGCGGCCGGCAGCCCACTAGTGAAGTTCCTCGGGTGGCTTGATGACCGGACTCTTTCAGAGTATCTTTCAAGAACCAAGGCTCTCCTTTTTCCCGGCGAGGAGGATTTCGGTATCGTCCCGCTGGAAGCTCTCGCCAGCGGCAGACCGGTCCTGGCATACGCAAGAGGCGGAGCACTCGAGACACTGACAACCACCTCAGAGAGGGTACGGCTGGTCGATGATTCCAGCGGCCAACCCCTCTTCGATAAACCCGTCAGGGTGGGCGGGGGAGTTCTCTTTCCAGAGAGAGATATTGCAACTATTATGACCGGGTTGAACATGGCGGACGAGCTCGAGTGGCCCCCGGCGTCCTTGAGGACCATGGCAGAGAGGTACCGCCCCGAAAATTTCAGACAATTGTTTGCCGATGAGGTCGAGAGGGTTATGAGAAACCACGGAACACCGGATGCTTAAGCGGTACAACAATGTGTTCGTTGTTACGCTTATGGTCATCGACGGGATCCTGCTGTGGTTGTCGTGGGTTGCGGCATTCCAGATGAGGTTCAGGATCTTCCCGGGAGATTTGGTCAAGGGGCTGCCCGAGTTCTCCATGTACCTCTCCTTTGCTGTCCTGATGGTGGCCATAAGTCTGGTTTCTCTCTATGCAAGGGGCCTTTACCTGTCTGCCAGGACCAATAAGCTGTCCTGGGAAGCGCTCAGGATCGCTCAAGGGTTATTGCTGGCTATTCTTCTCCTGGGGACCGTGACGTTTTTCTACCGTGAATATTCACTCTCGAGAGGGGTCATCGCTTACTTCTACGGCATCTCTTTCCTCGGCCTCACTGCCTTCAGGATTTCCGTCAGGTTGTTCATGCGCTACATGCGTGCCAAGGGCTTCAACCTGCGCTTCATACTGATCGTGGGCGCCAACCCGTCCGGTCTGGAGCTGGCGAGGAAGATAGAAAAACACTCTCATCTCGGGATCGTCGTCATTGGGTTCATCGATGACGGAGAAGTGGGTGATGAACCGATATCCGGCATTCCCATCCTCGGGGGGGTCAAAGACTTGACAGGAGTTCTCGAAAGCAAGACAGTGGATCAGGTCTACATTGCCCTGCCCCGTCATGCAGACCACGATCTCGAACACGTGCTCTGGCTACTCAGCGATCAGGTGGTGGACGTCAGGATCGTCCCTGATTTCGCACAGTTCGTTGCGCTTAATGCCAGTGCAGAAGAGTTCGATGGTATGCCGATAATCAGTTTGACAGAGAGACCACTCCATGGGTGGAAGAGAGTGTCCAAGAGAGCATTCGACATCATCCTCTCAGTGACGGGATTGATCGTGCTCTCCCCGGTCCTGATGATAATTGCCATCCTCGTCAGGGTCACAAGCCCCGGTCCTGTTCTGTACGTTCAGGAGAGAGTGGGGTACGACGGACGCACGTTCAACATGTACAAATTCAGGTCCATGAGGGAGAATGCAGAAAGCGGGACTGGCGCTGTGTGGGCGACCAGGGATGATCCGAGGCGTACATCGATCGGAAAGGTCCTCAGGAAGTTCAGCCTTGATGAACTTCCTCAATTGTGGAATGTACTCAGAGACGACATGAGTTTTGTTGGTCCCAGACCGGAACGGGAAGTGTTCGTGGACACCTTCAGGAAAACTATCCCCAGGTATATGATGCGGCACAAGATCAAATCCGGCATTACCGGCTGGGCCCAGGTCAACGGCCTGAGAGGAGAGTCAGCCATCAAAGAGAGAACACAGCTCGACCTCTTCTACATCAAGCACTGGTCGTTCGGGTTCGATGTAAAGATCCTAATGCTGACAATTGCAAGATTGTTCTACGATGATCATGCGTACTGATACAGGGAGAATGGATCGTGATATACTACTGCCTACCAACTTACAACGAGGAACAGACTATCGGCTTAACTCTTTACAAGATAAAGGAGGTAATGGAGGGCATCAATAAGAATTTCAAGATAATAGTCCTAGACGATCTCAGCTCAGACAAAACCTGGGATACGATCCAGACATACGGAAAACTCCTTCCCATCACACCCATCAGAAACGAGAAAAGAATGGGGTTGGGGTACTGCCTGAAGCGCCTGATCCAGGTGGTAACTGATGATTCCAAGTATCCCGGGAGGGATATCATGATCACCGTGGAGGCTGATTTCACCTATGATCCCATCGCGGTACCTGACATGATCAGGTCGATCGAGGAGGGGTATGATGTGGTGATCGGCTCGGGATTTGCGAAGGGGGGCGAGGTCAGGGGAGCACCGACCGGGATCAAGCTGACAACCGCGTTCCTTCACTTTCTCCTCAGGAACCTTTATGCCATCGATGACATAAAAGATTACCTCTCCATGTTCAGGGCATACAGGGTGACGGCGATCAAAAACCTTGCGCTGAAACCGGAAGATAAGACTCTCGATTTCAGAACAAAAACTGCTAACACTGAGCTCCTCGTACGCCTTTCTGGACCCTCGTGCAGGATATCGGAAGTGCCCTGTGTTCAGAGATATGATATCCGGGAACGCCAGACAAGGATAAAACCGATGGAGATGATGACGAGTCACATCCGTCTCGTATCGCAGCATTGGAGTAAAAGGGAAGTTTGAGCTATGGCGATATGGGGCTATGCCCTCTGTCTACTGACCATGATGCAACTGTCACCCTCCGCCGCATCTGCCGACAGCCTGGTGGTTCATGCGCCGGTTGTCCCGTTCTTCCCGGGGGAGAAGTTCACTTACAGTGTCGAATACGGTTTTATCACAGCGGGCAAAGCTTCGCTCTCCGTTGAGGGCATAGACACACTGCAGAATATTCCCTGCTATCACTTTCAATCGAGAGCGTGGTCGAATCCGACGTTTTCCCCGATCTTCAAGGTTGATGACAGAGTCGACTCTTATACGGATATTTTCCGGCTCTCGAGTCTCCGGCTCGAGAAGCACTTGAGGGAGGGCAAGTACAAAAAAGACCTCCTGATCGATTTCGACCCCATTTTGCCGCTTGCTTATTACCCCGAAGGTGACACGCTGGAGACAACGCCGGACACGCAGGACGCGCTCTCTTCGCTTTACTATCTGAGACTCCAGGAACTGAAAGTCGGGAGAACGATCTCGATCCCGCATCATGACAACAAGAAAAACTACCCTCTCGAGATAAGGGTCCTCAGAAAAGAAAGGATCAAGGTGCCGGCCGGTAAATTCACCTGCTTCGTCATCCAGCCGTTCCTGAAGGACGAAGGGATCTTTAAATCCAAAGGGAAGATCAACATATGGATAACCGACGACGAGAAAAAAATACCGGTACTGGTGAAATCATCGGTGATCATTGGTTCGGTGAGTGCGAAGCTCGAGAAGTACGAGCCGGGAACAGCGGTCGATCTCACAGCCTTTAAACCGCTGATGCGGGATACGGTACCCGACAGCGGGTGCGCTGATACCGATCTGCCGTTAGAAACAGGAGGAAATGAATATGAAATCCCGCCACAGGATGCTGGATCGCAAGAAGATAAAGACGTACCCGTTCGAGCAGAGGAAGAACCTGGTAAAGGCTGGTGATTTCGCCTCGCCCCTCGAGGATGCTCATGTGCTGGCAGGTTTCCTTGATTCGCTGCCCGAAATCCTCGCCGCGCGGGATCTCAGGAAGCTCGTGGATGCCATCGTGGAAGCTCATAAGAATGGAAAAGGTGTTGTGGTCATGATGGGTGGACACGTCATCAAGACCGGCCTGGCGCCCGTACTGATCGACCTGATTGAAATGGGGATCATCAAGGCTATAGCTATGGGCGGAGCACCCGCGATCCATGACTTCGAGACAGCACTGTTTGGAGAGACTTCCGAGGACGTGCAGGAGAACATCATGGACGGCAGCTTCGGAATGGTCGAGGAGACCGGGCAGCTGATGAACAGGTGTACGGCCACTGCAGCAAAAAACGGTCTTGGGCTCGGGGAGTCACTTGGGAAGTACCTGATCGAGGAAAACGCACCGAATGCCGGGATCAGTGTCCTGGCCAGGAGCTATGAGCTGGACATACCGGTCACCGTGCACGTCGCCATCGGTACCGACATCATTCACCAGCACCCCGACTGCGATGGTGCCTCTCTTGGAGAAGCCACCTACAGGGATTTCATGATATTCGCCGAAGTGGTGCGGAACATCACCGGCGGTGTCGTTTTGAACCTGGGATCAGCGGTGCTGATGCCGGAGGTTTTCCTCAAGGCCCTCTCACTCGCTCAGAATGTGGACACTCTCGGCAGCTTCACAACTGCGGATTTCGACATGTTCTCCCAGTACAGGCCGACGCAGAACGTGGTCAAGCGGCCGGCCCGCCTGGGTGGGTCCGGGTACTCGTTCAGGGGCCATCACGAGATCATGATACCGCTGTTGGCCGGACTCGTCAAAGCCAAATTGTGAAGTTCAGGGCCGCATGCCCCTCCCGCTTTCGATCTGACTGAGCGTGGGTACCTGGTGTTTTCCCCTTCGCCCGGATGCAGGGTTTTACGAAGGAGTGTTTCACAAATGGTCGAGTCGATGGTCTACCCCTTCCGCTCGGACTTCCGATTGACCGTTCTAAGCTCACTTACAAGAACAATGGATAATCTCTTGCCCCAGAGCTGAGCTTTTTCCCCTCTCCTGCCGGGGTTCGGGTCGCTTCGCTAAGACCGGTTCCCAACGCGTCAGACTCGCGTCCGTGATAGACCATCGACATCAACCAAAGACTGCAAACGTTTCTTCGTAACATCCACTCACTCATAAAACTCGTGCGGCGAACAACCCCTGTTACCGACGCATCAGATCTACAATCAGAGGGCTGGGTATGCGGTCCTGACCATCAATTGCCCCATTCTATTCCATCAAACCGCATTCCCAGCTGACGCTGTAGCTCTGAGGAGCAACCCTTGTGTACCCCGGGGCTTTGCGCTTTCGAGTACAGCATGAAAGTGTCGGGGACTCTATGCTGATCCAGACGGGGGATATTTTTTAGTGGAGTTCAGTGCTGCGCCCTGACGGCGAGTCTGTTAGGTTTGGGAACCGGCCTCGCCGAAGCGAGCGTCCCCCGGCGGGGCGATTTCCGCCTGTCTGAGCTCGAAGAGCGAGTTCGGAAATCGAGCGAGTAAGGTGTAGTCCGGTCAAACCGGTCAGTCCGAGCCGGAAGAGTGAAGCGCGGAACTTCATCATAATAAAACACCGACCGGGGAAATCCTCGAGTTCCCGACCCCAATTTCCTTTTCTTGACATTACCTTCCGCATTTGATAATTTAGAGTTCTCATTTGAGGAATTTATTACCTGAAACTACGATAATCAGCCAAAACGGATTTCCTGGAGGGGCCATGAACGTTCCCGAGAACCTGCTTTACACCAAGGAGCACGAGTGGGTGAGGGTCGAGGGGTCGACCGCCACGATCGGTATCACCGACTATGCTCAGGGTGAACTCGGTGATATCGTTTTCGTTGAGCTGCCCGAGGTGGACACCGACGTAAAGCAGCTGGAAGCCTTCGGTACCATCGAGGCGGTTAAGACTGTTGCTGACCTGTACTCTCCCGTGAGCGGAGAGATCCGGGAGGTGAACAGCACTGTCGAGGAGACACCGGAGGTCATGAACCAGGACCCTTACGGTGAGGGCTGGATCATAAAGGTTCAGCTGAGTGACACGTCGGAACTGGACGGGCTCCTGAACCCTGAGGAATACACAAAACTCATATCCTGAGGGGCAAAACAGGGAAGCGCAAAACAGGAAGGGCAAAGCACGAATGGCATATCTTCCCCACACTGAGGAAGACCGGCGGAGGATGCTGGAGACGATCGAAAAAAACGACGTCGAAGAACTGCTTGAAGCCGTGCCCGAAGAGCTCAGACAGAAAAAACCCCTTAACCTGCCGCCGCCCTCTGCTGAGATGGACACCGTTTCTCTCCTCCGTGAGCTCGCCTCGGTCAACGGGGATCTCGACTCGTACACATCCTTCCTGGGGGCAGGCATATACGACCACTTCATCCCGAGTGTGGTGTCCCACATCACCTCACGTCCGGAGTTTTATACCGCCTACACGCCATATCAGCCCGAAGTGAGTCAGGGCACTCTCACGGCCATATTCGAGTACCAGTCCATGATCGCTGAGCTCACCGCGATGGATGTGTCGAACGCGTCGGTCTACGACGGCGGCTCCGCATTGGCCGAGGCCGCTTCAATGGCTCTCGCGTTGTCGAAAAAGAGGAACGGGCTCGTCGTTTCAAAAGGGATCCACCCGTTCTATCGCGAGGTCATGAAGACCTGCCTCACCGGCCAGGAAGTGGAGATCGTCGAAGTACCTGTCACCGGTGGCCTGACGGACCTCGACAGATTGAGGGATGAGTGCTGTGACAATACTGCTGCTGTTATTGTCCAGAGTCCTAACTTCGTCGGCAGTATAGAAGACCTGAAAGAGGTCGGGGAAGCGGCAACAGCCTGTGGTGCACTTTTTATAGCCGTCGTCGACCCCATCTCGCTCGGAATACTCAAGCCGCCGGGTGAGTTTGGTGCCGACATAGTGATCGGTGAGGGACAGGCCCTGGGCAACCATCCCTCGTTCGGGGGTCCCCTGTTCGGGTTCTTCGCATGCCGGGACAAGCACAAGAGAAGTCTCCCGGGGAGGCTCGTGGGTCAGACCGTGGATGAGGATGGCAAGAGGGGGTTCGTCCTTACCCTGCAGACGCGGGAGCAGCACATAAGAAGGGAAAAAGCGACTTCCAACATATGTACGAATCAAGCCCTCAATGCATTGGCCGCTACCGTGTACATGTCCCTCATGGGAAAGGAAGGGCTGCGAGAAGTGGCTCAGCTTTGTATTCAGAAAGCACATTACGCTCGAGAAAAGATAAACGAACTGGAGGGTTTCTCGTCACCCTGGGACACCCCCTTCTTCAAAGAGTTTCCTGTGAGGACCACTACCTTTCCCGGGGAAGTGATCGAGAGGCTCAAGTCGAAAGGATTCCTTGCAGGTGTCAGTGCCGGCTGTTTCGATAGCAGCCTCGATGATGTACTTCTTGTAGCAGTTACTGAGCGACGCACAAAAGAAGAAATAGACAAGCTGGTCGAACTACTCGGAGATCTGGGGGGTACCTGATGGCCAAACTGGTGTTTCATGGACACTCATGTTTCGAATGTCACACTGAAGAGGGTAGGGTGATAATCGATCCGTTTCTCACGGGCAATCCCCTTGCCGACATTCCGCAGGATGTGGTCGAGTCCGATGCTGTCCTCCTGACCCACGGTCACAGTGATCATCTAGGCGACACCGAAGTGGTTTCTAAACGGACGGGTGCTCTCGTCGTAGCGACCTTCGAGCTGGCTAATTATCTGGGGGCGAGGGGTGTAAATGTCCATCCGATGCACATTGGCGGTGCAAGGCGATTTCCTTTTGGACGGGTCAAACTGACAGTGGCTGCTCACGGTGGTGCGGTAGGTGAAGAGGAAGGCGTCCACTCCTACCCGTGCGGTTTCATTTACAGTGCGGAAGGGAAAACAATATTCCACGCCGGGGACACGGGCCTCGTTTCAGAGTTCGATCTCATCGGCACGACCGAACAGATCGACGTCGCTCTTCTGCCCATAGGCGACAATTTCACGATGGGCCCTGAGGATGCCATCATAGCAGCGAGTATGCTCAAACCCAAAATGGTTGTCCCGATGCACTACAACACCTGGGAAGTGATAGAGCAGGACCCACAAAGGTTCAAGGAGATGCTCGAGGACGAGGCCGGTATCAAATGCACGGTAATGGCACCGGGAGATGTCCTCGAATTCTAGGGACGGTCGGATTTGGTTCATAGATTCGGAGCATAAAGGAAAAAAAGTGAGTAACGATCTTTTATTCGAGTTGTCAAAAGCCGGCAGGAAGGGATACACGCTGCCGTCACTTGATGTGCCCGAGGCCGACCTCGGGACGCTCCTGCCGGAGAGTGTGGTCAGGGACACGGGACCGGGTTTGCCCGAAGTCAGCGAGGTGGACGTGGTGAGACACTTCGTCCGTCTCTCTGCGCTCAACCATCATGTCGACAAAGGCTTCTACCCCCTGGGCTCGTGCACGATGAAGTACAATCCCAAGGTTAACGAGGTGGTCGCCGCATTCCCGGGGTTTTCGAGACTGCACCCCATGACTCCCCCGGATCTTACCCAGGGCGCAATGAGGCTGATGTTCGAGTTGGGAGAGTACCTCAAGGAGATCGCCGGCCTCGATGCTGTTACCCTTCAACCTGCAGCCGGGGCACAGGGGGAACTGACCGGCCTTCTCATAGCCAGCGCCTACCATGCAAAGAACGGCAGCCCGAGGAAAAAAGTCATTACCACCGATTCGGCACACGGGACCAATCCGGCCAGCA
>Ga0255052_10000749_pt1 | contig 25439 bp, 21 predicted proteins | sample JV7_2_21_MG_FD_188632 | JGI IMG/M metagenome (GOLD analysis project Ga0255052, IMG submission 188632) | Seawater microbial communities from Jervis Inlet, British Columbia, Canada - JV7_2_21 | ecosystem: Environmental > Aquatic > Marine > Inlet | place: Canada: British Columbia | collected...
CACCTTCTGAAATGATTCTCGGCGAAGAGCTCGAACTGGACGTAACCGGCCTCAGCGCCTTTGGCACGCTGGGCGTGGATTGGGGTCTGTTCGGTGTATTCGCCAAGGCGGGTTTGGTCTCGTGGGATGCGGACTTCATAGTCGACAGCGTGGAGTTGGGATCCGAGGACGGCTCTGATTCGGCCTACGGCGTCGGGTTTCGCCTCACTTTCAGTTCTGTCGAAGTTCGCGCCGAATACGAAGTATTCGATGTCGAAGAAGTTGACGTAGACATGGTCTCGGTCGGAGTGCTCTGGCGCTTCTGAACCAATCTACAGTAGGTAGTTGAAAGAACAGCCGCTCCTTCGCCGGAAGGAGCGGCTTTCTTACGGCAGCAAAATTGTCGAACCCGTCGTCTTGCGCGCCTCGAGGTTCCGGTGAGCTTGAGCCGCGTCTTGGAGTGCATAGGTCTGTCCGATGCGGATGTTCACCTCATCTCGCGTGATGAATTCAAATAATTCGTCGCCAGCCTGCAGGAGTGCCTCGCGCGTACCGACAAAATCAAACAGTATCGGGCGTGTGACATATAAGGAACCACGCTTGGCGAGTTCTGCCGGCGCAAACGGTTCGACCGGACCGGAAGCGTTACCGAACGTCACCATGGTTCCGTGGGGTCGCAAAGAGTCAAGCGACGCAAAAAATGTATCACGGCCCACTGAATCATAAACGGCCGCCACTCCCTGGCCGTTAGTCAATTCTCTGACCTTCTCCGGGACATTGTCATCCGCCATGATGATGTGATCGCAGCCATGCGAACTTGCCAGTGCTGCTTTCTCGTCGGTGCTCACAATTCCAATGACTGTCGCGCCCAGGTGCTTCGCCCACTGACTGGCGAGTGATCCGACGCCGCCTGCAGCAGCGTAGAGGAGAATCGAATCTCCCGACTGGACCCGGTAGCTGCGACGAAGCAAATACCACGCAGTCAGACCTTTGAGAAACACGGCAGCTGCCGTTTCATCGGACACGGATTCAGGTATCGGCACGAGTCGGGATGCGTCGAAATTTCGCCGCTCAGAGTAGGAATCCGCCGGACTGCCCGTATAGACCACCCTGTCACCAGTTTCGACGTTCGTAACACCGGCTCCGACGACCTCGACAATACCCGCCGCCTCGCTGCCAAGGCCCATCGGCAATTGCATTGGATACAGACCACTGCGATGGTAGGTATCTATGAAGTTCAGGCCGATCGCCGTATGCCGGACCTGCGCCTCGCCCGGAGCCGGATCCGGGACGTCAACTTCCTCCCATTGCAAAACGTCGGGAGTCCCATATTCATATAGTCGTATAGCGTTGGTTTTCATTGCTGCAAATGCCTGTGAGCTGAAGTGAGTCCCAATGACGTTGACCTTACATCAGTTACGCGCGAAGAGAAGGTGTCGCCAATTTTTCAGGCCCTTCCGAAATTGAATTGAACACCCAGTTCAATAGAAATTTCTATCGTTCGAGGACAAAAGTGCAATAATAATTAACAAGATTGGTGCATCAACTACAAGAAAAGTCAGTCATGGTTGATGATATTTTTGTTCTTAGAAAAAAAACAACTTAAAGAGTGTTAGAAAATGAATGGATTTCAACCCTTTGAGCAAGAAGTAATGGCATCACAGTTTGAAAAGGAAGTGGCTTATAACCTATCTGAGAGTGGCGTTCACCCGCTTCTTCTTAGAGAACTACTGTCTGATAATCCTGAGTTTGTTGAAACATTGCTTGCAACGGAAGTAGATTACTCCCACGCAAACGGCGAACCTGAACTCAGAGAAAATATCGCTGCTCTTTACTCGAGTTGCACCTCAAGTAATGTCCTGGTTACCGTTGGCGCTATTGAGGCCAATTACAACTCGATCCAGACACTACTTCAGCCCGGCGATGAAATAGCAATCATGCTACCAAACTACATGCAAATCTGGGGTGCTGCTCAAAACCTTGGCCTGAAAATAAACACGTTTCATCTTAGCGAGGATAATGGCTGGCAGCTTAATTTGGATGAACTGAATCAGGCAGTCACACCCAAAACGAAGCTGATAGCCGTCTGCAATCCCAATAATCCCACAGGCCATATTCTTACCAATGAAGAGATGACTGCTATTAGCAATGCGGCAGAAGGAGTAGGGGCCTATATCCTGGCCGATGAAGTTTACTCTGGAGCTGAGCGAACTCATGATGAAGAGACTCCTTCCTTTTATGGCCGATATGACAAGGTAATTGCTGTAGGTAGTATGAGTAAAGCCTACGGATTACCGGGACTTCGCCTTGGTTGGGCTGTTGGACCCACAAATACAATCGATAAAATCTTGAGAAGACACGAATACACTACGATCAGTACTTCGATTTTTTCAAATAAACTGGCGGCACTGGCCCTCTCCGCCAATGTACGGCCTCGCATCATTCAGCGTACCCGTAATTACATACGCAAAGGATTTCCCATATTGCAGCAATGGATTGACCAGCAAAAGAATATCTTCCGGCTAGTGCCGCCACAGGCTGCAGCCATTGCCTTCCTGCGCTATCGATTGGATATAAACTCTACCGAATTAGCCAATAAGTTAATCCAGGAAAAGAGTGTTTTGATTGTACCTGGTGATCATTTTGGTATGGACAAGTTTATTAGAATTAGTTACGGGTTGCCTCAGGATTATCTGACGGAGGGTCTAAAGCGAATTCAACAATTAGTCAATGACAATATCGATGTAAATTGAAGTTGAAGACTACGCTGAGGGTTAGCTGACAGTGTTCAGGAGCTTTCCAATGATGAATGCGACCTCTGCTGTATCCAGCGCGATAGAATTTCCTATCCTTCCATATAAGGACTCTCAACGATTGCGCCAGCTTTGGATTGGATGATACCGTCCACGACTTGCTCGGGCCTGTTTATCACAGATGGGAATATAGTCGATCAAATGAAACATCAACGAAGCTTTATTCACCCTTACATTCCAAATTCCGCACCAAAGACCAAGCAGGACATGCTGACGGAGCTCGGCGCGGAGAGTTGCGATGAATTCTACGAAGACATTCCATCCAGCCTTCGTGTTGATGGACAACTCGATCTACCGCCGCCTAAGCTGTCGGAATTTGCACTGCAACGCCATGTCGGCGCGATTCTCAACAAGAACCAGACAGTAGAAGAGAATCTATCGTTTCTCGGTGGTGGCTGCTTTCATCATCATGTGCCGGCGATTTGCGATGAAGTAAATCAGCGCGGTGAGTTCCTCACAGCATATGCCGGTGAACCCTACGACGATCACGGTCGATTCCAGGCAACGTTTGAATACGCCAGCATGATGGGTGATTTGTTGAACATGGATATCGTCAACGTGCCGGTCTATGACGGGTATCAGGCTGCCGCAACGGCGGTCTGTATGGCAGCTCGGATTGCGAAGCGGAAAACAGTGTTGGTAGCGCAAACGATCAATCCGGCACTGCTTTCCAAAATCCGTGATCACTCCCAATCACAGATCAGTATCAAACTCATACCTAATGATCCGCACACCGGCCAGCTTGATCTGAGTGCACTGCGCGCCAACATAGATGCGGATACTGCGGCGGTGTTTATTGAGAACCCGTCTTATCTGGGTTTGATCGAAACGCAAGGCGATGACATTGCGGCGATTGCCCACGAGGCCGACGCCCTGTTGGTGGTGTATGCAGAACCGCTATCGCTCGGCGTGCTAACGCCACCTGCTGACTACGGTGCCGATATTGTGTGTGGCGACATTCAGGCCCTGGGTGTCCCCATGCAATACGGTGGTGGTCACGCCGGTTATATCGCGTCTCACGACGAAGAACCGATTGTGCTGGAGTATCCGTCACGTTTGTTCGGTATCGCGCCGACCACGGTGCCCGGTGAATACGGCTTTGGCGATGTGGCCTACGAGAGAACCTCGTTTGCGGTACGGGAACAGGGCAAAGAATGGGTTGGCACCGCTTCGGCGCTGTATGGCATCACGGCGGGCGTTTACCTCGCAACCATGGGTCCTGCCGGCATGGAAGAGATTGGGCGAACCGTCATGTCGAATTGTCAGTACGCCATGCAGATGCTCGACGCCATTGATGGGGTTACTGCGCCGTGTTTCGCAGCACCTTGCTTCCGGGAATTTGTTGTCGATTTTAGCGATGCCGGCAAGTCCGTTAACGATATTAACCACACACTCCTGGGACTCGGTATCTATGGCGGCATCGACCTGAGTTCTAACTTTCCGGAGTTAGGTCAATGTGCGCTCTATTGTTTTAGCGAAACGCACTCAAGAGAGGATATCGACCATTTGGCATCTACATTAGCGAGAGTAGTAGCGCAATGACTACTAAGAGAATAACGGACCACCGATACACGGATGGCAAACCGAACTTGCGCCGCTTTCACCAGGCGCGATGGGACGAACCGATTATTTACGAGTTGAGCTGTGAAGGTCAGCGCGGCGTGCTCGTACCGCAACCCGATGAGACGATCAACAAAGCGGTTGGTGATCCACTGGCTGCATTACCGCAAAAGATGCGGCGTGCAACCCGGCCTGCGTTACCCGAAATCAGCCAGCCACAAGTATTGCGTCATTATGTCCGGCTGTCACAGGAGAACCTTGGCACCGATTTCAATATCGACGTTGGACAGGGCACTTGCACGATGAAGTACAGCCCAAAAATTCATGAGCGGATTATCCGCACACCGAAAGCAGGCAGTGTTCACCCGGAGCAGCACGACTCGACGGTGCAGGGCATGCTTGAGATCTTCTACCGGCTTGAACAGATTCTCAAGGAAGTGTCCGGGCTGGATAAGTTCTCTCTACAGCCAGGCGCCGGATCGTCGGCTATTTACACGAACGCCTCCATTGTAAGAGCGTATCACACAGCTAACGGTGAGCAGAGTCAGCGTGATGAAGTTATCACTACTATTTTTTCGCATCCATCGAATGCGGCCTGTGCGAAACAAGCCGGTTACAAGATAACGACCTTGTTCCCCGACGCAAACGGCTACCCGGACTTCGATGCGCTGAAAGCGGCCGTATCGGATCGAACCGCAGCTCTTTTTATCACGAATCCGGAAGATACTGGAATTTACAGTAGCCGCATTTCAGAATTTGTCGATCTGGTGCATGAGGCCGGTGGTTTGTGCGTCTATGACCAGGCGAACGCCAACGGCATTCTGGGGATTACCCGTGCACGGGAAGCTGGCTTTGATATGTGTCACTTCAATCTGCACAAGACCTTTTCAACACCGCACGCCTGTGGTGGACCAGCGGCTGGCACTTCGGGTGTGACGAATAAATTGGCGAAATTCCTGCCAAGCCCAACCGTCGAATTTGATGGCCACAAGTATTATTTGGATTTCGACCGGCCCGACAGCATCGGAAAAATCCGTTCTTATTACGGCGTGACGCCCAATCTTATTCGTGCCTACGCCTGGGCAGCGTCACTGGGTGCCGAAGGGCTCCGTGAAGTTGCAGAGATCGCAACGCTCAACAACAACTATTTGATGCACAAGGTGCTACAAATTCCCGGTGTCACTGCGCCGTACGCCGAAGGCAAAAGGAGAATTGAGCAAGTCCGTTACAGCTGGAAGGATCTGACAGACGATACGGGTGTACACAGTGAAGAAATCGGTATTCGAGCCGCTGACTACGGTGTTCATTACTGGACCAGCCATCACCCGTTCGTCGTGCCGGAACCGTGTACTCTGGAACCAACAGAGTCGTACTCCAGGCGCGAGCTCGATGAATACGCCGACATCCTGACGCAGGTTGCGATCGAAGCACGCGAAACACCCGATGTTGTCAAGACGGCACCGCACAACAGTACGATTCATGCGGTTGATCACAGTCCACTCGATGATCCGGACCAGTGGGCAGTCACCTGGCGCGCGTATCTCAGGAAAACTGCATAGCCGGGAGACGGTCATTGCGTATCGCATGCACACTCCAACCAGAAAATTGGGATTCATAGTAAATCCGATTGCCGGCATCGGTGGAACTGTCGGGCTGAAAGGTAGTGATGGAGTTGAGCTGCAACAGCGCGCGAAACAATTGGGTGGCGTGCCGAGATCCGCGCCGCGTGCACGGCTGGCGCTTGAACATTTGTCGAAACTCCGAGATTCAATAGAGCTCTTTGCTGCACCGGCCGAAATGGGCGCCGACATCGCCACTCGCTGCGGCTTTAAGCCTCAGGTTGTAGGCAGTATTGACTCGCCAAGTTCCAGCAGGGACACGCAGAATGTCGCGAGATTACTGCTTGAGATGCAGGTCGACCTGTTGTTGTTCGTGGGTGGGGACGGTACCGCGAGAGACATCTATGAGGCCGTCGGGCCCGACCTTGTCGTCCTCGGTGTACCGGCAGGAGTCAAGATTCAGTCCGCGGCTTTTGCAACCAGTGCCGCCGCTGCCGGCGAGCTGGCCCGCCTTTACCTGAGCGAAAAAGTCAGCAGTGTTCAGGAGCGCGAGGTGATGGACATCGACGAAGCTGCATTGCGTCGTGGCAAGGTGTCTTCACGGCTTTACGGGTATCTGCGCGTGCCGTTTCAGATACGAAGGGTGCAGGGGATGAAAAGCCCGACGCCAGCGTCGGAGGCGAGTGCGGCGGCATCGGTCGCGATCGCGGTCATTGATGAAATGCGGGACGACTGCGTTTACATCCTTGGGCCGGGGACAACAACGAGAGCGATTACAGAGCGCCTGGGATTGGATAAAACACTTATTGGCGTCGATGTAATTGTCAATAAGAAACTGCTGATAAGCGATGCCACAGAGTCGCAGTTACTCGCAGCCATTAAGGGTAAGTCGGCCAAAATTGTTGTTACACCGATTGGCGGTCAGGGCTTTCTTTTCGGACGAGGGAATCAACAAATCAGCAGCGCCGTTATTCGTGAGGTCGGCCGGGAAAATGTCTCCGTATTGAGCACCATGGCGAAACTGAGCGGCTTGGCGGGCGAACCGTTTCTGGTCGACACCGGTGATCTCGAAGTTGACGAACTCCTAAGCGGTTATATGGAAACCATCACCGGGAAACTCGAGCGAACGATCTATCGTGTGGCCCATTGACACCTGAACAAAGGTTCTGACGATCATGGCTAGACTCAAAAATAAAGTCGCAATTATTACCGGCGCATCGTCCGGAATTGGCAGAGTAACGGCGAAGCTGTTCGCAAGCGAGGGGGCGTCTGTCGGTCTGTTGGATATTGATGAGACGGCGGGAAGACAACTGGAACAGGAAATTAAAGATGATGGCGGACGTGCCTTGTTTATTCGAACGGATGTGTCCAGCAACGATGACTGCCGAAATGCTGTAGAGCAAGTCGTACAACAGTTCGGCAGCTTGAATGTTCTGTTCAATAACGCCGGGATTATCCGGCGTACAAGCGTCTTGGATATAGAATTGGATGACTGGGACCGCGTGTTCGCCGTTAACGTCCGTTCAATTTATTTGCTCAGCCGATACAGCATTCCGCATATGGTCACCGCAGGTGGCGGCGCGATCGTTAATACGGGCTCGGGCTGGGGTTTGGTGGGCGGTGGCAAAGCCGTGTCTTACTGTGCGTCCAAAGGTGCAGTGGTGAATATGACGCGCGCTATGGCGATCGATCACGGTCCGCAAAATATTCGTGTGAACTGCGTCTGTCCAGGAGACATTCGGACGCCAATGCTTAGCAATGAAGCACGGCAGCTCGGCGAGACGGATGAGGAATTCCTGGCCGATGCCGCGAGCAGACCGCTGCAGTGCATCGGTGAGCCACGGGACATTGCCAACGGAGTGCTGTATCTGGCGACGGACGCGTCAAATTATGTCACCGGTACAACACTGACGATCGATGGAGGCGGTCTGGCCGGCTAGGCGCTCTGCGATTACGTTTCGATCGCGAACTCCGGCACGATCATCTATCGCTCCAAATTGAACACCCAGCGCAATGGAATTTCCTATCCTCAAAAATTAACTTAAAGAGCTTTAGAAAATGAATGAATTTCAACCCTTTGAGCAAGAAGTAATGGCATCACAAAATGAAAAGGAAGTGGCTTATAACCTATCTGAGAGTGGCGTTCACCCTCTTCTTCTTAGAGAACTACTTGCTGATAATCCTGAGTATATTGAGACATTGCTTGCAACGGAAGTAGACTACTCCCATGCAAACGGCGAACCTGAACTCAGAGAAAATATCGCTGCTCTCTACTCGAGTTGCACCTCAAGTAATGTCCTGGTTACCGTTGGCGCTATTGAGGCCAATTACAACTCGATCCATACACTACTTCAGGCCGGAGATGAAATAGCAATCATGCTGCCAAACTACATGCAAATTTGGGGCACTGCTGAAAACCTTGGCCTGAAAATAAACACCTTTCATCTTAGCGAAGATAATGGCTGGCAGCTTAATTTGGATGAACTAGAGCAGGCAGTCACACCCAAAACGAAGCTGATAGCCGTCTGCAATCCCAATAATCCTACAGGCTATATTCTTACCAGTGAAGAGATGAATGCCATCATTAATGCGGCAGAAGGCGTCGGGGCCTATATCCTGGCCGATGAAGTTTACTCTGGCGCTGAGCGAATTAATGATGAAGAGACTCCTTCCTTTTATGGCCGATATGAAAAGGTAATTGCTGTAGGTAGTATGAGCAAAGCCTACGGATTACCCGGACTTCGCCTTGGTTGGGCTGTTGGACCCACAAATACAATCGATAGAATCTTGAGAAGACACGAATACACGACCATCAGTACTTCGATTATTTCAAATAAACTGGCGGCACTGGCCCTCTCCGCCAATGTGCGACCTCGCATCATTCAGCGTACCCGTAATTACATACGCAAAGGATTTCCCATATTGCAAGAATGGATTGACCAGCAAAAGGACACTTTCCAGCTAGTGCCGCCTCAGGCTGCAGCCATTGCCTTCGTGCGCTATCAATTGGAAATAAACTCTAGCGAATTAGCCAATAAGTTGATCCAAGAAGAGAGTGTTTTGATTGTACCTGGTGATCATTTTGGTATGGACAAGTTTATTAGAATTAGCTACGGGTTGCCTCAGGATTTTCTTACGGAGGGTCTGAAGCGAATTCGACAGTTAGTCAATAACAATATCAATCTAAATTGAGTGAAAAAATCGATAATTGCATCCGCGCAGGAACCAACTGCTGGAATTTACTTGAAGTGAGGCTCCGCTAACGGCCAGGAGCGGACCGTGACGCTACGTGGCCAACCGTGTCCTGCGTCGAATCTTCGTGCGCGTCGTAGAATTCCCGGAGTAACTTCGCTGCCCAGTATGAATCGTGTCCAGGCGACTCGTGCGACAATACGAACTGCGCCAGCCTGTAGCCCGCCCGCGCCTTTACATCGTTTTCAGCGGCGTCGCCCGACTGCCAGATCATTGTCGAGAGATACAGAGCGGCGTATAGAAAATCTGGTGCGCCCTTGTTACTTACTAGCGCCGCAGTCGATGCAGCGGGGACACTGTTCTTCGCCGTCGCAATAAGGTAGTCAGCCTCATGTTGCGTGATAGCACCGCGCTTTTTCGCCTTCCGAATCAGGCCGGTGATCATTAACGTGTAGTTCAGTACGACAATTGTCATTGTCGACTCCTGTCCGATCGCTTCACTCCGAACCCCCTTGCGTTTCCGATTTGGAGTCACTATAGTCCGCGCGCTCGATGCTCATGGCAACGATACTTTCACTACCGAGAAATTCTCGGAACCGAGAGCAAAGTATGATTAATAAGAAACACGATGTAACGGCTCAGGCTGTTGTCGAGTTTGCGCGGAATGGACTCAAGATTCTGGCCGAGAAATATGGAGGCGACTGCACACTCAATGAGGCGCGTGTCATGATTCAGATAATCCGTTGCCACCTCGAAGGACGGACTTGTTCCGTGACTTCCCTTCACAAGGTGACCGGTATTCCCATATCTACTGTCAGCCGGGCCGTAGCCAATCTCCAGCGCGACGACTGGCTATCTGAACGACGCGACCCGACCGATGGTCGCAAACGCTTAATCTCCTTCGGTCCCCGCTCCCTGCAGACAACACCCGACGACATTGAACGGTCGATCCAGTGGATAAAAGACTTCCGAGAGAACGGTCTGCCTGGCTAACACTGTCCGTACAAGCCGGAGTCATTGATCAGCACAGTGATGCGCAGCGTCGCGTTTGACAGCGGAGGCGGCCTCCAGCGGTTGGGGAAAAAAAGGCAACACAATGTTTCCCTAGCAGCCGTGATATCAGTCACACCAGACAGCAAATCAGGTACCTATGCTGATCCTACCTAAAGGAAGATTACATCTGATATCACCGTTACATGGAAATGCACAAAAAAATATCGCTGGCGTTCAGAACCTTACCGCATAAGATTACACGCCATCTGCCGATTTGTCTGAGACACCAAGAGTCGATGGTGCGCCGGTGAGCCCAACCACGGCCATTCGTCTCTTGCGGCAACGAATTGCGAATCGCACGGACGCGGAACATATTCAGGCAGCGATTCGAATCGCTATCGTCTCTACAGCGATGGTCTATTTCCATTCGGATTACTTTGCCGCCGACGCGAATAGCGCAGAGTACGTAACGCTGGCTCACTGGGCCGTCTCAATTGCATTTGGGATAACGATCGCACTCGCCATCGCATTGCTGATTGAACCGAGTGTATCGATTGCGCGTCGAATCATTGGCATGATTCACGATGTCGCTGCGATTTCAGCTGCATTGTTTCTCGGCGAAGCCAGTGCCACAGCCGTCGCAGCAATTTATCTCTGGGTGACTCTCGGCAACGGGTTTCGATACGGAACCCGGTACCTGTATGGATGTGCGGTACTTTCAATTGCCGGATTCGGCAGTGTGTACTTGTTCAGTGATTACTGGCATCGGCAGGAAATGCTGAGCCTGAATATTCTAATCTTGTTGGCAGTTATTCCACCTTATGTGGGTCGCCTTCTGACCTCCTTGCACAAGGCCAAAGCACAACTTAAGCGCCAGGCAAGCATCGATGGACTTACCGGACTATTGAACCGCTCTGAGCTGGAGCAAAGTATCGAAGCCATTCTTGCGCGTCAGCACGACGGCCATTTCTTGCTGTTTTGCGATCTTGACCACTTCAAGACCCTGAACGATGTGGCCGGCCATGCGGCTGGAGACAAGCTACTGGGCGATATTGGACAAATCATTGGAGCCTGCGTGCGCAGTGACGATCTAACGGCACGTGTCGGCGGTGATGAGTTTTGTGTTTTCATTAAAAAGTGTCCGCCGGAGAAAGCGCGAGAAATCGCAGAGAACATTCGTAATTCAGTGTCGGGATATCGCCTGGCTTGGGGCACCGAATATTTCTCGGTCGGCATTAGCATTGGGGTCGCCCCAAGCTCCGCGGTAACGGACATGACTTCTTTGTTTCGCCTTGCAGATGCTGGCTGCTACGCGGCAAAAAATGCCGGTCGCAATCAGATTCACATCGTCGATTCGCAAACCGACATCGCCGACACTCAGGTTATTCGAAATCTGTTTACCGGCCGAAAGTTGGATGATCACCAAGCGACGTGGACCAGTATGCGCACTAGGAAATACCGGTCAATTCACTAGCGGGTGTTCATGGCAACGATACTTTCACTACCGAGAAATTCTCGGAACCGAGAGCAAAGTATGATTAATAAGAAGCACGATGTAACGGCTCAGGCTGTTGTCGAGTTTGCGCGGAATGGACTCAAGACTCTGGCCGAGAAATATGGAGGCGACTGCACACTCAATGAGGCGCGTGTCATGATTCAGATAATCCGTTGCCACCTCGAAGGACGGACTTGTTCAGTGACTTCCCTTCACAAGGCGACCGGTATTCCCATACCTACTGTCAGCCGGGCCGTAGCCAATCTCCAGCGCGACGGCTGGCTTTCTGAACGACGAGACCCGACCGATGGTCGCAAACGCTTAATCTCTTTCGGTCCCCGCTCCCTGCAGACAACACCCGACGACATTGAACGGTCGATCCGGTGGATAAAAGACGTCCGCGAGAACGGTCTGCCTGGCTGACACTGTCTGTACAGTTAGATGTGAGTTATCACAGCTATTTCGCCGCGCCTGCGTGGGACTCCTTGAGCCAACTACTCCAGATCTTCTTCGGGAGGGGATCTTCACCGGAGAACCGCGTCGTGACCCAGTTGCCGACTCCCAGCTCGTACCGTGCCGGCTGAATCTTCGCCAGGTCTTTAGCCTCGTTTAATGACGCATCGAGCTTGAACATGGCCTTGTATCCGATTCCCTTTGTGCCGGGCCCGATGTATAGAAACGCCTTCTTCCCCGCCTGATACGACGTCTGATTGCAAGACGTTCCCTCTACTACATGCGGTAAGGCCACCGCTGCCTTTTTCATTGCCAAGGTTGGGTCTTTTGCTCCCGCCATATCTACGTCCCTCGATTCACGAACACGTGAGTTACGCCTGTCCTTCTCTTTGATCTGCTCAACCAAAATTATCCAAAGTCAATGCACGGATCAAATATACAAAAAATAGAGGACAGCAGGTCGAGAATCTTGCAGGTAATTGACTTATTCAGTCGTAACTTTCTAGCTCACGGGCGTAGGTGACTGCGTAATCAGGTCTAAGGAACACCGAGAACCGATCCCAAGGTATCTTGCCAGCTCCCAACCCTACCAGGTGTTCGTCGCACTATTCCCGGTCGAGAACATCGCGCACTGCCTGTGCTAATTCCTGTTTCTGATACGGCTTATTCAGTACGACTTCCCCGCTCTGCAGAAAGTTACTATCCAAGATATCCGTACCGGTATAACCCGACGTTAACATCACTTTCAGATGCGGATAATCCTGCTGCACTTGGCGCGCAAGCTCGATACCGGTCATACCGCCAGGCATCACAATATCGCTAAACACTAAATCGATGTCCTCGTGATCGCCCAGTATCGCTAGTGCCTCCGCTCCGGTACTTGCTTCAACTGCCCGATACCCAAGATCACTGAGAAGCTCGACTGCAATTCGGCGGACCGCCGCTTCGTCCTCCACCACCAAGATAGTCTCATGCCCGGCGGGGATGATTGCCGTTCGTGTTGAAGTTGCACTCCTGTCTTCAATGGCTGATCTCGTCCTGGGCAGGTAGAGCTTCACAGTCGTGCCGCGTCCTTCTTCGCTGTCCGTCTCGATATGTCCTTTCGATTGCGTGACAAAGCCATACACCATGCTGAGCCCCAAACCAGTGCCTTTGCCTGGTTCCTTGGTAGTAAAAAACGGATCAAAAACTTGCGACAAGATATCCTCGGGAATGCCTGTTCCGGTGTCGCTCACTGTCAACAGGACGTAGTCGCCAGCCGTCACTTCAACCTCAGGAGCAGCGCAGTCCTCATCCAGAGAGATGTTACTAGTCTCAATTGTCAGTTTACCTCCACCCCGCATTGCATCCCGGGCGTTAACGGCCAAGTTCAAAACCGCGATTTCCAACTGGCTTGGGTCAATTTCCGTAAGCCATATGTCATCTACAAACCTGGTCCTAATGCTGATGTCCTCGCCGAGCGATCTCTTGAGCAGCGGTTCAATCTCCGTCACGAGTTCGTTGACGTCCGTAACCTTGGGCGCAAGCAACTGTTGACGGGAGACCGCCAGCAGCCGCTTGGTCAGCTCCGCCCCGCGCACGCCCGCATCCAGAGCCGCCTGAACGGACGCATGAAGGGATTCATCCTGCTTTGAGGATTTCTCGATGAGTTGCAGATTGCCGAGAATGACTGTCAGCAGGTTGTTGAAGTCATGGGCGATACCACCAGTGAGTCTTCCCAGCGCGTCCATTTTTTGAGAGTGCCGGAGCTCTTTTTCTAATTGTTTGCGCTCCGAAATATCACGCCACGTCGTGTGCAATGTCATGCCGTCCTTGCCAGGAAATGCCGTGAGCGAAACCTCGACCGGAAACGTCGAGCCATCGGCTTTGACATGAGTCCATTCGAAGCGCTGATAGGGCTGATCGGCAGCATTGGCCAATATTTCATCAGCTTTTTCACGTGAGGATCGCCCGTCTGGCTGATACTCGGGTGATATCTCGGAAGGATGACTCTGCAAGAGAACATCCTCATTGGCGTAGCCCAACATGTCGATTGCTGCCTGGTTGCACTCAACGAAGCGGCCATGTTCGATGATTAGGATTGGGTCTCCCGAGTTATCGAACAGCATGCGATACCGATCCTCCGATCGGGATACCCTGTCTGACTTGGTGACACGTGATTGGGACATAAAATTTGTTGGCGAATCCGCCCGGACACTGGCGAGGAACGCTGACTGGGGGTCTGCGAATCTTACAATAAAATTGGCGCCGCAGATTGAAATAATCAATGCGACACGGCCGTAACTCTCTAGCTCACCCATCTCCCCACCGCACAAAGCCTCGTCAAAACGGAGCTTTCTGCTCGGCCGCATACCAAAAGCGAAAAATTGGTAGCCGGGGCGCTAATGGCCAAATTGGTCCGCTTTGGGTTGCGGCCCTTCAGGACAATATTAGCTGAATGTCTGCTTTCGGCTGTGACTTCAATTGGTCAATGCAACATCTAGACTTTCACTATAGAAGTGCGATTCTCTGTCACCATACTATGCCAGCCTTTTCTTACGCCAATCATCCGAATTCTATTGCGAGTCATGGGCACATGTGCTGACGTCAGCACACCAAATGCTATATCCTTCCTCGACACTTGCGGGAGCTCACATGACAACTGATCAATCGACATTCCGAATAGCATTGCCGCTCGCATTGCTGGCTTGTTTTGCGGCTTCATGCAGCAGCGAAAACACGGACTCGACATCAACAGAAACGACGACCGGCGAATCGGTCGACACGCAAGTGAGCGGTCTCTTGCCACACCAGCAGATGGCCAGGGATTTTCTGCGCGAACTTATCGAGATTGACACTACGGACAGCACTGGCAGTACCACCCTCGCCGCTGAAGCAATGGCCGCGCACCTGATTGCTGAAGGATTTGCGGCGGAAGATGTGCAGGTGCTCGGTCCGTCCGGGAACAAGGGCAATCTGGTCGTTCGCTATCGAGGACGCGATGTAGGCCGTGAACCCCTGCTGCTGCTCGCACATATCGATGTCGTCGAGGCAGATCCGGCGGATTGGACGCTCGATCCGTTCACGTTCACGGAGCAGGACGGGTATTACTACGGCAGAGGCACGACCGATGATAAGGATGAGGCAGCTATTCATGTTGCCAATTTGATTCGCTTGCAACGGGAAGGCTTTCAGCCGGATCGCGACATCATCGTGGCGCTAACCGCCGACGAGGAAGGTGGCCCGGCAAATGGCGTGACCTGGCTCTTGGAGAATCACCCCGATTTGGTCGATGCCGAGTACGCGGTGAACGAAGGTGGTGGTGGTGCACTCAGAGACGGTGTACGCATCGCGAATGGCGTGCAGGCGAGTGAAAAGGTCTATCAGAGCTTCACGCTTGAAGTAACGAATCCCGGTGGGCACAGCTCCTTGCCCGTAAAAGACAACGCGATCTATCGACTTGCCGATGCACTGATTCGCATCCGCGCCTACGATTTTCCAGTCGCGCTCAATGATGTAACGCAGGTATTTTTCGAGCGATCTGCACAACTTGAGGAAGGCGACCTTGCTGCTGCTATGCAGGGCGTCCTGCAATATCCCCCCGATCCGGCAGCTGTCGCGTATCTTTCGCGCACGCCTTTTTATAACTCGCTTCTGCGCACTACTTGCGTTGCGACGATGCTGGATGGCGGACACGCTGAAAATGCGCTGCCGCAACGAGCGCGGGCGACCGTTAATTGCCGCGCATTACCTGGCGAATCGATGGATGTCGTTCAGGATACGCTGGCAACGGTAATTGGGGATGCGCAAGTGACAGTCACGCCAGTTGGCGAAGCCACACCATCCGCTCCGTCACCACTAACGCCCGAAATTTTGAGCGCGATTGAAGATGTCACTGAGGAGATGTGGCCGGGCGTTCCGGTTATACCGATCATGAGCGCCGGTGCGACTGACGGACTCTTTTTACGCAACGCCGGTATACCCGTATATGGCGTATCAGGTCTGTTCTCCGAGATTGCTGACAATCGGGCACATGGGCAAAACGAGCGCATTCTCATCAAGTCGTATTTCGAGGGCCAGGAGTTCCTTTATAAGCTCGTGACAAGGCTATCGAGGTCAGACGAAGAGTAACGTTCGAAGTCAGATCAGCGTTTCAGAGGCCGCCGTGAAAGAAAAATCTGCCACAAAAATTCTGTCGAAGCCACGCTGGACCCGGGTCACCGCCTGGGCGGTCGTGGCGCTGCTGTTATTGTTCAGTGTTATCGGCATTTACTGGTCTCGCATGCCCGACGTCTTCTGGGTTAATCACACAATCAACAACGAACGGGTCGTGGTCGGCTATTCCACCACAGACACGCTGATTCGCGTTGCGGAGACCATGCTCGAGAAACCCGGCGGATTTCTGACAAACGACCGCATGCCGCCAAGTGTGATTCTCGACAACGTGCCGAACTGGGAACTCGGCGTGTTGCAGCAGGTTCGCGACCTGGCCCGTGTCATTCGCAACGATTACAGCCGCAGCCAGTCACAGTCTAAGGAAGACCCGGATGTCCGGGACGGCGAACAGGCGTTCTTCATCGACAACCATTCCTGGATATTTCCGGCCGCCGAATCCGAATACCGCGACGCGATTGAGGGATTTACACGGTACCGCGATCGACTTACCGACGATATGGACACAGACGCCCAGTTCTATGCGCGGGCGGACAACCTCAGGGAATGGCTCGCCCAGGTTGAGAAGCGTCTCGGCAGTGTTACGCGCCGGCTTGGCGATAGCGTCGCGACGACACGCATCAATGAGGATCTTGCCGGAGACCCGGCCGCCGAAGCTTCGAATCCTCAGGCAGATACTGTCGATGTTCAGACGTCGTGGTTTGAGATAGACGACGTGTTTTTCGAGGCTCGGGGCACCGCCTGGGCACTGGTTCATTTCTTCCGCGCCGCCGAGTTCGATTTCGCGCACGTTCTCGAGGACAAGAATGCCAACGCCAGTGTAAGGCAGATCATTCGTGAACTTGAAGCCAGCCTGCAGCCGCTGGGTTCGCCCATGATCCTGAACGGCAACGGCTACGGATTTTTCGCGAATCACTCGCTGGTCATGGCCAGCTACCTGGCGCGCGCAAACTCGGCCGTAATCAACCTTCGTGAATTGCTCGATCAAGGTTAAGAAACTAAATTAAGTTAACTCTATAACTTTTTGTTTTTAATATATTCCTAGCCATGCAGGAATCTTCTTCCACGAATCCCCAAGTGCTCCATCCAGCCGCTTGTAGTCCGGTTCGAAGCGCCTGACGCGCTGCCAGAATCGGCGCGAGTGGTTCATATGGTGGACATGACATAGCTCGTGAACTAACAAATAACGCAGCAGCACCGGATCCAGGAACAACAGACAATAGTTGATGCTGATCGTACCGCTGCTGGAGTGACTGCCCCAGCAGGTCCGCTGGCCCCGCACATGCATCGTCTTGAACGGGCTGTCCGCCAGTGCGGACAACGATTCCAGCCGCGGCCGAACCTCTTTCTTTGCGACCGAGGCCAGCCAGCGCTTCAGGGCATCAATACAAAGCCTGTCATCACCCGTCTTGCCGCTCAATGTGACGACATTGTTGTGGGCACGAAAACGCACAGTCTTGTCGCTGCGGCGTCGTTCATAGCGAACGCGAAAGCGTTGGCCAATGGCCGGCAATTCAATGACATTAGGCAATACGAATGGTTCTGGCGGCAGTATCCTGGCAAACGACTCTCTCGATTTCTCGATCCAGTCGCGGTGTTCGTCGACGAAAGCCTGAACGTCACGCGCTCGCGTGCGCCGCGGTACAACCACCTCGACCCGCCCCCGCGGAAAAACCTTGATTGACAGCCGTTTGGCTCGCTTGCTTTCGCGCACAGAAAAGCCCGGCTTCTCGCCGGGCTCTTCGGTATCTGAAAAAAGGCCTAGTTGTTCTGCCGCGCTGTGCACGGCGACTATTTTACGGATGTTCGCCGCTGAAGCGAACCGCGTCACTCATCGACATTTCGCCTTCCACGCCGCCAACCTTGGCCGATTCGCTGATGTACAGTTTGACCTCTCGCTCAAGCCTGATCGTGCCCTGAACCTCGGATCCGGGGCCAATTACGATTTCTGGCATGCGATTGTTGTTGCCAAAGTTCCACATGCTTGGCTTCTCGATGCTCAGGTCGCCCTTGATGACCGAAGCGTCGCTGAGATCAACGTTGCCGTTCACAGTGCTCACGTTGCCACCGACGGTGCTGGCCACAAGCCCAATGTCACCATTGACGTTGCCAACGCCCGCGCCAACTTCGCTGCCTTTTTCGAGGCTGATACGGCCGTTGACAGTATCGATCTCACCGCCAACTGAAGAGTTCTCACCAACGCTGACAGAACCATTTACGGTCGTTAGATTATTCGCACTGACGTCATTCGAAACGCTCAGGCTGCCGTTCACCGTCACTGCACTTTCGATCGTCGAATTCTCGCCCACGCGAATTTTTCCGTTAACGGTCTTGAGTGTGCCGGTTACCACAGAGCCCGCGCCAACTGAGATACTACCGTTGACAGTCGTCGCCCCATCGGATTCACTGCCCGCTTCGATCTTGATGCTCTTGTTGACGCTGGCGCCGTACACTGGGACGGCCATCAGCATAATTAGCAATCCAACTGTAAATGCGCTCTTCATCAATACCTTGCTCATCTTCAAATCCTCAGGAAACATATACTCCTTAGATACCCCCAACCGCCAAACGGTTGCAATAGAGAACCGAAATGCCCTATTCCCTGATTGACATCGGAGCCAATCTGACGCACGACAGTTTCGATGACGACGGCGCCGACGTGATGCGGCGTGCGACCGAGGCCGGAATTTCGAAAATAATCGTCACTGGCAGCACAAATCAGGGCAGCATCGATGCTGCCACACTGGCTGAGACCGAGCCAGGCCGCCTGTATGCCACGGCTGGCGTGCATCCACACCATGCGTCGGATTACGACCAAGCGAGCATCGAGTTGATCACGTCGCTGGCCGCAAAGGACGCGGTCGTCGCCATCGGAGAATGCGGTCTCGATTATTTCCGTAATTTCTCGCCGAGAGCGGCTCAACTGACGGCGTTTCAGTCACAGCTGGACATCGCAGCTGCGGTGGCGCTGCCCGTATTCTTGCACCAGCGCGATGCCCACGATGACTTCGTTGAGGTCCTCGAGCCCATGTTGCCGCGACTGTCGCGAGCTGTCGCACATTGCTTCACGGGTGAAGGGGAATCCTTGCGCGAATACCTGGCGATGGGACTGTGGATAGGCATTACGGGATGGATTTGCGATGAGCGCCGTGGCGCCCACCTGTACGATATTGTCTCGACGGTTCCCGATAACCGGCTTCTTATCGAGACCGACGCACCTTACCTGATGCCCCGGACCATTCGACCAAAGCCCAAGACACGACGCAATGAGCCTGCTTATTTATCCGAAGTGTTGCGTGTTGTTGCCGACGCTCGAGGTCAGAGCGAGGAGCACGTCGCAAGAATCACGACTGAGAACGCGATCGAATTTTTTGACCTCGATTAGGCGGTTGGTTCTACCGCTCGCCACATAAGCAAGTCAGTGTAGATGGACTGGCCAAGCTTGAAATCTGTGAGCCCAACCTCTTCGAAGCCGTACTTGCGGTAGCAATTGACCGCCCATGGCGCATCCTTCCAAACGCTGAGCCAGATGCCGTCAGCGGACTTGTTGCTGGCAAAACGGGCCGCCGCTTCAATCAGCCGGCCGCCAATTCCGTGGCGTTGCTTGCCTGGCATGACGTAAACCTGGTGCAATTCAAGCGCCCGCGTGGCCGGCACTTCCTGGGGACGCGTGTTCTCACGGATCTTTACGAAACCGGCTGGGTCACCATTAATTGATGCAATCAGGTAGTAGTGTCCCGGCAGCTGGATTTCCTTGCGAATCGCGTCTTCACTGAAAAACGTGTCGAGATGTTCGATCAGGTCATCCGGTTCAGACCAGTCTTCGTAGGCGGCTCTGAACGACTCATGTCCGACAGCAGACAGCGAACTAACATCGTCCGAGCCAGCTTCGCGTATTTCGATGTTGTGGGTCATGGAATAAAGATCTACTTCTTGCGTTGACTGAGCATCTGATCGACCTGCGTACCCAGTGCCGCCTTACGAACCAGGTCCCAATGCGGTTTGAACGCATCGACCTTGACCTTGGCCGCTGCCTTGTCTGCTTCGCCAAACTCATCAAGCAACTCATCCAGGTTGCTGACGAGACTCGGTACACCCTTGGTGAATTCAGCGCCGTCGAGAAACAGAATTCGACCAGCCACGGGTACCTGCCGAACGATATGCCTGACGGCGGCAATGCGATCGTACAGAGCCACCTGCGGGTTGGAAAGCGTGTAGCGGCGCTCATCACTGATGACTGCCCACTCCTTCATCTTGTCGCTACCGAATACAGTACCAACCGCCTCCTTGATATCGACAATCAAAAGCCCCTGCGATGTCAGCAGGAGATGATCAATCTGAATCTCGCCCTCGTCGCCGTTCGGGATCAGCAAGTTGTCGATGCGATCATGACTGATTTCGTTGAGGACTTTCTTCAGTCGGCTGCCGCTGTTGCGGCGTCTGTACAGTATCCAGACAATGATCAGCAATGCGATGCCGAGCGGCACGAGCCACTTCGCCTGCTCCGCCGTAAGTAACTCTGCCATTACGTGAAATTCTCAGCCATAGCGGTAGCGAGCGCATCGAGCGTCGGGTCAATTGGCACAGAGCGGCTCGGTCGCGACAGGATGGCCTCCAGCTCATCCGGCAGCGGCACGGTTGCACCAATCAGCGGCTCGACGATGGTTTCGAACTTCGCCGGGTGCGCGGTAGCAACCAGTATCCAGTCATTGTCCTCTCGCATGCTCGAATCGAGCTGGCGCCAGGTATGCGTTGCGGTTGCGGTGTGCGGACATGTTGCAAAGCCGAACTCTTCATAGTCTCTGCGAATCTCTGCGGCAATCTGCTCATCGTCTACCGTCAGCACTCCGAGACAATCTCGCAAGACGTCGGCCTCGCCTAACATGCTACGCAGTCGTTCCATATTGCTTGGGTCACCAACATCCATTGCCGAAGCCAGGGTCTGAACGCTGGCCCGGGGAATCCAGTTAAGCGTTTCAAAATACTCCGAAATGGTCCTGTTCGCGTTCGTTGCCAGCACGATGGGTCCGATGGGCAGGCCCATTTCCCGGGCCATGATACAGGCAAGCGCGTTGCCGAGGTTGCCAGTCGGAATCACGAAGCCCGGTTTGTTTCCTGTGTCACGAAAGTGCCTCAAACTGGCGTTCGCGTAGTAGGTGCTCTGCGGCAATAACCTGCCGATGTTTATGCTGTTCGCTGAACTGAAGCGATAGGTCGAACACAGTGTTTCGTCGGCCAGCGCCGATTTGGCCAGCGCCTGACAGTCGTCAAATGCGCCCTGCACCGACAGAGACAGCACGTTATCGCTCCAACACGTCAGCTGATGCGCCTGCCGGGCCGACACGCGCCCATCGGGAAACAGCACCACAACCCGCATGCCAGGCCTGCTGTCGAACGCGGCTGCCACCGCCCCACCCGTGTCGCCTGATGTCGCGACAAGAATCGTCAGTGGTGAGGCTGCATCGCCTTCGAGGCGGGTAAGACAGGCCGCCAGGAAACCGGCTCCAATATCTTTGAATGCCGCGGTCGGCCCGTGATAGAGCTCGAGCAGGCTGGCCTTACTACTGTTTGACTGCAACGGGGTGGTCGGGATAGGGAAGCTAAACGTCTCTGTGAGTATCTGATCCAGTTCGGCGAGTAATCGTGAGCCTGAGAAAAAGGGTCGTAACAGCACCGCCGCAACCTCAGGAATTGACTTGGCGTTCGCGAAATCTGGCACGGAGAAAGTGGGTAACTCAACGGGCACATACAGTCCGCCGTCGTCAGCGATACCATTTACGAGTGCGTCGTCGAGGCTGATGCCGGATTCTCCGCGTGTACTGACAAACTGCATAATCAGTCCTCTACGTGTGCGCCCGGTGCATTTATTGGACCAACCCACGACTGGCATTCGATGCCATTACCGCGGCATGCCTGTTCCATCGAATAGCCTTTCGCAAGCCCGCGGCGCGCGTGCGCTGTATTGACCTGTAACTCCGGATGAATGAGTACGGCACTGACACCATTCGGTACCGGCACGTGAAACACGTCTGGCAGCAATACCTGCGGGCACAGGATCATCCCGCCCAGCAGGCTTGGCGCTACGTTGTCGGCCTGTAACCCGCCACTCACGGTTTTCTCGCCCTCAAGTGCGTAAGGCAACAATTCCTCAATCTCGAGCGGACTGTCGAGCAGCGCATTTACGGCAACGGCCCCCGCCACGGCCGAGGCGGCTGAACTGCCCATTCCGGATTGCAACGGAATGCCTTTCTCAACCTTCAACTCGGCACCGCCATCACTGCCAAAATCATTCCATAGTGCTTGTGCCGCAGTCGAAGCCGTATTGTGCTCCATGTCGCTCGACAAATGCGGGTCCGGTTCGCCATCAAGCCCGAGAACCTCCGCCACAGAAATTCCGGGCCCGCTCGTCCTGCGCGCCGAAACTCGATCGCCGACACCGTTGAGCGCCAATCCAAGCATGTCGAATCCGACGCCGACGTTACCGATCGATGCTGGCGCGAACGCCGTGACCCAGTTGCTCAAATCAGTCACCTTCGCTCAGGTACTTTGCGAGCCGCAGCAAGTCGCTGAAGACGCCACCGGCAGTGACATCGGGACCAGCTCCGGGTCCCTGCACAACCAGTGGATTGGCGGAATAGCGCTCGGTTTCAAATTGCACAATGTTGTCAGTCAGGTTGATGTTGCTGAAAGGATGATTTGCATCGACCGATTCGAGGCCGACCTCAGCTTTGCCTGCCGAATCGAGGTGGCCAATGTAGCGCAATTTCTTGCTGCTGGATTCGGCTTCTTCGTACATCGTCCTGATCGCGTCGTCGTGGTCCGACAGTCGCTCCAGGAATTCGTCGATACTGCATTCCCGCAGTGATTCGGGCACAAGATTCTGTACCGGAAAACCGCCCAGCTCGATCTTGTGCCCAAGCTCGCGTGCCAGAATCGTCAGTTTTCTCGCAACGTCCATTCCCGACAGGTCGTCGCGGGGATCGGGCTCGGTGTAACCGCTGTCTCGTGCCTGCCGGACGATCTCCGAGAACGGGGTCTCGCCATCGTAAACATTGAAAAGGTACGCAAGCGTGCCTGAGAAGATGCCCTGGACAGAGCGAATCTCATCGCCAGTATCGATCAAGTCCTGCAAGGTCGAAATTATCGGCAATGCGGCGCCAACCGTAGTTTCATAAAAGAAATGCGAACTGCCGTGCTTGCCCCTGGCTTGCAGCACTTCATAGTCCGCAATCGGACCACTGCCTGCCTTCTTGTTCGGCGTAATGACGTGAATTCCGCGTTCCAGCCAACCCGCATACCGGCCCGCAATCGATTCTTCCGCGGTGCAATCGATAATGACGGCGTGAGGCAAGTGATCGGGGTTGACGTGCTGTTCGAATGCCTCGAGATCAAGAGCTACGGACGACCGCTCAAAGTCCTGTTTCCAGTTCGCAAGGTCGATACGACGATCCCCGAGCAACATCGACTTCGACCGTGCTATCGCTCGAACGCGCAGATCGAGGTTAAATTCTTCGACCAGGCGCGTAGCTTGCTTTTCGAGCTGTAGCATCAAGGTGGCACCGACGTTGCCCGCGCCGATCAGGCCAATCGATATAGTTTTTGACGACAGGTAGAAGCCGGAATGGGCTGCCCGCAATGCGCGGGTCGATTCATCGGAGTCGACGACCGCCGAGATGTTCCGCTCCGATGAACCCTGAGCGATGGCACGAATATTGATGCCGGCCCGGCCGAGTGTGCCGAAAAAACGGCCCGCGACGCCTGGCGTACCGGCCATGCCATCGCCGACGACAGCGACTATGCTCTGTGCATCGTTCACATCGACGCTTTGAATCTGGCCGCTTGCAAGTTCATCGGCAAAAGCCTCACTGACGACCTGCCGGGCGCGCTCCGAGAGGTCCTGTGGCACAGCAATACAGATCGAGTGCTCCGAACTGGCCTGGGAAATCAATGTGACCGACACCCCGGCGTTCTTCAGTGCGGCAAAAAGGCGATCGGCCGTGCCCGGCACACCAATCATTCCCGAACCTTCGAGGTTGACCAGCGCCATACCGCCGATTGCGGTAATTCCTTTGATGTCCTCTGCTGTCGCCGGCGCGGCTTCGATGCGGCTGCCAGGATGCTGCGGGTTAAAGCTGTTGCGAATGATGACTGGAATGTCATTCTCCACGGCCGGACCAAGCGTCTGCGGGTGAATGACCTTCGCGCCAAAGTACGCGAGCTCCATGGCCTCGTTGTAGGTCAGTTGTTCGATGACCCGGGCTTCGGGCACCCGTTTCGGATCCGCGCTCATAACGCCGTCAACATCGGTCCAGATAGTGAGTTCCGAGGCACTACTCAGCGCGGCGAATATTGCGGCCGAGTAATCGCTGCCGTTGCGTCCCAGCGTTGTCTGCAAACCAGCTTCGTCGGCCGCTATGAATCCGGTAATTGTGGCAATACCTTCAAAATCCTTAGACACAGACTCGTCGAACCTGGCTCGGGAAGCCGCCCATTGCACGGTTGGGCCCAGTTCGGTCTGGCTGACGGTGATGATATTGCGCGCATCAATCCAGGTTCCGCCACGCTCGTCAGATTCCTGCCCGAGGCAGGCCGCCAGCAGCCGTGCTGACCAGATCTCACCGTATCCCGCTACGACGTCCCGGCTGCGTTGCGGAGCGGATTTGACCAGAGCGATCGCTTTGAGAACGTCACGGATGTCTGCAGCATCCTGACTCCACGTATCGAGCACATCAACCAGCCAATCGCCGTCGACCAATGCCCTGGCTGTCTCCGAGTAACGCTTGCCTATCGCGATTAACTCACCTTCAAATTGATCGTTATCACCCTCGGCAAGTGTCACAAGACGCAGCAGTGCATCCGTCATGCCGCTCATGGCAGACACCACGACGCCCATACGACTATCGGAGTACGCCAGTAGCAATCCTGCTACACGGCGAAAGCAATCAGCATCCGCAAGGCTGCTGCCACCAAACTTATGGATTTTCCAACGACTTTTCAACGAAGCGACCCTGGCACAAAACGATGAATGATAGCCGCTGCATATTGCGCCGTCGCCTGTTTATTTGAAAATAAAATCGGCCTGAACAGCGAGAGAAATGGTGGGGCGTGTAGGGATCGAACCTACGACCAGTCGGTTAAAAGCCGAATGCTCTACCTCTGAGCTAACGCCCCGCAGGGTTTGTGGCAGGTCGCCACTGGAATGCCGGCGGCATGATACCGAACCGCCGCCAAATGACAAGTGGC
>Ga0255052_10000750_pt1 | contig 25427 bp, 28 predicted proteins | sample JV7_2_21_MG_FD_188632 | JGI IMG/M metagenome (GOLD analysis project Ga0255052, IMG submission 188632) | Seawater microbial communities from Jervis Inlet, British Columbia, Canada - JV7_2_21 | ecosystem: Environmental > Aquatic > Marine > Inlet | place: Canada: British Columbia | collected...
CTTTCTTTCTGACCAGACCGGGGTGACCGTCGAAACACTGGGCCACAGCCTGCTGACGCAGTTCAGGGGCCACAAATTTCGGCAAGTGACTTTGCCATTTATAGATTCCGATGACAAGGCAGAGGAGGCGCTCGCGCGAATCAACGAGGCCGGCGAGAAGGATACGATGCGGCCGATCGTGTTTTCAACACTGGTGCAGGACAATCTTCGGGCGATAGTCCGGCAAGCACACGGTCTGTTTCTCGATATATTCGACGTATTCCTGGAGCCACTCGAACAAGAGCTGCAGCAGGAGTCCACGCATGAACCAGGTCGCGCGCACGGAATGACGGACATCGAGGCCTATATGAAGCGTATCGAGGCGACAAACTTTGCGCTGGCCAACGACGACGGTGGCATCAGTCGCAACTACGAGATGGCGGACGTCATTTTGGTCGGAGTGTCCCGCTCCGGCAAGACGCCGACATGTCTGTACCTGGCATTGCAGTACGGCGTCTATGCGGCAAATTTCCCGTTGACGGATGACGAGTTGGAAAGTGGCAACTTGCCGGATGTACTCACTGAACAAAAAAACAAACTGTTCGGTTTGACGATTTCGCCGGACCGGCTGCGTCATATCCGCAAGGAACGTCGGCCGGTCGGCAGATACTCGAGCGCACAACAGGTGCGGTACGAGCTTCGCGAATCAGAGAAGTTATTCAAACGTTACGGGATTCCGAACGTCGATACGACCGAATTTTCGATCGAGGAAATCGCGAGCAGGATTCTCGATAGTACCGGTGTAGAACGTCGAGTTCGAGCCTGATTTTCAGCTTTGTGACGGCCGTCTTGGAACGGTAATTGCTTGCCTTTTGGGCACGGATCGCTGTGCTATATTGGCTGCATGTTGCTCGATTCAAGACTCGTACCGCAGACCATAGTCCGACCGAATAGTTTTGTCGGTCTGATGGCTCTGTACGAGAGCAACTACCTTCGATTGTTGCACCTTGTACCGGAACTCGAGCGTCTTGACGGCTGCTTTCGCTCGCGTGTAGCGGGTGATTGTGAATTGTTCGTCGACGTGCTTGATCGCGCCAGGTACACAATTACTTTGGCGCTGACGTACCATTTCGAATCCGCCGAAGGTCGGCTCGCCGACCCGGACATGCAGGTTCGCGCGTACCTTGACGGGCGCCTCGCGGAGGTGCTGAGCATGGGCGGTAAACACCGTCACGCCGAACTACGACGACTGTATCGCGCCGACCATCGCTCCCTCGACGCACGATGGAAAAGGAATGTCGTCCTGAACAAGTGGCTGGAGTACCTGACGGATCAGGGACACCTGGTTCTCGAGCGCTGAGCCATTCTCGCGACAGTTCCCGAAACTGTCGATCAAGTCCAAGTTTGCCAATCGCACAATTGTCATTATTCGGGCAGACCCTGGCCGTCATTCGGCGGCTGGAATTATGTTAAGAGACCCAATGTGACAAGCCGTACAGCGATTTTCGGTGTTGCAAACGAAAAGGGCGACGAGAACGAGAAGCTCGTCGAACTTTTCAAGAACCGTGCGGAACTCAAGAAGGAGTTTGCGGAGCTTCGCAAGGAACAGCATCGTCTGCAGCAACGGGTCAAGGAGCAGCAGGGTGCGACTGCGCGGATAACGCAGAAACTCGAACATCTGGAAAGCTTGCTGGTCGATCCGGAGTGGGCGCACACGGTTGTAGTCTTCTATCAGCTGCGGGCGCTGAATCGTCGCTGTCAACGCAAACTGGCCAAGTTCGCGGAACAGCTGAAACAGCAGCGTGAACGGCGCCGGCAGGACAGCCAGCTGGCCGGTTGGCAGGAGAAACTCGAGCAGAGCGCGTCAGCACTGCAACAGCAAATCGGCGAGCACCGCATGCACGTGCAGCAGCTCGAGGACCGACTTCAGGCGGAGCGCCAAAAGATGGAGTCGATGAGTGGTCTTGCCAAGGTACTCAAGGGACGGGCCGCATCAGGAAAGCTGGACGAACTGGCGAAGCAACTCGCCGACGCGCAACAGGTTGAGCAGGACCTGCTGCTGAAGTTTGACGGGATCCAACATCGCAAGCCGCCGGATACGGCGGGATTGGGGATCGCGGACAAGCGGTCGATCAACTTCATGATAATGGCATTTGCCCAGCAACTGTACCTGCAGTTCAGAGACGAGAGGCTTGTGTCGCTCGTCAAGGAATCCGGGGACAAGAGCGTCGGCGCGATCAACTACGGCAATAAAGATGAATGCGATACGCTGCTGGCGCTTATTGTCGGGCAATGCGACTCGGTGGAGAAGATCACAGATTTCGCGGACGTCCTGCAGCGGCGCACGGGTCTGATCGCCGAACATGCGGTGTTCAAAGACGACGATGACGTCGTGCCGATCGCCGGGACTGTCGCAACGGTCTTCGCCATCAATGCCAGTGGCGTCATCAGGGAGAAAGACGTCAACATGCTCGGCGAAAACTTCTGGGGACTATCGAATGTCCTGAGCCGCTGACCGCGGCGGAACAACTGGCTCAGATATCGGTGCGATACATCTGCTGCTTGAAACGCAACAGCTCGTCACCGGAAACGCCTGGCAGGCGGGGAGCCACATCGCTGGCATCATCTCCAGGAGCGGTTGATGCCTTTTCCTCACCATTTTCGGACTTGTCGACCGCGAAAGGAGCACTGCGCTCCTCGGCTTCCTCGGCAGGTGCAAGCTCGGGCGTACGTAGTTGAGGTTCATCAAAGATGCGGCGCAGCAATGTTTCCACGCGTGGACGGTCGTCAACAGAGGGGGTAGCGGTGCCGCCATCCTCACGGGCTCTGTCGATAGAAAGCTGTCCCGGCGCCACGGATTCTGTCGCCCCGTGATCAACGACCTCAATCGTCAGGTTGCTGTTACGGACATCGGGCATTTGCGGGGAGTCGACCGATTGGTCGCAGCGGGTGTCCGCGCCGGTGGCGGCCAAAGCAGGACTCATCGCGAAGCCGAGCGCAAAAACCAGCAGTGCGCTCAGGCCACTGAGTCGTTCAATGCTTCTTGGTGCCTTCCGGTGCGTCAACGTCACCTCCGGGGTCGCCCGCCAAGTGTTATAGGCGAGTATAACACCTTGGATTATTCTCGCAAACGCGGCGCCTAGGGCCTTAGTTCTGCCGTTTGTGCCGGTACAGGGCCCACTTCACGCAGCTCCGCGAGGTCGGTCGCGATGCCGGCAGCCTGATCCAGCAGCACGTCCGGCATATCGTCCTCGTCGAGATCCTCGAGGCTCTCCAGAGGCTCCAGGTTCAACGCTGTACGACGTTCGTTCTCGCGCTCGAGTTCCCGGGCTATCTCTTCTTCACGCTCGGCAAGCCGTTCCTGGTAGTTGAGAGACACTGTTTTGCGTGTCCGTGCCTCTTCCGCCTCCTGGCTGCGGCCGATCAGGTACTGGAAATTCGGATCGGCCTTGGCACGTTCGGTATGACTCGCGGTCAATGACTCGATAGTGCTGTCCAGGGGATCCCCGGCACGAAACCGAGTCGTCTGAATCGTGTCCCAGGGGAGGGCACTGTCGCGGACGCTTTCGCCGAATTCCTCGGTATCGATCAGCGATGGCAGAGAAATGTCAGGATCCACGCCCCGGTGTTGGGTGCTCTCGCCCGTAACGCGATAATACTTGCCGATGGTCAGCGTCAGCTGGCCATAGCCCGGGCCGCCTTCGGGTTTCAGGTACTGATCCAGCGAGTACAGGTTCTGGACGGTGCCTTTGCCGAATGTCTGCTGGCCAATAATGACGCCTCTCGCGTAGTCCTGGATCGCCGCCGCGAAAATCTCCGAAGCCGAGGCACTGAAGCGGTCGACGAGGACTGCGAGCGGTCCATTGTAGGCGACTGAGACTCTCGGATCCGGATCGTCCAGACGGCTGATACGGCCGCTGGAATTGCGCAGCTGAACGACGGGGCCATTGTCGATGAACAAGCCCGACAAGGCCGTGGCTTCGGTCAGGTGGCCGCCACCGTTGCCGCGGAGGTCGAGCACCAAACCGTCGATACCTTCCTCCTCGAGCTCTGCAACCAGCCGTTTGACGTCTTTCGTCGTGCTCGTGTAATTCTTGTCACCATTGCTCAGGGCGCGATAGTCCCGGTAGAAGCTCGGTACCTCGATAACCCCGATGCGCCACTCGCGACCGTCCCTGGGGATCGTCACGATATCGCTCTTGGCGGCCTGTTCCTCGAGCTTCACCTGATCGCGGGTCAACGCAATGATTTTCTCGCTGCTGCCGGGGAGGGCACCGGCCGGTATGATTTGCAGCCGCACGACCGTACTTGCGGGTCCGCGGATGAGATCCACCACATCGTCGAGACGCCACCCGACGACATCCACCATGTCACCTTCGGGTCCCTGGGCGACGCCGGTGATACGGTCGTTCGGCTTGAGCTTGCCATCAATGGCCGCGGGCCCACCGGGAATGATCGTCACGATCTGCACGAAGTCGTCGTCCAACTGCAGTGATGCGCCGATACCGAAATAGGAGAGGCTCATCTGAATCCGGTATTCCTCGGAATTCCTCGGCGAGAGGTAGCTCGAGTGAGGGTCCAGAGTGTGGGCGAACGCATTCATGAAGGTCTCGAAGACGTCATCCGCTTTGACCTGGTCAATGCGCTTCAGATAGCGTTTGTAGCGCTTCTGTAACAGTTCCTGTGTCTCTTCCCAGGTTTTCTCCGCGAGTACCAGCCGCAGGGCATCGTTCTTGACACGCCGACGCCAGACCTCGTCCAGCTCGGCCGATGTAACGGCCCATTGCTCTTCGGCGCGATCGAACTGATATTCCTCGACGACCTCGAAATCCGGCTCGGTCTCGAGTTGTGTCAATGCGTAGGTCAGGCGCTCTCTGACCCGGGTCTGATAGAGGCTGAACATCTCGTAGACGGGGTCGAGGGGTTTGCTCCTGACGATATCGTCAAGCTGGTAGCGGTAATCTTCGAAAAACCCGATATCGCTCTCGAGCAGATACATGCGGTTGCCGTCCAGGGATTCGATGTAGCGGTCCATAACCCGCGAGGAGAGCTCATCGTCAACCGAAATATGGAGGTAGTGGGACTTTTGAATGAACTCGGTTACCAGCTCACCAACGCTCTCGTGGCGCGGATCCGGGCGCAGCGTGTCCGTATCGTCGGTCGTCGCCGCCATGAGGGGCAACGCAAGGGCGCTCAGCAAGGTGCCGGCGATCCAGCGGCGGCGGTTGTCGTCTCTACTCAATGCAATCTCCATAAATTCGGCTGACATTGTTTCACAGCAACGCTGTGGGCTAGGCTAGATGCACGGCGCCCGGTGATCAAGGGCCTATTTGGCATAAAATCACTCAAATAGCGATATGTATACCACTCCGGAAACTCGTGCATGCGCCCGCTGACGATGCTAACCGGCATCCTGATGGGTTCCTGCCTGGCGATTTCCGTCAGTCTGGCAATGGTTCTCATCGTATTCCTGGTGCTTGGCGATGATCATCCGCGCCTGCAGCACGAGTTCCGGCCATTGCTGACCAGCACGATGATCTTCCTCGGTATGACCATCATATCGGCCGGGAGTTTCTATTCCCTGATCATCAACCATCCCGGCCGTTTCTGGGCACAGGGGCTGATGTGGCTTGGTTTGGCGGCAACGACCTGGTATTACTGGCCGTAATCGTCACTTGAACAAACTGATATGACGCGTCCGCCCGGCGCTCCGGTCACTGCTCTTGCGTCGCCGCATTCGCGTTTGCAGCTCACCGCGCCGGTCCTCCAGCCACTGTTCACGACTGACGCGGACCCGCCCGCCGCTCTCTTCCCGAACGCGCTTCCGGTAATCGCAGAAGTCCTGATAGGCCTGGATTTCGTGCTTCAATTCACGGGCAATCAGCTCGATCATGATCGCATCATCGAGGAAACCCAGACCGGGAATGTGATCGGGGATCAGGTCCTCGGGTTCGGCAAAATAGGCGAGGGCGTTCAGTACGCGGTTGGCCTCCTGGTGCGGCAATCGCCAATCGAGATCCGATAGCATATCGATCAGCAAGCGGAGCTTCTGCAGGCGTTCGACGATAAATGCCGGTGCCACGGTCGGGCCAATCGCAATGAGTAACTCCTCGGCAGCAGCGACGATATCCTCAGGTGCGAGGCGTGCCGCCGCAGAAGTGGCTTCCTGCATGATCAGGCGAAAGTGTTTCAGATCGTCGTCGTTGAGATCGAAGGTAACCCGCAGGCCCATCGCGGCACTCCAAACGCATTCAGGTTGCGCAGCCTACCATGCATGCATGGCTTGGCAAAAAGACGATAGTTGCTGCGTCGCGCGTTGCGAGCTTAGCTGCGGAAGCGTTTGTCCCAGCTCTTCGAGCGATCGAATTCACCGGAATTGTAAGGATCGATGCCGTCCTCATCGCCGCTGTCCAATATTGAGTCATCGAAAATCTTCAGCGTCTCGTGAGTGCCGGTATCTTCACGAATGTACTTATTGCGAATCAGTACGTTCTTGCCCGGCCCGGTGCTTTCGACTTGCTGATCGACAGGCCGGTTTGTTTCGAAGAAATCAGGTGCCAGCTCACGTTGATCGGAGCATTCCGCCGCATCCTGCACGGCGGCGTGCGCGCTGCTGCGCCGCCGAAGTTGTGCAGTCCTGCGTCGATTTGGTGCCGGGTCGCCTTTGAACCAGCTGATTAAACGCCTGAGCATTGCCTGTAGTTCCGAATATGAGTTGCCAACGTATCCCCGTCGACCAATATAATTCTGAAGACGAGGCGGAATGCGGGTTATTTACATAAGCCCATTGTAAGCGCTGTTCTTAACCGATTGAGCGGCAGTCAAGTGTGACGCACGTCTCAATCTGTCTTATCCGGTGCTTTCAGACGCGCGCTTTTTTTCGGCGGGAGGTAAGGCGCCATCCAAACAGCATCAGGCGCAGGGTTTGCCATCCCAGGTACGGCGACAACACGAGAAACCATGCGACTCTGTCACCGGACCGGATTCGTCCACTCAATTCCCCGAAGAACTGGCCATAACCCTGGCCACCGTATTCGCCAAATATGCTCTGACCGACGACGTAGATTGCCACCGGTATCACGATGAGTCCGAGAAACAGGAATGCAACCAACAGGCCTGTCTCTTTTCGTACGGCTTTCACCAGTGCACTGCGATTTTCGGCCACAACGAATTCCGCTATTGGGGAGCGCGTATCCTTGCCCACGGCCCGGGGCAGGTCAACCCTGCCGCGAATCGAGCAGTATTGAAGCCTCGGGGAAATTCAGTCGTCGCTGTCGCCGTCAACCCGGCGCGGACGTTTCCGCCGGCGCAGCACCAGCACGCCAAGGTGGAGGCAAGCCGCCGAGAACAGCAGGTAGTGCGGCAGGACCCAGAACCAGTCGCTGATATACAGTGTCGCGAAGAACGCGGCAAAACCGGCGGTCAGGTAGAAGTAGGGAAGCGAATCGTAGAAGATCTTGGGGAGCCAGACTTTGCGTGACACCAGCGAGCCGGTATTGCGGGCGACCTCCTGAGTATCTGTCAGAGTGGCCGGTTTCGGCGCCGCACTGCTCAGCATCACTGTTGCTCCTGATCCCTGGATTAGGAATGCAGGTTACGCCTGAAACGAACGGCGGTCCGTGATAGCTCTCACAATTCAATGGTCATGCTGGCAGCGATGCTCACCGAACCAGTTCATCGATCTAGTTCATCGATCTAGCGCTTCGGACGTTCCTCGTAGCGGAACTCGGCATCTCCGACAGACAGAAGGTCGCCGCTGGTCAGGAAGTGCTCGGTGACCCGTCTCGAATTGACATAAACCCCGTTCTTGCTGCCCCAGTCGACGACTCTTGTGGAATCGCCTTCCGTCACGACCACCGCGTGCCGGCGGCTGATGTACGGCGCCTGCAGCTGAATGTCGTTTTGTGCAGCGCGGCCGATCGTAAGGCGGTTCTTGAATAACGGAAAGCGTAATTCCTGATCATCGATAGTGCCGATCAGGACCCGGCTCAAACGGTCCCTTTCAACGACTGGCCGTTCCTCGACACGCTCTGCTACCCGGTCATCCAGTTCGTGGATGGCAGCCTCGAGTTCACTGATCGAGTCTTCCTGCTTTGCCTTGCTCGACATCTCGTCAAGCAAGCCGCTGATCGTCTCGTTCTTGTCCGCGAGTTCGCGCTCGAATTCTTCATTGCCGTCGCCGAGGCGGCTCACTTCGTGCTCGAGTTCCTCGATACGCGATCGATACTGGCATTCACTTTCCGTCAGCATTCGTTCAAGCTCGATCTTGAATCCCCGGGTATCAACAAGGTCCGACGCAAGCTGTTCGTTAATCAATTCGTGCTGCGTCATCGTATCTTCGGCTGACGTTAGCTCGAAGCGTAACGTCCGTATCTCGTCCGAATGTTTCCGCTGCACCGTATGGAGTTGGTCGCTCAGCTTGCGATTCGACTGTTCAATCTGTCGTAGCGCTGCGTTCAGGGCTTCGATCTGCGACGTCGACATGTCGAGCGCCTCGGTAAGCTTAAGCGTTTGCGCTTCCCTCGCCCTGACTTCTGTTTCCAGACCGATACGTCTGGAGCGAAGTCGTTCGACGTCAAACTGCAGGCGATCTATCGTCTCGATTCTGGATCGCAGATCTGTCTTCAGGACTTCGACTTCGGTATTCGCATCCTGCGGCAGAGGCGCGTAGCGCTCGGCGTCGAATGTGATTGCATCGGATTCGATCAGTTCCTCGGAGTTGGCTTCCAGGTACTGTTCCCGCCAGGTTGGCGTCTCGAGTTCCGCAGTTCGGTCTTCGTCGTCAGAGACTAATTCTTTTATGTTCTTATTGTCATTAGCCATGCGCGTATATTAACACGAGAGCGCAGTATATCGCCCACATACAGTTTCCGGATTACGTCAAATAGGGGTCTCAATCACAGGGCACGGTGCGGCCTTCGGACCACTCCCTCAGAGCGGAAACGCGCTCCTGCATCACGACAGACAGCGGTCTTGTCTGCTCGATCTCGCGCAGAATATGCCCGGAACTCAGCGCCTGTCCCAGCGCATGCGCGGCATACAGGGCAGAGACGACTGCTTGTTCGATTTCAGCGCCTGAGAAACCGGCCATCGATGAGGCCAGGCCATCGATGTCGAAGTTACTCAATGTCTGGCCACGATTTGTGAGGTGAATCGCGAGAATAGAAGCGCGCACTTTCAGGTTGGGCAAATCGACGAAGAAGATCTCGTCGAAACGTCCTTTGCGAACGAGTTCGGGCGGTAATGCGGCAATGTCATTAGCAGTCGCAACGATGAAGACCGGTGACTTTCGCTCAGCCATCCAGGTGAGAAACGTACCCAGCACTCGCTGCGTCGTTCCAGTCTCACCACCGCGTCCGGCGATGCCTTTCTCGATTTCGTCGATCCACAGCACGCAGGGGGCCATTACGTCGGCGGTCTTGAGCGACTCGCGCAGCTTGCGTTCTGTTTCACCGTGGTACTTGTCGTACAGGGCGCCGAAATCCAGCCGTAGCAACGGGGCCCCGAATACTCCGGCGGTCGCTTTGGCTGCGAGGCTTTTGCCGCATCCCTGAATGCCGATGAGCAGAATGCCTTTGGGCGGGTCCAGATGAGCGGCCCCTTGTTCGCGCCGGAATGCTGCCTTGCGCTGTGACAGCCACCTCTTCAGCCTCGAGAGACCGCCAACTTCGCTGAAGCCGGCTGTGTCGTATTCAAACTGCAATGCGCCGCCGCGATTCAGGAGTTCATATTTGGCCTGCATGACACCTGGCAGGTCGCTCTTGGTGATCGCACCATCCAGGTAGATGGCATTGCGTGCCAGACGTTCCGTGTCACGGTACGTCAGCCCCGCGAGATTGCGGACCAGCAGTTTGTACGCCTTCGGATCAACCTGGACCCGCACGCCGGAGTTCTCACGGGAGTACTCGTCGGCAAGCTTTTCAATAATGCGCCGGCGTTCCTTGTCGCTTGGCAGCGCCATGTCGACTCGTGCGCTGAACGTCTCCAATTCGTGAGGTAATGACACCTTGTGGCTGATGAAGACGAGTTGCCGTGCAACGTCGCGGTAGTGAATGCAAATGTCCTTGATCAATCTTACGTGCACGGGGTCTTCAAGGAATGGATGGAAGTCGAGCAAAACATATATGCCCGGCTTGGAAACCGCCCGAACGTGTTTCAGGACATCGGTTGGCGCGGAATTGATCAACTGGGGCTCGAGATCGATGTCCAGGCGCTGCAGGCCGTCCGTTACGGTCCATCGAAACAGGGGCAGGTACTCGCTCGACGATGATCTGATCGAGATCGATTGCAGAACTTCAAGAACTCTCGCCTCATCCTGCGTCTCGATGACGATGATCGGTGCGCGCGAACGCAGAATGATTTCGAGGTCTTGGCGGCGGTCCATTCCGATGACTAGGGTTGCTGGTCGTCTGCAGCTATCTTACGGCAACCCGGCAACTTGTCGATGTGCAGTGCGTCCGGGTTTGTACCGCTCAGTGCCGAAGCGATTTCGGTGAGAATCTCAAGGTCGATTTCATCATTCCGGGTACGCAACTCTGCGACGAGATCGTCAAGGCTCCGTACGCCGTCCGACGCCTCTCGCAATTCCTCGTCCAATTCGATGAACATGGCGACTGCGCGCGCAGTCGTTGCGCCGGTCGATACGGCGCCACATAGTTCGGCTGAGGATAATGACCAGTCTTGCTGCGACGCGCGGGCGCGGTCGTGCCTTGACTTGGAGAGTGTGCCGCTGCGCCGCAATAACTCAAGGCTGAAATACTCCGCCAGTCCTTCGATGATCCAGTCGTGCTCGTCAGCTGCCCGGAGTCCCAGTGCAATGTGCATGATCTCGTGCAATAAGGTGCTCGTGCCGTTTTCACTGATCAACGGCCGTTCCGCATGAATGAAGAGCGATGCCGGGGCAGACAGGCCGCCGCGCCACATCGGGTCGCCGGCGCTGAAGACCGTAATCCTCGCAGGCAGGTCCGGAACGATGCGCGCAAGTTCCGGCAGCGTCCAGTTGAGTAATGCGAGCATGTCAAGCCGTCGAACATTGTTATCGACCGGTGCCGCAATTGCCACGCGAACTCCCGCGATACGATCACGACGTACACCGAGTTCACCAACGGCAATCCAGCCGGCAGGTTGCTTGAATCGCCTGCCATCACGTTGCACGGCGAAAACTCCGTCTTGTTCGTGGTACTCGGTTACTGCAGACCAGCCCGGTGGTAAATCAAACGACGCGGTAGTAACGCTGGTTGCGCCTTTGAGCGTCCGGGTTGCCGCGCGCGGAATGATGTCTTCCGCGCGGAAGACTCCCCACTGTTTGCCAAGCCAGGCGTCGTAACCGCTGTCATTGCGACGATTGTTCAGAGTGGTTTGCCATCGCAACGACCCTCCACCAGGAGGGGGCGACCAACGGAGTACGTCTTGTTGTTTCGACAATTCGCCGTCGCCGGAAAAATCAGCGAAACGGGAATCGCCGATCTGAAACCGAACCTCACGCAACAAATGTCGTGGCTGCCGTAACTCGAGTTCGACGTCGATGACTCCGTGCAGCGGGTCTGGCCGGACTTTGTAACGCGTCTCGTACTCCATCGTATCTTCGGCGATTGCAGACTCGGTCGCAGGCCCTCCGCAGGCGCCAAACAGGAAAATCGACGCGGCGAGCAAGCACTGCCGGGTGCGCGACATCCGAAACTGCGAAAAAACATTCATACGAATCTTGAGGCCTGAGATACAGTTCATACGCGATCAGATCTTCCGGACGTATTCTCACTAGTGATGCTGATCAGGGTAGTGACTATGATATCTCAGACCATGACATCCTTTGGGCGAGTATTCATATCCGTAGTCCTTGCTGCCGGACTGGTAGCTTGTGCCGGTCAGCCTGCAGTCCATTCGCCGCAGCATACGCCTGTTGGTGCCGGTCAGGCATCGAGCAGTGTCGGGCAGCGAGCAGCCTCGATCGCCGTTCATCAGGTCGGTATGCCTTATCGCTACGGGGGCAGCGCGCCAACGGGGTTTGATTGCAGTGGCCTGGTTCACTATTCCTACCAGCAAGCCGGCAAAGCCGTGGCACGAACGACCGGGCAGCTGTGGAATTCAACATCCGCAGTCGATCACCGCGACATGCGGCCGGGCGATGTGCTTTTTTTCCGCATTGAAGGGAAGATGTCGCACGTCGGCATATATATCGGTGACAACCGATTCGTGCACGCGCCTTCGTCCGGCAAGAGCGTCTCCGTCGAATCACTGAGTTCGGATTTCTATCGCAGCGCTTTTATTCGGGCGGGGCGCCCGAGATAGTTTTTGTTGCCTGCGCGTCGGCTCAGGCGGTGGGCTCGTTCACGATAAACGTGCGCAGTTGATCGGCGAGTCCTTTGCAGGCCGCCGCTCTCGCCCGAGCAATCAGGGGGATCGGTATAACGAGCGCGGGCAGGAAAGATGTGCCGCTGACGTCTGCTGTTACCGAGCCGGCGGACTCAAGCCCTTTCAGGTCCCATACCGCGGCATTGTAGTCCGCATCGTTTTGCCACCAGGCAAAGCCGAAACAGCCGCCGCCACCGGGACCGGCTGCGCAGGACAGGCTGCCGCCGCCGGCGACCCTGTCGGTATCACCGTCCAGCCAGATGATGTAGCGCACCTTTTGCTCCGCGATGCGCTCCGCCACACCAGGACGCTCCAGCAGCTTCGGCAGTCCCTTGGTTTCAGCTGGCGCGGTCCTCGGTTCGAACCACGGAAACAGGGAGTCAACGAATTGTTTGTGCGGGATTACGCGCAGGCCCTTGGAACCTCTGGACAGCGCATCTTCGACGCAATTGATGTACTTATCCTCGGTCTCGTTGCCAAGGTGGTAGCTCTTGGCCAGTATCACTACCGATTCGTCAGACTCGATGCCGGTCATACCTTCCCGCGCGTCCTCGACACGCGAGGTTATGCAACCGCTCAAAGCCACGACCGCAATTCCTGCAATGAAGATCGTGCCAACTCGGCATTTGCAGTTACTCATCGTCAATTTCCTCAGAGGTTTCTCCGGAATTCTCGTCTTCCTCCGGGTCCATGGATAACGCAGCGGGGCCAGTAACGGGGCCGGGCGGCGGCAGGACCACCTCGCGACGCTGCGGTGCCTGCTGTTTTTCGGGCTCTTCGGGCGCGGGCTCCGCCGCCACTTCTGCTTTCGGTAGCGCTGCAGGCATCCCGGTCGACGGTGGGCGATCCTTCAGCTTCATGATCTCCGTCGATGAATCGAGCTTCATGATCATCAGTGCTGCGGCGTCACGCATTGCCAGAACGGCTGCGCGCTTCAATGGCTCTGTGCCGGTCAGGCCAGTCTGTTCGCTCTTCCCATAGGCGCTCAGTGGCCAGTTCGCGTACTGGTCGCCGGAACTGTCGTAAATCTTGAGACGATAACGAATCCAGATCGCGTAGGTATCTGTCTTGCTCTGGCTCGGCACTGAGAATTCGAACGCGTCAATGCTGGGTTCGATCAAGGCATCGATTACGAGCCCGGTCGCATCGTCGTCTGGCCCGAGCACCGTCACCTCATCGAACATGAAGCCGAACAGCTGTGTGAACAAGGCGGCATTTGAGCGACCCAGGTCTATGGTCCAGTCTTCGCGCCCCAGAACCTCATCCTGGTGTACGAAATGCTCGAACTCGACCGGAATACGTAGCGCTACCGACAGCGGCATCTTGTTGATCAGTGGGGTGGGTATCGTGACCGGATCGAGCGTTACGTTCGAGCCGCAGCCGGCCGCGAGCACAGATAACAGTGCTCCGCCGATGAGGCTGCGTAACTTCGCTCTCAAAATCAGTAATCCCGCTGCGGCGCCAGGCGCGTTGTCTCTGTATCTAGAGTCGTTACCGGGAGCAGAGTTCCACGGTTTGCCGACAAAAATCGGACTCGATCTACTGTAGTTCCATGACGTTGCCAGTGCAACTTGGGCGATCACGACTTCACGAGCTTCCGCCACGCAGGTATAAGAGAACCGAGATATCGCTGCGAACCGGTTGATCCGCAAGGCCATGGCCAGACCCAAAATTCTCGTTTTTCAGCATGTTGCCTACGAACCGCTGGGCACATTGGATCCGTTACTCAAGGAGGCGGGATTCCGGATTCGATATGTTAACTTCGGCCGCAATCCAAATCAGCGGCCCTCGCTCGACAAATATGCCGCACTGATCGTACTTGGTGGGCCGATGAACTCACATCAGATCGATACCTACCCGAACCTGACCACCGAGATGGACGTGATCAGAGAGGCTGTCGAAAGTGACATGTCGGTACTCGGAATTTGCCTCGGTGCACAGTTGCTGGCGAAGGCGCTGGGAGGCGCTGTAGTTCGCAATCCGGAGCGTGAAATCGGTTGGTACGACGTTCAACTGACCGAATACGGAGCAATCGATCCGGTGCTTTCCACATTCGCCACGACGCAACGCGTTTTTCAGTGGCACGAGGACGGCATTGACCTGCCCGACAATGCCGTACACCTGGCAAGCTCGTCGGCCAGTCCAGTGCAGGCATTTCGCTACGGCGACCATGCCTACGGTTTTCAATTTCACCTCGAAGTCGACGACTCGCTCGTCGAGCGGTGGTTGACCGTGCCCGACAATCAGAAAGTCCTCGATGAAGAAAGGGGCAGGGTTGATCCTCAATTGATTCGCGAGCAAACCGCGGAATTCAGCGTGGGGCTGCAGGATCTAAGTCGCCACACATTCTCACGTTGGATCGATCGCTTCGAAATCAGTCCGCGAAGGCGTACGCTGCCGTCGCGCTAGTGGTGCTATCGGTAATCAAGCCACTCCAGAGGGTGTTCCTGCATCAGGGCGACCTGCTCCCGCAGTGCCAGCACGTGATCCTCCCAGTAGCGGTGCGAGTCGAACCAGGGGAATGCCTGCTTGAATGCCGGATCGACCCAGCGCCGCGCAAGCCAGGCGGCGTAATGCATGATGCGCAGGCTTCGCAGCGCCTCGATAAGGTGTAGCTCGCGAGCGTCAAAACGGCGAAATGCCTGGTAGCCCTCGAGCAGCGCGGCAAGCTGCGGAACCTGTTCCTCGCGGTCTCCCGAAAGGAACATCCACAGATCCTGCACGGCAGGCCCGCTGCGTGCGTCATCGAAGTCGACGATGTGCAGCTTCTCGCCCAGGACCAGTACGTTACCCGGATGGAAGTCGCCGTGGAGGCGGATCCGGTCAAATGCGCCGGCTCGCGCAAAGCAGCCGTCGACTCCGTCAATGACGAGTTCTGCGACGCTCTCGTAAGCGGGATACAACTCCGCCGGAATGAACTCCTCTGCGAGCAGAAAATCTCTCGACTCGATTGCATAACTATCCACGTCGACGCTCGGGCGATGTTCGAACTCGGACGTTTCGCCCACAAGATGGATGCGTGCAACGAACCGGCCTAGCTGCTTCAAGAGTTCATAATTGTCCAGGTCCGGTGCGCGTCCGCCACGATTGGGATAAACCGCAACCCTGAATCCTGCAGCTTTGTGCAGCGTCTTGCCGTCAATATCCAGCGGTGCGACGACAGGTATTTCCTGAGCTTCGAGATCGATCGCAAATTGATGCTCTTCGAGAATCGCCGCGTCTGACCAGCGGTTCGGCCGGTAGAATTTTGCGACGACCGCATCGTTATCATCGATTCCGATCTGGTAAACACGGTTTTCGTAGCTGTTGAGTGCGAGCAACCGTCCGTTACAGTGGAATCCGAGCTTCTCCAGCGCATCCAGAAAGTCCTGCGGCTGCAATTCAGCGTATGCCAGCGAAGCGTTGTTGCGGTTCATCGCACGGATGATACGCTACGCGCCTTCGACGTGATGGTGTCAATCCACCGGACAGGGCAGGGACATTGTGAATTCATTAATCAGGCTATGGGCATGTGTTTTCGTCGGTGTTTTGCTCGGTGCATGCGACTCCGGCGCAGACGGTATTGATCTTCGTGAATTGGAGGCTGACGTACTGAGCTGGCGCGAGGGAAGGCTCGAGAGACTAGTGGCGCCGACCGGCTATCTGACACTTGCGGGACTGTTCTGGCTCGAGCAACCATCGACATCCTTCGGTTCAGCGGCCGACAATGATGTCCTCTTCCCGCAAAAAGCCGCTCCCCATATTGGCGAATTCCAGTTGACCGATGATGGCGTCTTCATGATCGCTCAGCCAGGCATTGACGTTCGTTTCAATGACGAGTCGGTGCAGTCGATATTAATTGCTGATGACACAACCGAGAGCCCGGTCATGATCAATCACGGCTCGCTCGCATGGACCGTGATCCAGCGAGACGGCCGTTTTGCCGTTAGATTGCGCGACGTCGAAAATCCGGTATTGGAGCGTTTCCCACCACTCGAGTATTTCCCGATTGACCCTGCCTGGCGGGTCAAGGCGACATTCAAGCGCTACGAGGAGCCGCGAACGGTTGCCGTAAGCACCGTTATCGAAGGTCTCGGTTGGAATCCGGAGTCTCCGGGTGTTGTGGTCTTCGAAAAAGACGGTGAATCCTTCGAACTCGAAGGCTATGCGTCAGGCGAGGAGCTGTTCTTTGTATTCGGAGATCGCTCGAATGGTCGCGAGACCTACCCGGCGGGTCGATTTTTGTACGCGGCGATGCCGGAAGACGGGGGTCTGACGATTCTGGATTTCAATCGCTCGTATAGCCCGCCTTGCGCCTTCAATGATTTTTCAACGTGCCCGGTCGCATCGCCTCGTAATCGCTTGCCGATGGTTGTAGCGGCCGGCGAGTTATTCAATCGCGATGCCTACATGGGCAAAGTGGAGCATCACTAGTCGCGCACTTCAAACGTTAGCCCTGCATTGCGTTGCAGGCGTTCGAACAGCGGTTCTGCCATGGCCGCAACCGGAGTCATGACTCCGCCGTCGCTATTGAGTTTGTCGAGCGCGAGGCAAGCTGCACATTCGGCCAGCATCTTGCTCGTCGAGCCGTAACCGGGATCCCGGTCGCCGCTGATTACCGTACGTAGCAGCGTGCCATCTGGAAAGCGCCCAATTTGCTCGAGCTTGAAGAACCCTGCCTCGCGCGCCGCGCGGTCGGGGCCTGTACCGGGCTGCGGGAGTACGAAGCGTTGCAGGAGCCTCCGGCTCCAACTGAATGAGGCCGCCGTAATCAGACCGGTCAGTCCGGCAGTTATCGTCGCAGCCCGGAGCCAGCCCGCGATGCCACTCCCGGTGCGGATCGCCTCGTCGTAGCGGAAATCACGGCCCCATGGGAAGTCGAGCAAGGCGTGGCTGCGTCTGACGACTCGTGTATTCACCGATCCCATGACGAACGGCGCGGTCCAGGTATTGCCATCCTCACTAAAGCGAATGCCACGCTGGTCACTGCCGTCCGGACCTTTCTGCGAACCCTCGGGATTCAGGCTGTAAGGCCGTGCCAAAGTACGAGCCACATTGCGGTCGGCACGTGCTTCCGCCATGACGTTCATCATGCTGGCCATCGTGCCACCGCTCGCACCGCCCTTGATGGCCTTGACCAGCAAACTGATCGACTCGCAGTAAGCGTCATGGCGCCGCAAGGCTTCGCGCTGCAGGAACCAGGCGCCAATGTCCATCGGTATGGAATCGAATCCACAGCAATGCACGATGCGTGCGCCGCTCTGGCGAGCATCGCCATCGTGCAGATCTATCATGCGGCGAACCCATTGCACCTCACCGGCAAGATCACAATAGTGGGTGCCGTTCGTGGCGCACGCGGCCACGAGCTCCGAACCGAAGCGCGCGTATGGTCCGACAGTTGTAAGAACGACTCGCGTGCGTTGCACCAGGTCGCGCATCGCATCCCGGTCCAGGCTGTCGGCGACGATCAGTGGCAATGCAATTGCAGCGGATCCGAGTGATTCCCTGACAGCCGCGAGCTTTTCGGCACTTCGCCCCGCGACGGCCCACCGCAGTTCTCCGGCAACGCCATAGTGTTCACTAAGGTATTCGGCCACCAGGGCTCCGGTGAAGCCTGTCGCGCCGACGACAACGACGTCGAACTCACGGGGTGAGGCAGTCATGTCCGAAGCTCCTTCGCCAGCAGTGCCACTTCCTTGGCACCACCTTCCGTTTCCTGAGACCCAACTCGCTCAAATCCGAGTCGCTCGTGAAATCGCATCGACGACTCATTCGGCGGCTTGATATTCACTTCACAGCTCAATACAGCCACCTCGGCTGGCAGTGAAGCCTCGAAGTCATGGTAAATGCGCGTCGCCAGTCCTTGTCGCCGGGCTGCGCTGGTCACGACAATTCGATCAACATAGCCGAAGTCGTCGTAAGCGTTGCAGAACCACCGATAGTTGGGACTCGCATAACTCGTTCCCGGACGCATGCCGATCATGAAGGCGCCGACGGTATTTTCATGCGTGGCGACCCGGAAGTAGGCAGCGTGTGTGGCGAACCAGCGCATCTGCACAAGGTCGATACTACTGACGGCCGGTACCGCCATCTCGTTGAGCTGAAATAAAAGCTCGAGGTCCGAGTCTTCTACATCACGCAATGTGAAACTCATGTGTCGCTCGGCATTCATGATCGATTTGCGTATACTGCGTCACAGGCGGCATTCGATCCAGTCGACGCTAATGAGACCGCCAGACCTCGCTACTTTACTCGCCACGTGACGGAAACGCCGCGTCGCCCCCAGTGGGTCGACATTGTCTTCGTTTGATCAGGATGTTGAGAATGTTCAATCATGCCCCCCGCTTCTGGCCAGTCATGGTCGTCGCCGTATTGCTCACGCTCGTGGCGTGTAGCAGAAAAGACGCTCCCCCACTGACCGACACTTCAGGTCCATTACGCTACGTCCCTGCGGATACACCCTATATTCTTGCCGGGCTCGAGCCGGCGCCGGACGACTTCATGGATAAAATGGAGCCGAATATCGACCATCTCCTGGAGACGTATCGATCCATGTTGAAGGCCGCCGTGGCGACAGCAACGGCAGAGTACGCCGAGGAAGAGCCGGATTCGAAAGCCGACGCACGCGAAGCCGCGCTTGTCGAGGAGTTCATGACACTGCTGTCTCTGGATGGCTTGCGCGGTGCCGGCATGACCCGCGATTCGACTCTCATCTTCTATGGGCACGGCTTGTTGCCTGTGCTACGTATCAGCCTGACGGATGACGCGTTGCTTGATGCTGCGATCGCTCGTATCGAGACTTCGGCCGGCAAGTCCATGCCGGTTGGCGAGATTCAGGGCAAGACTTACCGATATTTCGATGCTGACAAGATTCGCGTGATCCTGGCGACGATTGACGACCAGATGATCCTGACCGTCATTCCCTCGAGCTTTGAAGAATCCCAACTGGTGCCATTGCTCGGGCTGACATTACCGGCCGAGAATATTGCGCAGACTGGCGTGCTGGAGGAGATCGCCACCCAGTACGGCTATCTTGCGATGTATGTCGGGTTTGTCAGTACCGAACGCATCTTCGCGACCTTTATTGACGAGCCCGAAGGATTGAACAAGGACCTGTTGAGTCTGATCGGAAACGGTGCGGGCATGCTGGATGACATATGCAAGGAGGAAATCCGGTCGCTGGCTGCCGTCGTGCCCCGCATGGTGACCGGTTACAGGGAAATTTCTGTCGAACGTGTGACGTCGTCAGTGGTCGTTGAACTTCGCGAGGATATCGCTGCTGGTCTGGCAACGATACCGGCGACAGTACCCGGGCTCGGCAAGTCCCACGATGCCATGTTTTCTCTTGGAATGAGCATGAATCTGATGGCGGCCAGGGAGTTTCTGGAAGCTCGTCTCGATGCATTGGAGGAGGAGCCTTATCAGTGCGACAAACTATCGGGTATGCAGCAGATTGTTGCCGGCGGACGCCAGGCACTGAGTCAACCGTTGCCGCCCATTGCGTACAACTTTCGTGGATTCCTGACCATTATCGAGGACATCCAGGGATTCGACTTTCAGAGCAAGGCACCTCCGGAGTTGATCGATGCGAGCTTCTTGCTGGCGATGGAGGATCCCTCCGCATTGCTCGCATTTGGCCAAATGATTCCGGGATTGGCCGAGATGAACCTCGAGCCCAACGGGGCACCGCAGCAATTTGAACTTCCAGCGGCCCAGAGTGGTATCGACAGCGCGTGGATCGCGCTATCAGAGTCGGCGCTGGCAATTTCCGTGAGCCCCGACGCAGAAGCGGTTTTGCCGGAAATGCTGCACGCAGACAGCGTTTCGCCGCCGTTGTTCATGAGCATGGATGTCGACGCTGCGAGCTATTACAAGATGCTCGGCGAGGCCATGAAACATGACGACGACGAGATCGGTGAGGAAATGGAGGCGGCCATAGCCGAACTCATGCTTGCGGCGGCCGGCTTCTATGACCGCTTTGCCGTCCATGTTGGATTCACTGCGAGAGGCATCGAGATTTCGGCCGAAGTGACTCTCGCTGACTAATCGTAAATATCCACTGTCGAGGCATCAATTGGAGGACTGAGTGTGAGGCGACTGATACAAGTACTGATTCTTTTCGCGATTTCATCTGCGGCTTATGGGGGCGACGTCGATCTTGCCGCGGTGACGAGCCTGAAAGTCGATCTCGAGCAAGTCGTCGAGTTCGGAACGGTGTCGGCTGTCGATGGCGTCACGTCTGCCGGGCAGCCGAGCGAAGCTGCGCTGGAAGTTTTCGCCGACGCGGGTTACGTGGCTGTCATCGATTTACGTCGCCAGGACGAGGACCGGGGTTTCGACCAGGCGAGCGTTGTGGATGAATTGGGCATGCATTACGTGTCGCTACCGATCGCGGGGCGCGATGCGGTCAACTTCGACAATGCCAGGAAACTGGATGAAGCGCTCGCCCAGTTCGATGGCCCTGTCCTCGTGCATTGTGCGGCTGGCAACCGTGTCGGTGCGATGTTGGCACTGCGGGCGAACCTGAACGGCGCCAGTGAGGAAGCCGCGCTCGAGTATGGCAAGGAAGCCGGGTTGACGAAGCTCGAAGGTACTGTCCGCGAGCGCCTGGCAGAGGGATCGGAGTAGGGCACTGCCCACAAACAAAAACGCCGCCCCCAAGGGGCGGCATTGTTGTTTGGTGGAGGTGGTGGGAATCGAACCCACGTCCGCAAGCCCTACGCTACGAGCTCTACATGCTTATTCCGTCTTTAATCTCACTGTGGGCTACCCGACGGGCAGGGAAAACTCACAGCCAGCTCAGTAAGGATTTAACGGATTGAGCCCTGAACATGCCCGCACCGCGGTCCTATGTCGGTGACTCCTGTGATCCGGACGCATAGGCACGATCCGGGCAGAAGGCTTCAAACTGGTTTTTAAGCAGCTAAAGCGTAGTTGTCGTCGTTGGCAACTATAAGTTTTACAGTTGGATTTACGAGGTACTCTGTCCCTCGGCATGCACTCGGAGTTTCGCGACCCACGTCGAAGCCATGTCACCCCCGTACCCGCGTAGTGTATGGGCTGCCACCGGTATTACAACGGCTGAGTCCGCACTGCGAGCAAGAGTAATATTAGAAAGTACTTTAAGAATAACAGATAACACATTAATATAATTAATGTTTTAGGATTCTAGCTCTCTGTCTCTCCCAGTCGCGGTCCTTGCTCGCGGCCCGTTTGTCATGTTGCTTTTTGCCCCGGGCGAGTCCGACCTCGAGCTTCACGCGACCTTTAGTCCAGTGCAAATCCAGCGGAACCAGCGTGTAGCCTTTACGTTCCACCGCGCCCACGAGGCGGTCGAGTTCGTTTCTGTGCATGAGCAACTTCCGACTGCGCGCGGGCTCTGCATGAATGTGGGTTGACGTCGTCGTGAGCGGTGAAAAGTGCGCCCCGACCAACCATGCCTCGCCGTTTCTTATATGGACGTAGCTCTCCGTGAGTTGCGCTCGTCCATCGCGCAGGCTCTTGACCTCCCAGCCCTCGAGCGCAAGGCCTGCCTCGACCCGATCCTCGATGAAGTAATCGTGACGGGCCCGCTTGTTGGCGGCAATTATGTGGCTCTTGTCAGGCTTCTTTTTGCTCATCTCGGCAGAATAGCTGTCAGTGTCGAGGGAGCGGGATTATACGGATTTATGTGGCAGTCGCAGCGGATCGATCCCGGTGGGCGCAACGCGGCCTTTGTTGTCACACTTCTGAATTTGTATGAGAATCGCGCATTACACCACCCTGAGAGACGAACAATGCTAAGTAGTCAGGCCGCTGAACCCGCCAGGCGTAAGTCACTGCACGGCCAGTGGTCCTCCAAGATGGCCTTTGTTCTCGCCGTGACCGGCTCTGCAGTTGGGCTCGGTAATGTCTGGAGATTTCCGTACGTCGTGGGTGAAAACGGTGCCGGGGCATTTGTTCTCGTCTACCTGGCGTGCGTCCTGATTATCGGTATGCCCGTCATGATGTCGGAGATCCTGATAGGACGCCGCGGGCGTCGCAACCCGGTCGCAACCATGGCCCTGCTCGGCGAGGAAGAGGGCAGCTCCCGCCACTGGCGATGGGTCGGACTATTGGGTGTGTTTGCCGGCATCCTGATTCTCTCGTACTACAGCGTCGTCGCAGGTTGGACACTTGCGTACGTCGTCAAGAGCGCGTCGGGCGCATTCACCGGGGCGACGAAGGACATGGTCACGGCACAGTACGATAGTTTCGTCGGCGACTGGCGCCTGTTGACCTTGTGCCACACCCTGTTCATGGGCTTGTCGGTATTCGTCGTAGCGCGAGGCGTGGAACGGGGACTAGAGCAAGCGGTGCGATTCATGGTGCCTGCACTGTTGTTGCTCCTCCTCATACTGCTGGGGTATTCGATAACGTCCGGTTACTTCGGCCAGGGGTTCTCGTACATGTTCACGCCGAACTGGGGCGACCTCACCTGGGACAGTGTGCTCGCCGCTATGGGGCAGGCGTTTTTCACGCTGTCCATCGGTATGGGCGCGATCATGGCCTATGGCGCCTACTTGCCTGAAGAGACATCGATCACGGGCGCGTCAGGCACGGTCGTGGCTGCAGACACCATGATTGCGATTCTTGCGGGATTGGTGATCTTCCCTTTGGTCTTCGCAAACGGTCTGGAAGATATTCTCGAGGCAGGGCCGGGGCTCGTTTTTAAGATCCTGCCATTGGCGCTTGGGCAAATGCCGGGCGGTGCTTTCTTCGCGACAATCTTCTTTGTCCTCTTGTCATTTGCGGCCTGGACATCCGCACTGGGGCTCATGGAGCCTGCAGTAGCGTGGCTGGTCGAACACTTCGACCGGACGCGTGCACAGGCGGCCGTGATGATCGGCGGCCTCATATGGTTACTGGGTATCGCCTCCGTCCTGTCTTACAACGTGCTAGCCGATTTCAGGTTCATGGGACGCTCGGTATTCGACAATCTCGGCCATCTGACGAATGACATCATGTTGCCGTTGGGCGGCGTGTTCATTGCCGTGTTCGCTGGTTGGGTCATGTGTCGGAATTCCACGGCCGATGAACTGGGCGGCGCAGGTTTGATCTACAAGATCTGGCGTATCCTGGTGCGGTTCGTTGTGCCAGTCGCCATTCTGATTGTATTTCTGAAGTCAGCCGGTTTTTTGCCCGACTTCGGCTGATCGGTTCCGACAGGCAGCGTGCTTGGTCATGCGAAAAATCAGTCGCAGCGCACTCGTTCCCTATTCGGCGGCACAGATGTACACGCTGGTCGAGGACGTCGAGTCCTATCCCGACTTTTTGCCCTGGTGCAGTGACGCCGAATTGCACTGGCGCGAGGGAGACGTCCTTGAGGGTTCGGTGGAGATGCACCGCGCCGGCCTGAGGCGCAGATTCAGGACCCGCAACACGATGCGCCAGGACGAAGTTATCGACATGACACTGGTTGACGGGCCGTTCAGTCATCTGTCTGGAGGTTGGCATTTTCGTGCCCTGGGGACCGCCGGCTGCAAGGTCTCGCTGGACATGGAATTCGAGGTGAAGAGCCGGGCAACTGACCGCTTACTTGGCCACTATTTCGAGGAAATCTGTAACTCGCTGGTCGACGCATTCGTCCGTCGTGCCGGTGAAATCTACACGACAACGGGTGACGGCAGTGACGGACCTGATTGAGATCGAGTTGGTCTTTGCATCCGCGGAGCGACAGCGCCTGCTTTCCATTCAGGCCGATGAGGGCGCGACGGTAGCAGAGGTCGTCTCACGGTCCGGCATTAACCAGGATTTTCCCGACGAAAATATCGACGACCTCGCTGTCGGGATCTGGGGCAAGCCGGTCGGCAGAGATCACATTGTTCGCGATGGAGATCGGATCGAGCTCTATCGGCCGCTACAGATCGACCCGCGTGAGGCGCGCAGGCAACTGGCGCGCGCCGGTCGTACGATGGGAACACCAGCGGACAGTTAGCCTGTCGCTTTAGAGGTCAGGATTGAGTTCCTGATTGCGTCGAATCTCGCTTACCACGTCTTCTGTGAACAAAATTGACACCCAGCGTTTGGCGGTGGCGTCTCTACGTCCGATCTTGACGTAGTAAACGTAGTCCCAGCGTTCCATGTGGAAGGGGTCATCAATCATCGGGGTACCGAGCAAGAAGCGGATCTGGTTGCGTGTCATACCGACCTCGACCTGGTCGAGGTCCTCTTCGATGACAATGTTCCCCTGCGACATATTCGCCCGGTAAACACAGCCGGTGGCCGAGAGCATGGCGGCCAGCAGCAGGATGGGCAGTAGCAATTTGTGATTCGAGAGTAGCATCTGTCAGATTCTGAATTCCGGTCCACGTGCAGTGCAGTCGCGGCTAGAGCCGGGCTGCCATCTGGGTCATAATAGGCGCGCATCATACCTTCTTGCCCAGCGACACGATAGACGCATGTCCGTCGTGCAAACAGAGTACATTTCATGGAGCAACGTCAGGAATTACGTAAAGCCGGCCTGAAAATTACGCTGCCGCGACTCAAGATCCTCGAAATTCTCGAGGGTGCCTCGAACCGGCATCCGAGTGCCGAGGACATTTACAAGGAGCTCCTGGACTCTGGCGAGGAGATTGGCCTGGCGACCGTCTATCGTGTGTTGACGCAATTCGAGGCGGCTGGGTTGGTGACGCGGCACAACTTCGAAGGTGGGCACTCGGTATTCGAGCTTGATGACGGCGAGCACCATGATCACATGGTTTGTATCGAAACCGGCGAGGTCGTCGAATTTTTCAGCCGCGATATCGAGCTCTTGCAGGCGGAAATCGCCGCGAAGCATGGCTTCGAGCTGCTCGATCACAGCCTTGTGCTTTACGTGAAACGCAAGGACGCGTAGGACGACGGTTAGCGCTGCTTGCTACGCCCGCTTTTTCGGCGCAACAGAAAGCATCTCCGCGGCATGCTCCCGCGTCTTCTCGGTAATTTCGACGCCACCCAGCATTCTTGCGAGCTCGTCGATACGCTCGTCGTGTTCGAGTTCATGTATCCCGGTACGTGTCACTTTGCCGTCGGTGACTTTGCTGATGCGGATGTGATGGTTCGCAAGGCTGGCGACTTGAGGCAGATGAGTCACGCACAACACCTGCCGGCTACTGCCG
>Ga0255052_10000754_pt1 | contig 25381 bp, 20 predicted proteins | sample JV7_2_21_MG_FD_188632 | JGI IMG/M metagenome (GOLD analysis project Ga0255052, IMG submission 188632) | Seawater microbial communities from Jervis Inlet, British Columbia, Canada - JV7_2_21 | ecosystem: Environmental > Aquatic > Marine > Inlet | place: Canada: British Columbia | collected...
ATAAAAAAGGTGCTGACCCAAGTTTAGGGGACATGGCTGAAGTTAAAAGGTTGGGCTCTTAGCGTAGGCAGGAAATAACCTTTTAATCAGGGGTCAGCACCTTTTTTAAATCATTAATATATTTTACAGAACGAGCCATCTTGCAGGATGGCGTATTACCTTACTTTGTTGCCTTACGAAAATAGTGTACAACAAAATAATAAATTTGTAAACATGTGGCAAAATAAAATTACACAATAAACGATAAAAAAGTCATAAAAACAACCAGTTAAGTAATATATTTCAGAGCAAGTCCATAAGGATATTTAATAGAAATATTAGCAATTAAGCTTCAGTCGTGTAACAATAAATATTATACAATATACCGGACACTTAATGTCTAAATTGTTGTTAATCCCTCACGAATAGCAAATTTCGTTAGGTCTGCTACTGAACGAACATTTAATTTACCCATAACCTGCCTGCGATGTGATTCAATAGTTTTTGAGCTTACATTAAGGTCGATAGCAATCTGTTTTGTGGATTTGCCATCAGCTATAAGTTGCAGCACTTCACGCTCCCTTTCAGTTAATAGTGAAAAAGACTTGGGATTGGGAGTAGTCGATTGATTTACAAGGCTCTCAACAACCAGACTGGCTATTTTGGGATTAATGTAAGTCTGTCCGCTCATAACGATTCGTATGGCGTGCTCAAGTTCATCGAATGCGCTGTCTTTAATAAGGTAACCGGAAGCGCCTGCCTTGAATATCTCTGACACAAACTGTTTGTCATGATGCATCGAAAGAGCGATTACTTTGACTTCGGGAGTTTCGTTGATTATCATGCGTGTAGCATCAATGCCGTTCAAATCAGGCATGCTTATATCCATAATCACTACATCGGGTGAGAGTTTTGCAACCATATTCAATGCTTCTCTTCCATCAGCGGCTTCACCTACGACTTCCATATCGTTATAACCCTTAACTAAAGAACGTATGCCATCTCGTAAAATCTGGTGATCATCAACCAATAATATTTTTATTTTCATGTCAGCTCCTTATTGAATGATTTATTTTGTCAGTTTAAATGGAGCAATCAGGGTAACCTGCGTTCCATGGTTCGGGACTGATTTGATTTTGAATTTGCCGTTAATATGGATCATACGCTCACGTATATTAAATAAGCCATAGCCAGAATTCCCGGTTGACGTATCAGAAAAACCTATGCCTTTGTCAGTTACAGAGATCTTCAATTTATTGCCGTATCTGGTAAGCGCTATTTTTGCTCTGTCTGTTTGAGAGTGTTTTGCTATATTAATCAGAAGTTCCCGTACAGCCTGAAACAGAAAAAAACGAATATTGCTATCAAATGGCTTGAAGCTTCCGTCATCCAGAAGTGTAACGTTAATATTGTGTTTTTGCTTGAATTGATCAATCAGCCATTTGATTGCCTGGTCGAACCCTAATTCATAAAGTATAGGGGGACTTAGTTCGAATGTCAATGTTCTTGTTTCTGTAATTGTCTGTTCGATTAACTGTAATATTTCTTTTACATTATTTTTCATTTCTTCTGATTTAGAGAGTTTGTTCAGCAGGCCAAGTTTAATTTTTGCGAGCGCCAAAGTCTGACCTACACAATCGTGGAGCTCTGAAGATATACGTCTTTTCTCACGCTCCTCAATTAATGACATTTGGGAAGCCACGGATTGAAGCTGCTTCTGATGAATCAGGAGGTTTTTTTCTGCATTTTTGCGTACCTTGATTTCTTTTTCTAGATATTCATTTGCTTTTAACAGTTCGTCTGTATGATCTCTGATTAATTCCTCAAGCCTTTCGTGGTGTCTGACTAATTCTTCTTCTGTTTTTTTGCGGTCTGATATATCACGAATTATACTTTGGATAACTTTCATGTCATCAATTTCAAACAAACTCGCAGACACATCAGCTGAAAACCATGTTCCATTTTTCTTCATGAAAGCGGTCTCAAAATTAGCGTATCCTTTATTTGGAAGCGTCTTATATTTACTGCGTGAGCTTTTAATGAATTTAGCTGGTTGCATGTCGAATATCCTGAGTGTCAGTATATCCAATCTTGAATATTCAAATTGTTCCAATGCTCTCTGGTTTGCATCCAGGATATTCCCATTCGTGTCATGAATAAATATAGAATCATTTGAGTAGTAAAACAGGTTGCTGAATTTCCCCCGGCTCTGCCTTAATTCGGATTCAATATTTACTCTTTCGGTTATATCCTGCCCCGAACATATCGTCCCTATAATAGTGCCTTCTTCATCTCTTGATAAAGTATTGTGCCAGGAAATGATCCTTTCTGATCCATCCTTTAGCGAAACCGGGCTCTGAAAAGACGAATCAGATTTAAAGTTATCCTCAGTCAGAGTCCTGATTGTTTTTAATAGTGCATTCTTCGACCGATCTGGTGTGAATTTATTGAACCAGTTTTGACCGACAATCTCTTCTTCTTTATAGCCAAGCAGTTGACAACCCTGCTGGTTTATTAGACTTACATTGTGATTAGTGTCTAACACGACAAATATATGAGCAGCTCTGTTCAGGTAATGCTGTGCCTTGTCGAGTTCTTTAGTGAGTGTTTTTTCAGCTCTTATCCGTTCAATTTCATATGCTGCTCTCACAGATGACAGGTGAAACATGAATCTTCTAAGCCTGTTGTCCCGCATCGGCTTTCTGTCCATGGCTACCAATAAACCGACAGGTTTTTTTTGAGAATCAAACAGTGGCGTGCCTATGTAACTTTGGACACCCATGTCAACAAGAATTTTGTCTTCAGGAAATTGCTGTTGCACATTATCAGGATAGAAACATAGCTGTTTTCCTACCACTTGTTTACAAGGAGTGTTGGTTAAATTGTATTCAAAGTTTTCAACGATTTGTCCCAATGCGTATAAAGCGAGAGTTTCAACTTTGTTATGATCTTTATCAGACAACTTACCTACAAAGGCATAATCAGCATTTAAAGTTTCAGCAAGAAATGTTGCAAGGGATCTGAAGAACGTGTCACCAGCTTCGGTTGATATATCTGTCGCAAAATGGCGCATTAATTCTGTATTCTTATTTCTTTTTGATAAGTCCCTGAAAATGCCCTGTATTACCTTTTTTCCGTTAATTTTTGTAACATTTGCGCTAATTTCAACCGGTATTTTCTTTCCTGAACTGTTCACCACAAAGAGCTCTTCAGTAATACCATGACCTGACACGAGAGATTTCTTGAAAATATTACGGTATCTTTCTGATTCTTCTTTCGGGTGAAGTTCTGATTGATGAGTGCCTATAATATTACTTAGCGGCGTATCGAGTAATATCTCTGCCTGCCTGTTAGCATCAATAATGATCCCTGTCTCTGATTCCGCTATAAATATGGCGTCATTAGCAGTGCTGAGCAGTTTGTGATACTTTTCTTCTGTGCTGTTCAGAATTTTTCTGAAGTTATCTTTGTCTTGAGAAATGTTTCGTGATTTTTTCATAATCACACTCAGGGGTTTGTACACAGGTTGGAGAGTAGTCTAAATATAAGCAATTTGTTAAGTACACGTCCCCGATTCCTTTAACTAATTGATAATATTCTTTAAAATAGAGATATCAGATTATAGAATTATTCTGGTATTTGTTCAAGAGAATAATTCTGCAGAAGCTCCCCCAATTTTTGAATGTCTCGATGACAAACATTGATTGCAGGTTTCTGATAATTATGTAGACTAATATATACAGGAAATACAACCTTATGAAGTTTGAATAATGGATAAGAAATTAATAATTTTCACGGACCTCGACGGGACACTGCTGGATTCCGGCTACTCATATAAAAAAGCTGCGCCAGCGCTAAATTTAATAAGTGCAAAGCGGATACCGCTTATATTGTGCTCGAGCAAGACCAAATCAGAAATTGTTTTCTGGAGAAAGAAATTGAGAAATATCCACCCATTTATTTCCGAAAACGGCGGCGGGATTTTTATACCCAGGAAATATTTTAAAAGCGATGGGCAGGTGTCAGGAGTCAGTGGTCAGATAGAAGGGGACTACTATATCATGAAACTCGGTGCAGATTATACAGGGTTGCGAAAGGTATTGTCTGAGTTGCGTTCTGAAGGATTTAATGTAGATGGATTTGGTGATATGAGCATTAAACAGATTGCTGATCTTACAGGACTGAAAAATGCGGACGCGAAGAGAGCCATTCAACGTGATTTTGATGAACCTTTTTTATTTAAAGGAAATGATAAACAAATACCAAAACTTAAAAGAAGGATCAGGGCAAAGGGCTTTAATTACACTCAGGGAGAATTTTTTCATATTATGGGTGATAGCGACAAGGGCAGGGCGGTTGAAATCTTAAAAACACTGTATTCAGGGGAATTTTCTAAAATCTCAACTGTGGCATTAGGTAACAGTTTGAATGATTTGGAGATGTTAAGGTCAGTTGATTATCCGGTAGTTGTCCAGAAAAAAGATGGTTCATATGATAAAAGTTTCAGCAGCAGGAAACTGATAAGGGCTAACGGTATCGGACCGGATGGATGGAACAGGGCTGTTATTGATTTACTTGAAACTCTGATCTTCTGAAGGGAATATCCCTTTTTCGATCTCTTCCCTGTATAATTTCACAGCATTTAATGCGTCATCTTTTAAGCTTGCATACTGCTTCACAAACTTGGGAACAAATCTTTCAAACATTCCTATAACATCATGCAGCACGAGCACCTGCCCGTCACAGTACGGCCCTGCTCCAATTCCAATAGTAGGAATTAAGAGTTTTTCTGTAATCTTTTTGGCAAGATTCATCGGTATAGCTTCAAGTAAAAGTGAAAACGCACCGGAGTCTTCAACAATACGGGCTTCATCTAATAACCTGTTTGCGGCTTCTTCTGTTTTACCCTGAACCTTATATCCTCCCATCCTGTGTATGGACTGAGGAGTAAGTCCGATATGAGCCATTACCGGTATATCCGCCTTTGACATCGCTTTAATATGTTCGGCTACTTCTGCACCGCCCTCCATCTTAACCGCAGAAGCCCCTGCATCCTTTAAAAATCTTCCGGCATTATTGACCGCATCACTAATGCTTGTTTGATAGGACATAAAAGGCATGTCGCCAATTACCATTGAATTTTTCACCGCTCTTGTTACCATTTTTGTATGGTAAATCATTTCATCCATTGTTACAGGCAGTGTGTTCTCTAATCCCTGAACAACCATGCCGAGGGAGTCGCCAACCAGGATTACATCAATGCCGGCGTCATCAACGATTTTTGCAAATGGATAGTCATAAGCAGTAAGCATAGTAATTTTCCTGCCTTCCTGCTTTTTAGCTATAAAGTCCTGAATCGTAAATCCCACTATGAGTAATCTCCAGAATATTTAATTTCTAAATAATAACTCATCACTGATCTTACTTGAGAATTTCCAGGAGTTCCAGGTCAAAGGTCAAAACTTTTCCCGATAACGGATGATTTGCATCCATCATGAACCCTTTTGCGGTTTTGCTTACAACAGTTACAACAAAAGATTTGCCATTAGGCCTGTGCATTTTTATAGACTGTCCGATCCGGGGATCAAAATCCCCTGGTGCATTTTTTCTGAGAAATTCAAAAATTTTCTTTTTATCATGAGGCCCGTAAGCTTCTTCAGGAGGGATCGTTATTGTTTTGGTTTCATTTTTGGACATTCCGGTGACTCCTTTTTCAAAACCGGTTATGACGTTACCTTCCCCAATAATAAATTCCATAGGCTGTGAATTATGTGATGTTTCGACTTCTTTTCCGTTCGCGTCCCTGAGTGTATAGTGAACCTTTACCTTGTTACCCGATTTGGCCTGCATGCAAGATCTCCTTATGTTGTTAATAAATTAAATTATATTCCGCACAATTATAACACAAAAAGTTCTACCTGATATTTTTGCTGCGCAGGACAAAAAACAGTATTATGCCCGTTATGATCATTATTAAACTTAGAATTTGTCCCATTGTTATATAACTGAAAAAAACGCCTATGTGACTGTCCGGCTCGCGGACGAATTCGATGATTAATCTTACTGTTCCATATCCGATAATATACAAAGAAAGAAAAAAACCGTTAAAAGTTTTCATCTTTCTGATACCCCATAAAATAGCAAACAGAAAAACACCCTCAAAAAATGCTTCATAAAGTTGCGAAGGATGTCTGAGTTGACCAGATGCATCCATCGGGAAGTACATTCCCCAGGGAACATTGGTAATCCTGCCGTAAAGCTCACCATTGATAAAGTTGCCTAATCTGCCAAAGGTGTAGCCAAGAGGAATTGACGGAACGAGGAAATCCGCAAAGCACAAGTAATTGATTTTATTCTTGTAACAAAAAATTCCTGTTGCCAGTAAAACCCCGATCAGTCCGCCGTGGTATGACATGCCTGCAAGTCCGGTAAAATGAAAACCATTGCTGAAACTGAATGGAAGAATGATTTCCACAGGATGGGTCAGATAATAATTGAAGTTGTAAAAAAAGACATATCCAAATCTGGCGCCTAACATAAGACCAAGGATCGCCCACACAAAATAATTTTCTAATGTGATTCTTGAATAACCAAAACTCTCTTTTTTCAGCCTGTAAAGTGACAAAAAATAAACCACAGAAAATGCAACTATATACATAAGTCCGTAATAGCGGATTTCGAACTCACCGATACGAACGATATAGGGTTTGAGATTTTCAGGTATGTGCTGCCAGAAATAAATTAATTGATCCATTTTCTCTTGCTCGTTGTCAGGTCATATGGGCCGGTGTGATTATCATTTGGTATTTCCCAAAACCATTTAATCATGAATATTGTAAATTAAAATTAAAAAGAGGGTCGAAATATTCTCGGCCCTCTTTTGGTTTCCGTTGATTGTTCGGCCTTTTAAAGTAAACCGGCCCTTTCCATAATGAGAGGAACTTTATCTTCTGCGCCGATCGCCATTATATGCACTCCGTCACATATATTCTCGTCCTTTAACTGCCTGATATGTCGGGCTGCTATGTTTATCCCGGTATCAAGAGCGTTTTCTTTTCCAGCAGCTTTTATCTCATCAATCAAATCCTGGGGCACGATGATTCCGGGTACGAACTTGTTCATATAATTTGCCATTCCCGCGCTTTTTAAGAGTACCAGACCAGCAAGAATTTTAACAGAAAATTTTCTGGCAGATTTCATGAACTCCTTAAACTTATCTATGTCGTAAATTGCCTGTGTCTGAAAAAAATTTGCTCCAGCCTCGACCTTTTTTTCAAACTTCATTAGCTGAGGCTCTATCGGATTTGCTTCAGGGGTAACAACAGCGCCCTGAAAAAAGTCGGTAGCCCCCTTCATTTCATTTCCCATCATATCCTTGCCATTGTTCAGAGAGTCTACAACTTTCAGTAGTTGTACGGACTCTATGTCGTAAACTGACTTTGCTTCCTTATGATCGCCTGCATTTGGATGATCGCCAGTCATACAGAGTACGTTTTTTATATTCAATACACTGGCACCGAGCAGGTCTGACTGCAGGCCGATCCGGTTCCTGTCCCTGCATGTCATTTGCAGTATAGGTTCATGACCGAGATCAAGTAATATTTTGCATATTGATAGAGAATTGATCCTCATTACAGCTGACTGATTGTCGGTGACATTTACAGCATCCAGCTTGCCTTTTAATGCGGCAGCGTCATGCAGCATCTCCTTTATGTCTGTCCCTTTTGGAGGGCCTACTTCTGCAGTGACGACAAATTTTCCGGAATTAAGTGACTGCTGAAAACTCACTTTTTGCTTTCCTCCTTTTCCTCTCTGACATTAATATTCATAGGGTTCTTGTGAGCTGACCAGTCTTTGGGTTCGACGATTTTCCTCATCTGATCAAGCTGATCAATTCTTTTCATCCTATTGTAAATTTTTACCCATGCGCATTCTAGGTCAGGGCTTACTTCGCATTTGCCTTCATTTGTTCCTCCGCAGGGTCCGTTTAAAAGCCCCTTTGGACACGATGTTACAGGGCAGTTGCCGCCTGTCTTGTCAAGAATGCATTTGCCGCATAGGGAGCATCTTTCATCAAACATCTGCAGTCTGGTCATGTTGCCCAAAAACAGTGAATCATTAGTCGCGTATACAGGAGTATCTTTAAAAAGATCGACTGCAGTTTGAGTTCCCGCACCGCAGGACATTACAAGGATACAATCAGTATCCGCTAGAGCCTCCTTAAAAGGTTTCAGTTCAACCTTTGTGCCTAACACCTGACAACCGGTCTTTGCCAGAAAAGTTCCGGTAACCTTTTTGCCGTCAGCTTCGAGAGTCTCTTTCATGGCCAGGAGTTCCGGTTCGCCGCCAGTTGCACAGAGTGTAGCGCATTCGGAACAACCGATAAGAAAAAACTTGTTATAGTTTTTGATGTTTTCGATCAGTTCTTTAAAATCACGTTTTTTTGTTATGATCATGTTACATCTCCTTTAAATCAATCGTGTCTTTTAATTAATTCGAGAAGTTCGATTCTTGTTGATGCTTTTGTACGGAAAATACCTCTGACCGCTGACGTCACAGTCTTTGTATTGGGTTTCTTTACGCCGCGCATAGAGAGGCAGAGATGTTCAGCATCCACAATTACCATCGCTCCTTTTGGTTTGAGTTTTTTCATTATCAGATCTGCCAACTGAGCAGTAAGCCGTTCCTGTACCTGTGGTCTTTTGGCAAAAAAGTCCACAGCCCTGACCAGTTTGCTAAGTCCTACGATTTTGCCTCTTGAAGGAATATACGCTACGTGAGCTTTCCCTATAAATGGAAGCAAATGGTGTTCACAGATCGAATAAAATGGAATATCTTTCAGAAGAACCATTTCGTCATGGCTTTCACCTTCAATAGGTATTAATATTTCTTTTGTTGAAGTCTGAAGGCCCGAAAAAATATCCTCATACAGGTCGGCAATTCGTTCGGGGGTATTTTTTATGCCGGCCCTTTCAGTATCTTCACCGATTCCTTCAAGGATCAGTTTGACGCCTTTTTTAATTTTTTTCTTATCCATTTTTGGGATCTTTTTAGGCTGAAATAAGTAAAAAATATTAACATTTAGAACGAGTTAGTGTCAAAAACCCCCATATATCGAGGTTCAACCTCGATATATGAGAGGGAGATGCTCTATTCGGATATTTACATCAATGCGGGGAAGATAGCTTCCAGCGCATCAACAGTATGTACAGGATGGCTGTCCGGATGAATTGCCCTGTTGTAAAGCTTGTCAGCATTATCTGAAACGTCCGCTTCACTTACACCGGCATAAGAAGCAAGTAACTGTGAAAAAGTGGATTTAACGGTTGCCTTGTTTTCTTCAAGAGCTTTTTTCACCTTATCAATATTTTGATAAAGCATTCCGAGCCATCCCTGATGGACTAACTTGGTAACAGTAGCCGGGCCAACGCCACCAGTTTCCAATGTGAAGGCCGATGTTTTTGAACGAGCCGCAGGGTCAACATCACCATAGGGCTTCCTTCCATCCTTTCTAAAGGAAGTTGAGGCGTCGATCATCAGACAGCCCTCTTTTAACATGTCGGAGGTAAAGAAGTATTCGGTATCTGTATGAACTTTGTAGGGATGAAAACCCATGCAGGAAAATATTACGTCAGCGCGTTTCGAAAGTTCTGTGTAGATGTTTAACTGGGTTTTCCTGTCTGATTTTCCACCTGACCCTGTTCGTGTATGTAACGGGCCTAAAGTTGTTGCATCAAAACGCTTCAGAAGATTAAAAAGAGGTTCGCCAACTATGTTACTTCTTCCAGCAACCAGTACCTCCAGTCCCGCAAAACTGGCTATTCCGTCCGGACGGAGTCTTGCTCCTTTTTCTCTGACCAGATAGACGCTGGCTAAATCAAGCATGCCACTTGGCGTGCAACAATCGTAGTAACGATCAGCTCCCAGGGACATTAGACCTAATGTAACCTGATTAAGTCCATCACCGTCTTTAGCTATATTGATCCTGTTACACAGCGTAGTTGTATTAATTGTTTCGCCTGCTTTACCACCAAATGGCAGCTGGAACATCAGAATAGAAATTGAGCTGTCATTGTTCCACTGTTCCAGCTTCTCATACATCTCGGCAGCTGTAATAGTAGAAGGGAATTCTTCAACCATACTGGAGAGTCCGGATAGTTTTGTTGTAGAGGATTTCATTCCTACATAGCTTCGTGAAGCCGCTACTTTAGGGTCATCCTTGTCTCCTACCAATACGGTCAGTACTTTGTGCGCATCAGGCTTCACGTCTTTAAGCGCTGATATTTCGTTCAAAAAGGCAGACCGGCGACTAAGCTCAGGGATAATGACATCCTGATACCCCTTGGGATATTTCTGTTCTCCTTTTACTACCCCGGAGCCATTAATAACAGCAGCGTATTCTTCACCCCTGAATGGACGGGGTATAACATGTTTGAATTCATCCTGTGAAAATAACCAGTGGTTAATTCCTCCAATACGATCTTTGTATTCTCTGTAAGCCATGCAACCCTCCTGTGATTATGGTTTAATAGAAATTCGTTTATAGAAATAACACGGATTATAACTCTAAATTTTTGGAATGAACAATGTCAAGCCATTTAATTAAAAGATAATTCAAGAAGTTTTCTTTATGAACAAGAATAAATTATGGTGCGACATTACACTTAATCAAGCGTTTGTCAGTAACAATCATATCCACTTTAATATCATGAGACTCAGCAGGAATGTCTTCTCCAACCTGCTCCTCAAAAGCAAGTGCTATGGTGGTAATATGTTTGTCCACTCTGGAAAGCTGTTTTGATTCATAACTAAGGAGTTTGTCGTAATACCCGCCGCCGTATCCAAGACGGTTTCCATCACGGTCAAAACCGGTCCCGGGAATAATTACCAGGTCAATGTCTTTCAGCGTTACTGACATGCCATCTATTGCACGTGGCTCGAGTATACCCATATAGCCGGGTTCGAGTTCCGATATGTCTCTGACTTCATATAGATTTAATTTTCTATGTTTGCTATCAACTGCGGGCAGGACAAGTTTTTTATTCAGTTTAATTAGATCGTTCAGGTATCTTCTAGTATCCACCTCTGATCTAAAGGATACATACAGTAATATACTTTTAGCCTGCTTAAAAGCATCCAGGCAAAACAGCCTTTCTTCGATGGCTGACTCTTTGAGGATCTTTTGTTCCGGTGTGATCGCATCCCTCTGTTTAAGAAGATCTTCCCTGATTTTATTTTTCATACAGCCTTCTCCAGGTTCTTTTTGATTTCTCTGGCTTCTTCAAGAGCTTGAACGGATGCCTGATATGAGGGAAGGCCGCTTATGTCTGATTCAAGAATGCTCTCGTTCAGGGAAATTTTCCCTAATAATTCCATTTCAGTAAGATTATTTTCAATAAATTGAAGATCCTCGCTGTTTCTGACTTTATTGGCCACAACAAAAACCCGTTTGACGCCGAGTTCCATTGCCAGTTTTTTTACTGCCAATGCTGTTTGCAGACTCCTCTGACCGGGTTCAACGACTACAATAAATGCGTCAACTGCCTCGGCAGTGCCTCTTGTCAGATGTTCGATGCCTGCTTCCATATCTACTATAATTATTTCATCTCGCTCTACAATGAGATGCTTTAACAGTCGCCTGAGCAAGGCGTGTTCAGGACAGTAACACCCTGTTGCGGCAAATTTGGACTTGCCCATTTCCAATAACAGGATACCGTTGATTTGATAACCAAATCCTTCAGGGATATCGTCGACTTTAGGATTAATTTTAAAAATGCCGCCACTTGTCCCTGGTTTTGCTCCGGTTCTTTCCTCCACCAGATCTGCCATTTCTGCTATGGGTTTGATCTTTGCAATCTCATCTTTCGGAATACCGACAGCTGCAGCGAGATTTGCGTCAGGATCTGCATCAACAGCGATTACTTTTTTACCTTCAAATGAGTAGATGTGACTAAGAAGAGATGCAAGGGTGGTCTTTCCTACTCCACCTTTGCCAGTAATTGCGATTTTCATTTTAAATCAAAAGGTTACAAGGCACAATCTAATAGTATTCTTTAAGCCATGAATCTATGAAATATTTCTGTAAAAAGTGGATTAAATACTACCATTTAAATTGAGAGTTTGTCAAAAATTTTATCCCGTAATTCATCCTGACTATTTCTATTATTATCCTGTTGTGCACCTCAATATAATTATAACTTCAATTAAAGAGTTATGAGCAAATAGACGAATAGATATTAATATGAGATTCAGAGATATATTTAATAAAGATATTAAGCTAAGTGAGCAAGGCGAGCGTTTTAACTTCCTGAAATATTTCACTTTATCCAGCATAGTGGTCTTTTTGCTTCTAACTGTATCGCTGGGTATAGTATTTATGACTCATCAAAAAAACCTGTTAACTGATTATGCCGAATCATCAGCTACGGATTTTGCTCATCATTTAACTTCTCTTATATTTCATGACGATTTGTTTTCTGTATTAAGTAAAAATACGGGCATAGACGTTGTAAGCAATTCACAGGAATATAAGAATCTGGACAAAATAATAAAGCAGTATTTATCCCAGTACTCGGATATAGTCAAGATGAAAGTCTTTAATAAGAGGGGAATCACAATTTACTCTACCGACCCGAGCAATATAGGTTTGCGTAACTCGAGCAGTAAATTGCTTGCCGCACTGGATGGCAAAGTTGCGTCAGACTATACAAGGAGCATGAATGCCATAAAAGGCGATGATAGCGAGGCAGGAAATATTTATAAATATGACATACTCGAAATCTATATCCCGATCTATCAAGATAATAAAGTTTTTGGAAATGATATCACTGTCCTGGGTGCATTTGAAATATATAAGGATGTAAGTATGGTTTTTTACCAGGCAAGGGGTGGAGGGTATATACTGCTTGCGTTGCTTGTGCTGGGCATGATAACGCTCTATCTTGTTTTGCAGTTGATTGTAAAGAAAGCAGACAACATTATTAAGAAACAGCATGGCGAGATTGATACATACAACAGAGAACTTGAAGATGCACAGCATATGATTACGGATAGTATAGATGAGGTTATAAAACATGGCAGTTTTCATGTCAGGTATGTCAATCATGATCTGCTTAAATGCTGGGAACATAAGAAATGTGACAAGTCCTCATGTCCAAGTTTTGAATCTGATGATTTAAGATGCTGGCAGAATGCTGGTACTTTCTGTGCTAACCAGGTTCAGGGGGTCTTTGCGATTAAGTATGGTGACTGCAGGAAATGTGATGTGTTCGATCATGCATTCAAGAATCGTATGAATACTATCGGTGAAAGTTTTAACAATATGATGACTTTACTCGAAAACAAGCATCGAGAGCTAAAAGAGGCACATGACAGGCTGAACTGGCTTATCGATATTGATCCCTTAACACAAGTTGGAAATCGCAGAAGTTTCCAGAAGAGGATGGAGAATATCCATATGCTATCGCTACGATATAAGCGTCCATACAGCATAATAATTTGTGACATAGATAATTTTAAACTTTATAATGACACTTACGGTCATCAGCAGGGTGATTATGCGCTTGTTACCATTGCAAAGACATTAAAGGATCAGTTAAGACAGACTGATGAAGTTTTCCGGTGGGGTGGTGAAGAATTTGTGATTATTCTGCCGGAGCAGAACCATTCCAGAGGTCTAACAATTGCCGAACATCTAAGGGTATCGATCCAGTCTCTTGCCTTAGAAAGCAAGTATTGTGATCTTCAGGTAATAACGATGAGCTTTGGGATAGCTTCGAGCAGCGAGGACAATGTCAAATATATTAGCTGGGAGACGGTGCTGAAAGAGGCGGATGACCAGCTATTCAGGGCAAAGGATGAAGGGAAAAACTGTATCTATCCGAAGGCTAAGAAAAAAGCGGTCGGCACTGCGTAACTTTCATAAGTCTATTTGATCCTTGACATAAGTGCGTTTCGCATTATTCCAACCGGAGGTTTTGTTTCTGTCCAGAGTTCAAATGCCAGAATGCCCTGCCAGAGAAGCATACCCGAGCCATTCAAAATTTTTGCTTTCCTGTTTTCAGCTTCCTTGAGGAGTCTGGTTTTCCTGTAAACAAGATCACAGATGATCATATCCGATGTAATAATATCAGGATCAAACGGGAGTGCATCGTCGGGCTTCAGGCCAAGAGGTGTTGCATTAATTATAATATCAGGCTTCCCGATGTCATCCATGCTACCCAGAAGGTGGACATTGCTGCGAATCTTTTTCAGGTCATCCACTAATTTGTGAGCCTTTGGCGTATCAATATCATATAAATACAGTCTTGAGGCTTTTTCACTTAAATAATAACTAATAGCCCTTGATGCCCCGCCAGCACCAATAATGCATATATTTTTTTGCTCGATCTGTATTCCTTCCTCAGAAAGAGAACTGAGAAAACCTCTTCCGTCAGTGTTATATCCCGTCAGAACTCCGTCCGTATTTGTTATTGTATTGACCGCACCAATGAATGATGCTTCTTCATTAATTTTATCCAGCATGGGCAGCACTCTTTCCTTGTGGGGAACAGTTATATTAACCCCAAGCAAATTGAGATTACGTACCGCCTTTACTGCTTCCTGCAGAACCTCAGGGCTGACCTTGAATGCAATGTAACAGATATCCATGCCTAGCGATTCAAATGCAGCGTTGTGCATAAATGGTGACAGGGTGTGTTCTATAGGATATCCGAAGATACCGGTGATTTTAGTTTTCCCGCTTACATTCATATAAAATCCCCTCTAATAATCCTTCTGGTGTTGGATCTATTGAATAAACGTTTATTCCGAGATTTTCCTCCAGGTCTTTAAGTGAAACATTATCAAGAAAAAGACCGGAACCATTTTTCAGAGCAACATTAGGCACGAGAAGACAGTCAGCCTTTGTTTTACCCATCACAGCCTTAAGAATGTCTTTGCCAGTGAGAAGTCCGGCAACAGTAACTGTTGATCCAAAAAATTTATTTGTTACTTTAAAAATATCCAGGTTAAGTCCCTCAGATGCCCTTAATTTTGTCGCGAATTCTTCGATGTAGGGAAAAAACGAAGCACCTGTGAAAGTTGCTATATTTACGGGGTCGAACTTTTTTGGAATTTTAATCTGTTTTGCAGATTTGATAAATTGGGGTATTAACCCGACACCGTTCTCTATCTGAGGAAGATCGCCATAGTCTTTGAGAGATGGAAATGGAAGATCTGCCTTTAAATAGAATTCATCCGCAATATAAACAACAGGATCTCCATGACGCTTTTTCAGTCTCCTCCTGACGGATTTCATTAAATCAATAATCTTGGCCGCGTCTTCTTTTTTAACCGGCCTTATATTGGACTTACTGAACTTTGTCAGACCTACAGGTACAATTGCTATAGATGCAACATAAGGATAAAATTTATTAAGATCTTTAATTGTTGAAGCAAGCTCGTCACCGTCGTTAAGTCCCGGACAGACGACTATCTGCGCATGTATTCTTATTTTGTGTGATGTAAATTCATTTATCTCGTTGAGAATATCTGGGGCCTTTGGATTGCCCAGCATTTTTCTCCTTTTAGCGTTGTTTGTAGAATGAACAGAGATGTAAAGCGGGCTGAGCCTCTGTTCAAGTATCCTGAGCTTGTCTTTTTTTGAGAGGTTTGAAAGTGTGATGTAATTGCCAAACAGGAAAGACATTCTGTAATCATCATCTTTCAGATAAAGAGTCTTTCTCATTCCTTTGGGGAGCTGCTTAACAAAACAGAACATGCATTTGTTTCTGCATGTCTTTGTTCTGAACGGTTTGATTTCAAAACCGATAGGTGCATTGCCTTTCTTCTTTACCTTGAATGAATGTTCCTTGTTGTTACGTTTAATTTTTAGATTCAACACATTTTCCCGCGAATAGAACATATAATCGATTACATCGTTGACTGGATGATTATTGATGCTCAGAACAACATCGCCTTTCTCAAGACCTATCTGTTCTGCTATCGTTCCTTCGGCTATGTGGGTTATTGTTGCATTCATGATTTATATGGATCAGGCATCATTTTCCGGATTGGACATTTTTAAGCCAAGATAAACATAATGAATTCCTGCTATGGATGTAAGTATAGCAATTGCAATAAAAATCAGTGTTGGAATGATTACAACCCCTTTGATATTAAGAGACAGAAGAACAAGTCCTATCAGGATAAACTGACATGCACTTGCATATTTTCCCCAAATACTTGGTGTCACCTTTAACTGATTGGTTACAAAATAAAGAATTATAGAGCCTGTTATAACAATTAAATCTTTGCTGATTACGATAATTGTAAGCCACTTTGGTGTTAATCCGGAATTACTCAAAAGGACAAAAGAAGTTATTAGAAAAAACTTATCAGCAACAGGATCCAGGATTTCTCCAAAATAAGTGACCTGATTTTTTAACCTCGCGACATATCCGTCGAGAAGGTCTGTTACAGAAGCTACAGCAAATATCAATAGAGCGTACTGGTAGTCTCTGTAAATCAGTGCGGCAGCAAAGAAAGGCAATAGCAGTATTCTTGTGAGTGTAAGGAAATTAGGAAGATTCCCAACCATTGAAGCTTCTCCTGCTAATATAAGCTATGAAAATGTTCTTACCGAAGAAACTGTACTGTTTGACTGATAATTTATTATAAATGGCGGTTCCTGTTGTGATATGAAACAGGAACCGCCAAGCTGATTTTTCTTAAAATACTCCCTGTACTTTGCCTGTATCAGTGTCTACATCAATTCTTCTAAAAGCAGGATTGGAACCTGTTCCCGGCATAAGACTGATAGCGCCGGCTACCGGAACGATGAACTGCGCTCCACCGTATGTAAGTACTTCCCTGACCTTCAGCTTCCATCCGGTCGGGACGCCCTTGAGGGCTGGGTTGTCCGAAAGTGAGAGATGTGTCTTCACCATGCAGAGCCCGAGTTTTGAGAGCTCAGGATCTTTCTGTATCCTTGCAAGTGATGCGTTGGCCTCTGGTGAGTACTCAACGCCGTCAGCGCCGTAAACTTCCTTTGCAATTTTCTCGATACGGTCTTTAACAGGTTCATCAAGTTCATAGAGGAACTTGAATTCCGATTTTTCTTCACATGCTGCAACAACTGCCTCAGCAAATTCGATCGCACCGTCACCGCCTTTTTCCCAGTGTCTTGAAACAGCGACCTTTGCCCCTGCTGCTTCTGCAAGTTCACGGACTTTGGCGATTTCAGCATCCGTATCATTATAGAATGCATTTATACATACAACCGGACTGATTCCTGCTTTTCTGACATTCTTTATATGATGAATAAGGTTAGCACAACCCTTATCTACCCATCCGATATTTTCAGAGCCGTATTCTTCAGGCATAGGTTTACCCGGTACTGGAACAGGTGCTCCGCCATGGCATTTCAGTGCCCTGATGGTCGCGACCACAACTGCGGCGTCGGGAACGAGTTTGCTGAAACGGCACTTCAGGTTCCAGAACTTTTCAAAACCGATATCAGCTCCAAATCCTGACTCAGTAACGTGATAATCAGAGAGTTTAAGGCCGATCTGGTCAGCAATTATAGAGCTCTGTCCAATAGCGATATTTGCGAAAGGCCCTGCATGAACAATAACAGGCTGTCCTTCAAGAGACTGCATCAGGCTTGGGTTCAGGGCTTCAACCATCCACGCCGTCATTGCGCCGTCAACCTGGAGGTCTGCCGTTGTAATTGCTTTGCCTTTTTTGCTGTAGGCTACGACGATTTTACCCATACGATCACGCATATCCTTTAGACTTGTTGCAACCGAGAGGATAGCCATGACCTCTGATGAAACTGCGATCCCGAATTTTGATTTCATCATGAAACCATCACTCTTGCCGTTAACGCCGTCAATACCGATGATGATATTTCTCAGGGCCTGAACACAGAAATCCATGATCCATCCCATCTCTACTTTTGTGGGATCTATATCAAGCCTCTCCATATTGCTCAGGCGCTTGAGCTGCTCGTCAGTATAATTGCGCTCATGCTGCATCCTGGAAGTAAGTGCAACCATGGCAAGGTTGTGGGCGTTCATGATCGCATTAATGTCACCGGTGAGACCGAGCGAAAACGGGGTCAGGGGAATACACTGTGCAAGTCCTCCACCCGCTGCCGAACCTTTGATATTCATTGTAGGTCCGCCTGACGGCTGTCTTATTGCAGCGCTCACGTTTTTACCTATTTTACCGAGACCCTGAACAAGCCCCATGGTTGAGGTTGATTTACCCTCGCCCAGGGGGGTCGGTGTTATTGCGGTAACATCAATGTACTTTCCGTTTGGTTTGTCTTTCAGGCGATCCAGAACCGCCCTGTAATCAATTTTTCCAATATAATGGCCCTGAGGCAGAAGTTCATCCTTGGTCAGTCCAAGGCGCTCTCCGATCTCAATAATTGTTGCCATCGTTTTTTCTGCATCCTCTGCAATTTCCCAGTCAGCATGTTTAGTAGGATCTAATGACATTGTATAATCCTCCTTTTATTTATTAAAAAATATGGTCTATTTATGAAAAGGCATAAACTTTTTAACAGATGAACTGTGCCCTAACCACTGTCATCCTCTATACGCATCTTGCATTTGTAAATAACTATGGTGTAAAGGAAGTTAAAACATTAGCATAGAGACGTAAGAGCTGTCAAACGTAATATGAATATATGACAAAATATTTTTTATATGTATATAACATTTCAAATGTTTTTACAAAATTAATATAATAAAGTTCCTATTTGGTATTAATTAAAATAATTTTACGAAACTCTGAGGTATAGTAGGTGTCTTATTGTCAGTCACATATGATCAGGGTATCCCGGTAGTATTTTTGATTTTTTCTGGATTACAATTTATAGTTACTGCAAACATGTAAAAATAAGCGAGGGACAATTGAACTGGCATCAGAAAGATCTAAATGAAGTTTATCAGATATTAAACACCTCACCGGAAGGCCTGTCTTCGGGTGGATCTGCTGAACGACTTGATAAATATGGATTTAATGTACTGAAAGAAATTAAAAAGAAAACACTTTTCATGATGTTTCTTGACCAGTTCAAGGATTTCATGATTATGATTCTGATAGCTGCTGCTGTTGTTTCCGGTATTATCGGGGAACTGGTTGATACTATAGCGATCATAGTTATTGTGATCCTGAATGCAATTATCGGTTTTGTTCAGGAGTACAGAGCGGAAAAGGCGATGAAGGCGTTAAAGGCAATGTCGGCGCCATCAGCTCTTGCTCTCAGAGACAACAATTTTGTAAATATTCCGGCATCTGAGCTTGTTCCCGGTGACATTGTTATGCTTGAGGCTGGCAGGATTGTACCGGCTGATATGAGACTGTCGGAGGCTGCCCGGTTAAAGATCGAAGAGGCTGCCTTAACAGGCGAATCAATTCCGGTTGAAAAATCTAATAAGCTGCTTCCTGAAGAATCAATTCCTCTTGGTGACAGAATAAATATGGCATTTAAGGGTACGACCGTCTCATATGGACGGGGAACAGGTATTGTAATTTCAACAGGAATGCAGACTGAACTGGGTAAAATAGCCACTTTGATTCAGGAGGAAGATGAGGTAAAAACACCTCTCCAGAAGAGGTTGGCCAAATTTGGACAGCGTCTCGGTATTATTGTGCTGGCAATATGTGCAATTGTCTTTATAACCGGCCTGATGAGAGGAGAAGCTGCACTCTTGATGTTTCTTACGGCGATCAGCCTCGCTGTGGCCGCTATCCCCGAAGCGCTGCCTGCGGTAGTAACTATATCACTTGCATTAGGTGCCAGAAAAATGGTCAGACAGAATGCTCTTGTAAGAAAGCTGCCGGCTGTTGAAACCCTGGGTTCGGTCACATACATCTGCTCTGATAAAACCGGTACGTTGACGATGAACAGAATGACTGTTGATGAAATATATATAAATGGAGAGATCGTTAATAGTTCGGAAATCAGGATGCAGGGTTCAGGGCCAGAAACAGGGAATCCTGAGAGCAAAGATTCACTTTCGATGTTTATGATCTCTATGGCTGTCAGTAATGATGCTGTGATGGACAAGGATGGCAGTGTAATAGGAGATCCTACCGAAATCGCACTGTTTGAGATTGCTCAGAAAAACGGATTCGATAAAACCGTTTTAGAAAAGCAATTCCAAAGAATTGCTGAAATTCCATTCGATTCTGACAGGAAATGCATGACAACGTTTCATAGGACATCAGAGGGCAGGATAATTTCATTTACAAAGGGAGCACTGGAATCGATCCTGAAAAAGTCATCTGACGTATATTTTAAAAAGGATGTTATCAATATAAATGAAGAGATGCGAAACAGCATTACCGACTCCAATATGAATATGGCTAATGATGGATTAAGGACACTTGCACTTGCGATGAGGCAATGGGATGTATTACCGGATGACATTTCTCCTGAGATTGCGGAGAATCATCTGACATTTCTGGGAGTTGCGGGTCTTCTGGATCCACCGAGAGAAGAGGCAAAAGAAGCTGTTAGTGTATGCAGGACAGCCGGCATTAAACCGGTCATGATAACAGGTGACCATCCTCTTACCGCAAAGACGATAGCAAGACGACTGGGAATAATCGATGGTCGGGACGAAGTAATGACCGGCCAGGATCTTGATAAACTTACTATGGATGAGTTCGAAGATAAGGTCGAGCACATAAGGGTTTATGCAAGGGTGGCTCCTGAGCAGAAGATAAAGATCGTCAGAGCCTTGCAGGACAAAGGGGAGTTTGTTGCGATGACCGGTGACGGGGTCAATGACGCGCCTGCCTTAAAACGGGCTGATATTGGCGTGGCTATGGGGATTACCGGCACTGATGTCTCAAAGGAAGCGTCGCATATGATTCTTCTTGACGACAACTTTGCGACTATTGTTAAAGCTGTTAAAGAAGGAAGAAGGATATTTGACAATATACGAAAGTTTATTAAATATACGATGACCAGTAATTCAGGTGAAATATGGACGATATTTCTTCCACCTTTTCTGGGGCTTCCTATCCCGCTGCTGCCGATCCACATTCTATGGATCAATCTTGTTACCGATGGACTACCGGGGCTTGCCCTTGCTGTGGAACCTGCAGAAAAGGAGATCATGAAAAAGCCGCCACGGCATCCAAAGGAGAGCATATTTTCGCATGGTCTTGGCTATCATTTATTCTTGGTAGGACTGCTTATGGGAGGTGTCTCGATTTTTACACAGGCCTGGTTTATGAAGACAGGAGGCACTCACTGGCAGACCATGGTTTTTACTGTTTTGTCCTTGAGTCAGATGGGACATGTGTTAGCCATAAGGTCTGATAAAGAGTCGCTGTTTAAGATAGGACTGTTATCAAATAAGCCTCTGCTTGGCGCTATCTTGTTGACATTTCTTCTACAGATGGCAACAATATACATTCCTATTTTAAATCCTGTTTTTAAAACTGCGCCTCTTACAGCAGGTGAACTTTTTATAACGCTGGTTCTTTCTTCTTTTGTATTTATCGCGGTTGAGATAGAGAAGTGGTTTCTTAGAAGAAGAGAGCTTGTAAAGTCAGATTAAATTGGGTTTTGTCTGTTGAACCGCATCTTAATATGGAACAATTCGTTGTTTTGGAGGAAATATGAATAGTTTACTGGAAAAAATTATCAAACTGGAGATAGAACATGACGGCCTGGATCCTGAATTGGTAAAAAAGAGGAATGTTAAAATGGGTCTCCGTAATCAGAACGGTACGGGTGTTGTTGCCGGTATAACAAGTAAAGGTCAGGTGAAGGGGTATGAAAAGAGCAGGGGGGGGCATAACGTTCCGGTTCCTGGAAAACTTTATTATTGCGGTTATGATCTTGAAGACATAGTCAGTAATGTAGAGAAAGAGCAGAGGTTGGGTTTTGAGGAGACGGTATATCTGCTGTTTACCGGTGAACTTCCGACTACTGATGATCTGCAAAGCTTCTCACAAGAACTATCGGCCCGGAGATCGTTGCCTGAGTTGGCAAAAGATATTATAAAGTTTAACTCAGAAAATGATGACCAGATGGGGGCGCTGCATGGAGCTGTTTCAATTCTCCATAAGTTTGACAGCAATCCAGCATCTATTGACATTGGGGATGTTACAAGGCAGTGCATCGATATCATAGCAAAGTTTCCGACGATCATTGCTTATAATTATAACGTTTTCAGATCTGGCAAGATAGTCTCTCCTTCGTTTGTTGAGCCTGACAGCGGGCTAAGCACAGCAGAAAATTTTCTGTATATGCTCAACGGGAAAATCCCTGAGAAATCAATAGCCCATATCTTTGATATTGCTTTAATTTTGCACGCCGAGCATGGAGGAGGGAATAATTCAACCTTTACGGTAAGGACCGTATCATCAACTCTTACGGACACGTATATGGCAATTTGTGCCGGGATCGCCTCTCTTGCCGGACACCTTCATGGCGGAGCGAGTGAATTAGTGGTTGACATGATAGATGATATGAAGAATAAAGTGCGGGACTGGCAGGATGACGAAGAAATTTCTTCTTACCTCAGTGGCATGCTTGAAAAGAAGCAGTTTGACGGCTCAGGAAAAATTTACGGAATGGGTCATGCTGTTTATTCCGTATCTGACCCGAGAGCGCCGATATTAAAACAAAAGGTATTCAAACTTGCTCAGGATGCAGGAAGAATTCAGGAGTTTCATCTCTATGAAAAGATTGCAGATCTATCTGTCAGATTAATCAGGAAAAAGAAGGGGAAAAGGGTCTGTCCGAATGTGGACTTTTATTCCGGATTCCTCTATGACATGATCGGCATTCCCAAAGAATTATTCACGCCTATATTTGCGATGTCGCGCGTTGCAGGATGGACGGCTCACAGGATAGAGGAAATTATACAGGGGAAACTCATGCGACCCTCATATGTGTCCTCTCTGGAAGATTTCAACAGCTATATCCCTTTGGAAAAAAGATAGCTAACCTGCATTATTCATAAATATTCTGAATCAAAGCAGGTATCCAAAAAAAACGGTTTGAATACGGCAACAAGCCTTTATATGAAACATATCTATATAACTTATTGATATACACAGTGTATCAGAAGCCTGATTGGTAAAAGCCGCTCCCAAAACATTTTTTTTGGATACCTGCTTTGTCAAGTGCATAATATAGGCTAATCATAAATGTACGCAAATATCCTTTTCCCCATAAACGCAGAGTCGTTTACCTATTTAGTTCCGAAAGACCTTGAACCAGCAATAAACATTGGCTGTCGTGTGCATGTGCCATTTAAACGAAAGGAAAAAGTGGGGATTGTTATTGGGATTAACAGGGATAATGTTAATAATCCACCTTTGCAAGGTCGAGGCATGTCTCGCCCACACAGGAATAAGACAATTATCTTCAAAACAATTAATAAAGTGCTGGATGACGATCCGCTCGTTCCTGAAAATTTACTTAATCTGCTTAAGTGGGTTGGCCAATACTATATGTCAAGTTCGGGGCTTGCTTTAAAGAATGCGGTACCAGCAGCTTTTTTTAGTGGAAAAAAGGCCGGGAAAGCAAGGATAACATATGATGCTGACATAAAAAAGAGCAAGATACAAAAACTCACAAAAGAACAAGATGAAGCACTGACCGAAATTAATAAGGTGGAAAATGGTGTGTTTCTCCTTCATGGGGTCACAGGAAGCGGCAAAACCGAGGTCTATATAAATGCGATCAAATCAATGCCTGAGAAAAGAGCGGCTATTGTTCTCGTGCCTGAAATTGCAATGACTACTCAGATGATCGACCGGTTTAGAGGAAGTTTTGGCGAAGAGGTTGTTTTTTATCATAGTGGGTTATCTTTGGGGGAGCGTATTATAAATTGGCAAAAAATACGAAATGGCGATGTCAGAGTAGTAGTTGGTGTAAGAAGTGCTGTATTTGCTCCATTTGAAAATCTGGGACTGATAGTAATAGATGAAGAGCAGGAGGTTTCTTATAAACAATTTGAAGGTCTCAGGTATAACGCAAGAGATGTTGCTCTTGCACGTTCACAGCTTGAAACATTAAAAGTGATCCTTGGCTCAGCAACCCCATCAATGGAAGTATTTTACAATGCAAAAAAGGGTAAATTCAGGTATCTCAGGCTTGAGCACAGAATAGACAGGAAACCACTGCCAAAGGTAGAAATTATTAATATGACAAAAGAGGCTGGCCGAACTTTTTCATTTTCTGACAAGCTTGTTGAAGTTTTAAGAGAAAATACAGCATCCGGCCGCCAGTCCCTGCTTATGCTCAACAGAAGGGGGTACTCGCCATTTTTTTTATGTGCTGACTGCGGGTACACTTACAAATGCCCTGCCTGCAGTATTACTCTTATTTATCATAAAGACTCTGACACATTAAACTGCCATTATTGTAATTCATATCTCAAGCCTAAAAAATTATGTCCTGAATGTAAGAGCAGGAATTTTAAATATCTTGGTGCCGGAACCCAAAGGATAGAAGAGGAACTTCATAAAATCCTGCCTGATCTATCGATGCAGAGAATGGACAGGGACACAACGCAGAAAAAACTTTCTCATTACCGGATAGTCAGGGAAATGGAGGATAAAAAGATCGATCTGCTGCTGGGCACTCAGATGGTGGCAAAGGGGCATGATTTTCCTGATGTTACACTTTCAGCCGCGGTTTCTGCAGATGTAGCGCTGAACCTTCCTGATTTCAGAACTGCAGAGAGGGCCTTTCAGCTCTTTACACAGCTTGCAGGAAGATCAGGCCGTGGCGAATTGCCGGGGATCGCTTATATACAGACTTATGAACCTGACCATTATGTATTTGATTATGTGGTGAATCATGATGTTACAGGTTTTTATAAAAAGGAAATTGTCTTAAGGAAGGAATTGTCATATCCGCCTTTCAGTAAATTGATCAGAATTATATTGAGTTTCAGGAATAAGGATACTGCCGGAAAAACAGCAAAAGGCATAAAAAACAAGATAAGGAATATTGATCATACAGGTGTTGATATACTCGGACCTGCCCCTGCGCCGATTGAGAAAATAAAGACCTTATGGAGATGGCATCTGATCCTGAAGGGCAAAAATTCTAAAATACTTCGCAGGACAACATCAAAACTACTGGATATGTTAAAGGATGTAAAAGATCTGAAAGTTGATATTGATGTAGATCCAGTCAATATGATGTAGGTTTGGGCAATTATCTTTTTTTGTCCTTTGACTTGTTGATAATTTTTTTAAAAAATGAATTCTTGACACTGTTTGCTTCCTTTTCAAAACGCTTCATCAGCCTTCTCGCCCACACAAATTCAGTGCCCAGAATTGCGAGGCCCATAACGATCGCAACAATTCCCGGGCCGGGTGTTACAAGCATTATCAATCCGAATAATATTACAGTGAAACCGATTATGAT